>Ga0214542_1003677_pt1 | contig 30992 bp, 13 predicted proteins | sample CNSS1metaG_FD_160096 | JGI IMG/M metagenome (GOLD analysis project Ga0214542, IMG submission 160096) | Root nodule microbial communities from cowpea collected in UCLA plant growth center, Los Angeles, California, USA - CNSS1 | ecosystem: Host-associated > Plants > Roots > Nodule | place: USA...
TATGTTGAAACTTAAGTTCTATTATATATAACTGTAACTCCAGAATTGTGCTGAAAGTATTATGAAATTGTTCTGGGAATTTTCTGATTTTCAGGTGTATGGATGTTGTAAAAACAGTCAAATTTTTAAAAAAAAAATGGAGTAGTTTGACGTCTGGTGTGCCCTGACAGACGTTATTTAACGTCTGACCGTACCAGGGCCGACGTTATTTAACGTCTGACGGGCTCTGACAGACGTTAAACTGCTCAGGTTTTTCCCTCATTTTAGCGCGAAAATTGACGTATGTGTTACTAGCCCCGACGTTGGATAACGTCGGACTCCTAAAAGACCGACGTCAAGTGACGTCTGCTATTTTTCCGACGTTATTTTGACGTCACCCTATACGACGTCGGTGTTTGGACAGACGTCAAAGGTCGAAAATGTCGGACGTTAAAAGACTTTTTTGTGTTAGTGTAATATGGAATCTAGACGGATACTTGGATTTTCAACCTATATTATATAGTTATTTCACATATTTATGTAAAACATTAAACCAATATCTAAATTTATTTGAGATTAATAAAAAATAATTGAAAAACATATATTTATGAACTAAGACATTTCAATTGGAAATATTATTTTTCCTTTCAAAAAAAAATGGAAAAGAAACGATTAAAATATAACTAATATTTTAAATTTGTAAATATATACTAAAACGAATAAAGGCGTGTGCTTTTTTATAAAGTTGTATTTTAAAATTTAAATTGATTTAAAACTTTTTTTTTCGTTGAATGGAATGTATATATTCATCAAGATAAAAAGGCATGTGTAAAATTAACTTTTCTTACTATTATTTAATATTAATTTAATCGGACAGAATCAATTTTACTTTAATGACAGCAAAAATACATAGAGTATCAAAAGATACACATTTTTTTTAAATAATTCAATTTCAATGTTGATTTTAAAATATTACATTCTGCATAGTTAAATAAAATTTCTGCAAAATAATATTTCCAAACGTGTAGCTTTATTGAAGAATCAAGTTATTCTCTCTTTCTAGAAAGTATAATGTTTGACCGCGTATACAAAGAATACGATTATTATAAGTGGGGCATGTAATTAAAAATAAGGTAATTTGAAGTTGTAATTGGCTAGAGTCGATGAAAAAATTATTTTGATGCAAAATAAGAAATTTAGAATTTTTTTTTTCGTTTCAAAGAAAATGGAAAATAAATGATCAAATATAATTGATATTATAATTTTTAAAATATGACATTAAAAAAAACCAAAGGCGTGTGTTTACAAATAAAATTTAAAATTTGTAACATCCCATTTAATAGTTTTTACGCTACTAAACAAAACATTATATTATTATCAAGCAAATCAGATAGTAAGAATATGTCAGTATAGAGTAATAATACAGTCATCCAAAATCAACATATAAGTACCAACTATATTTACAGCTTATGCTAAAAAAGAGTTAACAGAAAATCCAACTGTTAAACAAAACATAGACCGAGCCTACTCTTGGACATCTCAAACCACTAACTCAACTCCTATCCATGAGGGGAGTATTTTCACCTACGTTTGTATCTGCTCACACCACAGTGATCATTACAAGAAAAGAACCAAACACAAAACACATAGAGAAAAAAAGAAAGGGGTAAGCTAATATGATTAAAAGAAACAGGCAACTCAGTATATATATACCATACAATCTTTCTCATTTTCACCATAATTATTTAGACCATCAAAACACAGCACAACTATATTACTCTAGACTCGATCGGATTATGTAAGCGACATTGGACCTCTTGGTGGCATGCACCTGTGATGGTTTCCAAACTCTGTAGAGTTTGGCTTTAAGGGGTTATCACCCAACCATTCACAGGGTAAGTCCCCTTCTCGTCTAAGACTTGATCAAGTCCAAAGACCAGGACCTCCTGCTACTTCTCACGACATAATCCATTCTGCTATATTTGAGTGTGAATGATTATTGGAGTTTCAGGATATCTCCAATAGTGAGTCCTTATGTCCTTACATACACTAAAACATATCCCTTGGAATTTCCCTTTAAATTCTAGTTCAACCACATCTTCTCATAATCCAAATTCATGCAATTTCACCACACATGTTACCAGCCACAACAATACAAGCATATCATAAACTAATTTCACATTTTAACATTTAGATATAGCTTCATCCATTAAAACAAAGAAATAAACACTCAACTGCAGTGGTTCTCGTCCAAGCTAAAAGATCTCCCCCAAGCGAAATGGCTCTTCTCGCTTAGGCGGATCATTCTCGCCTAAGCGAGGCTCGAAACAGAGGACAACCCAGAATTTGAGCGAATTCTCGCTCAGGCTAAGTTGTCTCACTTAGACGAGAGTGTCCCTCGCTCAAGCGAGACTTGCTCGCCTAGGCGACAACTCGCGCAGACAGGGATAAGTTTCTGGTGTTTTCGCTCAGGTGAGAGCGGCTCACTTAGGCGAAAATACCAGATTCCCAATATGTTCTCGCATGCAACAGTCCAAAATTCATATTTAAACTCAATCATCTACCCAAACACACATTCCAAACATCAATTCAACACACAACTATGCAAGGTCATCAGAAATGGTTTGTATGCGAAATTCAGGAAAATCAATTAGCTTCCTTTACCTTTCTACTGATTTTAAGCTTAGTGAAATCAACCTCAACTAGCAAGGGCAAAAACCTCAATTCAACCTAAGGAATTTCATCACCAAGATACAGGGAGAGGAAGAACCTATGATTAATCCCATAACAGAGGCATAATTTCGAATTCAAAGCTAAACAGAACCAAACATAGGAGGATTGACTTACTTTGAGGAAGGAAGCTGGGAGTGGAATTAACAGAGAGCTCTGCAAGAGTTTCCTTTCCAAATTTCCAAAATCTGATTGCAAAAGAAGAAGAAGGATCAGAACTATGGAGGTAACAAAGGGATCACTACTTTGGAGGAGAAGTTGAGAGAAAACTGTGAGGAGAGTGAGAAGTGTTTTGTTGAATGTGAAGTGGGCTGGCATACTTAGACCAAAAAAAGAAGGGGCTTCACAAAATTAATTTAAAACTAACTTTTTCACTGACTGACACACACACATATATATATATATATATATATATATATATATATATATATATATATATATATATATATTAAAAGAAAAAAACCATCATGTAAAATTAACTTTCGTTACTGTTATTTAATATTGATTTAATCAGAAATAAATTTATTTTAAACACATAAAGTATTAAAATATACACATTTTTTTAAAATAATTTCAAAATTGATTTTAAAATATTACATTTTATTAATTAAATGAGAAAAAACAATAAGTGAAAATATAATACTTACAAACTTTTATATATTATTCAATACTATATTTACAATAGTTAACTATTAAACATTTGAGTTTTTAAAAGAAAATGTTTCTTGTGTTAAAGAAAACATAAAACTTTCATCATTCAAACTTTCATTACGACTTGTGATGTAATTTATTCTTGTATTAAATATGGTTATAATATAAAATAAATCATAAATATGTACCGAATAAAGTAAGCTAACGTAACTTGTTCACATCACTATATCTTTTAATATTTATTGAATTTACATTATCATACATTGTCAAACGGAAGATAATACATGTCATTCAACAAAATTATCCATGCAATACATTTTAATAATTTTTTTCACATAAGCCTAGCCTTGTATGACATTGAGGTAATTTAATATAAGGAAGACACATAATATATCACATCAAAGATTTTATATATATATATATATATATAAAGACTCAATTTAAATTTTTTTGTAACTTTGTATTATTCGTAAGACGATTTCTTACAAACAATTTATGCGAAATAATTTCTCATATTTAATTTCTCACTAGATAATATCTTTGTCTATAAGTGAAAGTATGAAATTTCCTTTACTTATTGAAATTTTGTACTCAATATTATGATCTTAACTCGGTATAAATATCATTTCAAATATTAATCTTTACTCACTCACTTAGGTTGTGTTCCTTTCAAGAGATTGATTAAAGGGGGCGTGAATGGATGATTTAAGTGAATTTAGAGGTATAATTTGTGTTGTTTATTTGAATGGATTCGAGGGTGAGTGTGGGTGAATTTGGAGGTGAAAATTTGTGAAAGATTTGACTCATGTGATAGATAAAAAAATTAATAGATAAAAAATTTAGATTACTGAATTGTCCTTGTTCTTAAAATTAATATGAATTATTTTTGAATTACTTAAAAAAAATGTATTTATCCAAAAAGTGTTATTCAATAATAATAATCATAATAATAAAAAATAAATAATATCAATAAAAAAATATTTTGATGCTTTGTATTATAAAAATTATAATTACATTATAATTATTTTTTGGTTAAAAATGTGATAACTCACACACACACACCACAACAACAAACTGATCCTAACTCACAAAACACAAACACAGGATCAATTCCCTAGCCGATTTATACAACTCACTACACCACACTAGGATCGATTATGTAATCGATCATCTACTCATTTTTCTATATCCACACACATTGCAATGGACAATATTGTAAAATTACATTTCATCCACCCAAATCTTCTCACCATTAATGAGATAGGATATTCCGGTTATTCCTCAAATCCACAATTTACTCTCTTGTAAATCAGCTCAAAGGAACGTCAATCAAACCCCCCAAATCGCTGTAAACAGTGGCATCCTTCGATGCGATCAAAGTGTTAGGATATCTTGTATCTTAACCATTATATTAATTCATTTTCCAATAAACCACTCTAACACCTAATTTATTTGTAAAACATGTCAATCAATCAAATCAACTCATAACTAACTTAATTCATCTACATTATTCAATATCCAACATAATAATTTCAAAATTAGTAATATTTAATACTCCTCACAATTTATCTTACATATTTTCATTCTTTATAAATCACCATTTTTCATCACATGTTTTTGATTCGTCATTCAATTATACAATCACACACAAACACATTGAAATAAGAAATTTAGTGAGCTTAAGTGAGTTTGATACTCATTCAATGGAAGAATGATACTCATTCTCCTTTGCTCATTCTTCACTTATACTTATTATCACTTGGGCTTATAAAATAGAAAGCAAGTTTAGTATCTTACTTGCTTGAGTGTTAAAACCAAAGTTAAAGTTAAAGTTAAATGTTTCATTGTTTGAGCAATGTCACTTAATGCATAAAGTCACGACCTTCCAAAAATTACATAAAGTTATTAACTTTCCATCACTTTAACACTTTTCAAGTTTATATGAGAGAGAATTATTTTGATATTTATATTGGTCAAACTTAAATATATCTTAAGCAATGAACATTGTTCATGCAACGAAGACCGTTGATCAAGCGTCGCTCAAGTAACCAATTCAACACTCAAATGACATATGTAGCAACAAGAAAACACAATCATTCCAACTTGTTTTACACTTCAAATGAAACCTATTTCCACTTAAACTAACAAATATACTAACTCACACTAGTTATCACTAATTAACACTCGATTTAAGTTAACATTAACATAAAATATTTAATTCTATCATTAAAAAATATAATATTTCATTTTCACATAAATATTAACTAACTTTAATTGTATAAAAATTTTCCAGCACATCATAATCAAAATATGTTCATAATTTTAAATTGACTTCCTTTATTAGTAAGTAGTTTACTCTAAAATAAAATTCAAAATCCAACACCTAAAGTCTTCCAACTCGATGCACATAATTCTTTAAGTGCTTTTATACCACTTTCGAAACTTCTAAAATGTAAAATCAACAATTCTATGTATTCAATTACTATAAAATAATCTTTTTAGATGATTCAAGCACATATAGTATAAAACTTCCTCATATGCTTGGAAGAAAACTCAAAGGTAACACCAACCATTGAAGAATATGAAAATCACCTATATCAAAATGTTGATTGACCTATATTGGTTTATCTATTATTTTTAAGACAAATTTGTTTATAAATATGATAAAGGACCAATAAAAAAACTTATGTCCACACACACACATACACGTATATATTATATATCTACCAACCTATTAGTCCATTTTTCCACATCATCTCCTCATATATCCCATATGATCACAACAAACCACGTACCAACAACAAAAACATGGTAAATAAGTGTAATTATAATATTTCATTTTCTCAAAATAAATAAGATATGATCAAATTCCTTTCGTTTAAGGCAATCATAAAATTCATACAATTAATATATCAAGTGTGTACAACACATGCTCAGAAGTACTCATAAAACTACGACAATTGACTCTACTTTTGAAAGAAATGTGTATTAAGTAGCCTAAGAGATTATGCATTTGTCATATCTCACCACAGTCTCCTAGGAGCTATAACTATATATCAATGTCAGGAAACATCCTTTCGTAAAGCATGACATGGTAAATTTTATATCTGCGAGTTTAGTCTCTTACCAATACTCCAAATATGAAGCTCTTTCAACTCTCACATATGATATATTCCTCTACATAAGTAGGATATTGACAAATTCAAGAGAATTCCTTTTATAGAATCAACATTCAATACATCATAGCTTAAGATCAATGTAGTATTTCCTCCTTGGAAATCTCTACTATCCTCATCCAACAACCAAATACGACACATTGCATATTAAATGATTCATCATTGTCCATAAATCAACCTATAGACTTAAAATCAAACATTGAAACATGAAAATAACATAAAACATAAAGTAATGCCCAACAGAAGCTCAATGGCGCCCAACGCCAACGCCATGAGTCTTATAATTTTTAGAATGAAATTCGAGATGGCGCCAAGTGAGGGAGCAAAACACCTAACGCTAGAGCTCATCGTCAAGTGAACGTCCAATGATTCCAGGGTAGCGTCAGACGCCCTACGTCACTAGAACTCATTGACATGTGAGCGCTTAACGGTCCAAGAGCAGTGCTCGACTCCTTAGACATTTGGAGCTCATTTTCTTGGTTCATGGGAGTGGCGCTCAACGGTTTTGCTGTACCACCCAACATTGTATCATAAATTAAACTTATGATTTGATCGAGGTAGGTTATTCAACTTGTTTATGGAGGCAATTCTAGCTCTTTCTTATTTTAAAATATCTTGTCGTGTTAAAAATAACCATTAGGTAAAGCAAATTGGATAATCCCAGCCAAATCAAATCAACTCTACAAACAACAATTTCAATTCAACCAAAACACTAGTTCAAAGTGATAACATAACCGTTCAAATCAATCATCTTACTCAATCTATCAATTTAGAGCAAAGCAATAATTATAAATAAACTAGCTTCGACTACCTTAGATGAAGAGTTTTTGCCCACAAAGACTCCACACATACCAAAACTCTTAGGTAGCTCTAACTATACAAAGGAAGCTCAAATTAATTATCTGAACACACCCTCATGACCACAATAGAGTAGGGAAACACCTATAACTACCTAAAGTCACATGCGAACTTCTTAGAGGTCACAGGCAACAACAAGATCTATAATTTACTTAAAAAAATAGAAAAACTAAATTTATTATATTAACAATTTTAAGTGAATATATTTGTTGCTCTTGACACAAAAAGTTCTGAGGTGGACTCATATATTTAAAGAGACGAGACAAGATGTTAAAAACATAAAGAGAAGGTAAATAATATCTAGAGAAAATATTTTAGAAAAATGAAAATTTTATAAAATGAAATATGTTTTAATGAAATTCTATTTGTAACTTAACAATGAATGTGATAGGAAACGTATCAAATTTTTATTGTTTGCAAAGAATTACTTTTTTTCTAGAATGTAAGGAAAATCATAGAAAAAAATATAAAAAAACGTAAATTAAAAACAATTTTAATAATTTATATTTTTGTAATTATACCAATAATTTAAATATAAAATTAAAATCATGAATAAAAATTAACATTAAAAAATAATTATCTTTCTTTCCATCCATCAATTATCCGGACCTCGCTTCCCCTTAAAACATTTTTTATCTATGAGATGTAAAGTTGAGATCTTTAATACAGTATTAGTGGACACCACAACTTATGTCCTTTAATAATGTAGTCGAAAGTTTAATTGTGGTAATGTAACTTTCAATATCGATATATATATATATATATATATATATATATATATATATATATATATATATATATATATATATATATTATGATTTTTTTTTATGTTGGATATGATTTTTCAGTAAAAAATTATCGTGTTGGTTATTAATGTTTTTTTTTTCAGATCTACCATTTATTGATATCTTTTGGATAACTATTTATTAATGATAATGAATGACTAGTATGACTTATACATTTTTTTTAACCCACAATAAGTTTTTCATTGTTGCATTCTGTCTGTAATAAAAAAGATATTTTAATCCTTACAAATATTTTATCTATTTAAGATCTTCATCATGACATTTTTTGTTAAATTGTGAATTGAAAATAATCGTCTCCTTCTTATTCATTGTATTTATTTTTTTTACTTTTGAACAAAGCAAAAGTAATTTCACGTAATAAATTAATGTGTAAGAAAATGTTTATTAATAATTTTAATAAATACTATCAATAGTTTTTAAATGATTTGTACTATACTCACTCAATCAGATTATATGTCAAGTTTTTTTATAATTTTTTTATTTTGTACAATGTATTTTAAAAACACTCAAATAGAAAAACAAAAAAGGAAGGGTCAACCGAAAATATAAATTTAATGCATAATTATTAACCTTCAATTAGGAATAAAATACTAAATTTGCTTAAGTTGAATATTAAATTACATACAAATATTAATTATACATTCCTTTTAATGCAAGACAGGGTGATATACAGCATAAAATAATTCACCCCTTTTTCAATCATTCTCACGCTGTACCTTTCCTTCAAATCTTTCGTAGCTGCGTAGGTTACTGAACAAAAAAATAAAAAGTAAAATAAAAAAGTGATTTCAAAAGATGGCTTCCACCATAATCGCTTTTCTTAGAAGCAAAAATAGCTGCTGGAAAAAGTTGGATAAGGAAAATATAGAATAATAGTAAGAAAAAACTAAATAAAGTATTTCAAAGTTCTCACATTTTCTTTCATTAAGTCACTTTCATTGTAACATTTTCTTCCATTAAGTTATCTTGGTTAAAAGAAGGGTTATCATATTAAGTGTTAATCAATTTCAAGGTTAAATATGTTTTTTATCTTTTAACTTTAAATAAATTTTGAAATTAGTCTATCTCAAAATTTTGGACTAATTTAGTTATTCATCTTTCGAAATACATGAATTTAGTCATTTTAATCAAATTTTATTAGGTTTATTTGATCTTTCGTACGCATTTCATGATTGTATTTAAGTTATTTATATTGTTTGACAAATTTTGTTTTAATGTTAAGTCAAATACGATTATGAAACGCGCTTGAAATGTCAAATAAACTTAATAAAATTTGATTAAAATGACTAAATTTGTTCTTATAGGACCAAAGTGTACTCCCTGGGTTCACCTAGCTGTCCTGGTGCTCGACTTCTGATTGATCTTTCCTTGCTCCGATGGTTGTCCTGGACCGATTATGAAACGCGCTTGAAATGTCAAATATCTAAGTCAACACATGTTATGTCAGGGATTCAGAGAATATTTAATGCGTAATCAACGCATAAAACAATATGCTATTTATACCCTTTTCTACCTGTGTGAGTCATACCTGAAATGAGCTTCTAGGCCCAAATCCCCTTTTCAGTTGCCTTTGGGTCCAGTGCTAAGGAATAAATTACCAAAATTACCAAGAGGTCCTTTGGAAATTATTGGTAATCGCCACTGGGGCTGTGTTGAATGTGCGATATCTGGTATGCGGTCATGCGGATCTGAGTGGCTGGGTCCTTTTTGTCCGCCTAACCATTGAAGTGGTTGTGACTGGATGCAGGCTGTTTTACTAGGGTTCTGTGAAGCAAGCGACCTAAGAGAGACGCTGGCGGCCGCGTTCTTCATAAGGGGGTTTAGTACCGGTACGTGGTTCAGAGGGTTGCTACTGGTCGTATGCCGTATGGGGGAGCTTTCATCCTGGAGTGGACGACTCTGAGGAGTGCTGAGGGCCGCATGCCGTATAGGGTGTCCTTCCTTCTGGAGTGGGCAGCTCTGAGGAGTGTTGAGGACCGCATGTCGTATAGGATAACTTTCATTCTGGAGTGGGCGGCTCTGAGGAGTGCTGAGGGTCACATACCCATGTGGTGTGGTTGGGACAAAATAAATAAATCTTAATTGACATTTATTGAAAATTAATTCATCCAATATTGGTTGAAAAAACCTTAATTGAAGCTGGTTAATAACTAATTTTTACCTAAATTTTAATTAATGTTAGTAGAAAATAACCTTCACTTATATCAATTAAAAATAATACCAGTTATAATTGGTTGAAAAAACTATGTTCAACATTCATCTTTAACATTAACAATAAAAACTTAAACTTATTTCAACTAAAAATACACGAGCCTATTTCAGAAAAAAGGTGTGTGTTTATAGAGAGTTAGTTTATAAAAAATAAACTTAATAAGATGTTAAGGTTTTACATTTTGATTTAATAGTATACATGAGATGCAATGTATTGGTAAGTGGTTAGGAAAAGTTATCCAAAATTTCAAAAAGGAAATGTATAATACATATTTTCTAATCACAAATCCAAATTTATGAAGTAATTCAAAACATATATACTTAAACATCTAAAAAAATGAAAAATAAATTCAAAACCACTTATATAACTTAAAAGTGAAATCACAATACAATTAAAAAAAGTATAGTGAGCATCTAATTTCAATTTTTGATAGTATTATTAAGAATGCAAAATTAACAATGAACTTAAAACATATCCAATATTTTATAACATCTTGTTTTAATAACTAAGAAAATAGCATCAAATCAACTAAAATACTCGTAAAATAATTGAGATGATAATTTCTCCATTATTAAAACATGAGTCGCAAGAAAATTAAAATGATTAAAACCCTAAACCATTATCAAATAATTTTATTTTGACAAATATAACATTAAAGACAATTATTATAAAAGTAACGTACTAATTTGAACATTTGGATCAATATATATGGTTTTCTTACTTTTAATTAATTATATGGTTAAAAAAAAAAGTCCATAATCAAACTTAAATGGTTATGACATTTGTTTTTAGAGAAAATAATCTAAACATTATAGGCTGAATGGCTTTTATCTGGTTGTTCAATTAAAAATTATCATGTATAATTAATGAAAAAATTAATACTTAACCTTTTAACATACATTTTGCCGAGTTTCATTATTAATTAAATTTAGTAATTTTTTCCAGAGAAAGTATGTTTTTCTTTTAAAATATTAGAGAATGTTAGCAATAAATCAGTGTATCAGGATTAATTTTTTTAAAAATGTTTTTTACTAAAGTAAGTAGAATTAAACTTTGTGTGCATTTGTCAATTTAATTTTCTTTAAAAAATAGACAGTTTTCTGATTTTTTTTAAAGTGAACCCTATATTTTTTTTTTTCAAATTAATGAATTTTAAAATATTTTATTTTAAAAAAAATAATGTTTTTTAGTTTGAAGAAGTTGTTGTTTAACCATCTTTGTAATAAATGAGTAGAAACAAACAGCATGTTACTGAATCTGAAATCAACTGTTATGACAACGGGGTAAACAGTTAAAAAAGTTATTGTAATAATAGGAATAAAATGATAAAAAATTGTGTAAATCAAAATCAAAATCAAAGTTAGTTAGAAATATTATAAAGTTGTATTAATAAAAGGAATTATTTAAAACTTATGTTTATGGTACCTTCCACTTGTTAACAATATTTTATTATATTATATCTTTGCATACATAAAAGGAAAAGTGTGATATTTTTTTCTTGAAATTTTTGAAACTGTAGAGAATATAGCATATCAGAATAATGAAGTTCAGAAAAAAATAATAGAAAGAGACATTGGGTCCGACACCACTCTGCTGTGTACATATGAACCCTCTTTGGAGTTTTCTCTCTTTGGACTTCTTTTTGACTTCATTTCACTCTCTCTCTCTCTCTTCTTCTTCTTCTTTTTCTTCTCTGCACTTCAACAACTTTTTTCTTTTGCTTCTCTCTCATCTTTCTCGCAATGCTTCTTCGCCTTCTTCCAGATCCAGCTAATGCTCCACATTGCGCGCAGTCTCTCTAACCTCTGATCCCGAAGCGACGCCGTCTTGCCGCGTTTCTCGTACGGAAAACCCTAGATCTACGATGCTCCACCTCCGGCAACGCCGCGACGCCACGCCGGCCACCACGCGGTGGCGCAACACGGTAGGTAACCGGTGGAGCGAGTCCTAGTGGAAACATTGCGTTTTTTGCTAAGTGACACGTGGTTTGGTTGTTGTGTTGTGTTGTGCAGTTTGAGGAGAATCTGGAGCAGTGGCCGCACCTCAACGAACTGGTCCATTGCTATACCACGGATTGGGTCAAGGATGAGAACAAGTATGGACACTATGATTCCGTTGGAACGCCGTCGTTTCAGAACCAGATATATGAAGGCCCTGACACTGACATTGAGACCGGTATTTGTTTCTCTCTCTCTCCCTCTATCTCTCTTTCTCTTTTCAAATTATTTTAATTATGTATAATTATTTGCTACTTTTTATAATCTTATTAGCTTCTGCATTATGCGATTTTTGTTTTTCTATTTTTGGAAATAGTGAAATGGGCTTTAAATGTGAGTGTGGTTAATTAATGGGATAGGGCTAGTTATAGCATGTGACATGGACGGAGACTGGTGTTATCTTTCTTTTATTACTTTTGTCTTCTGCTCCTTCTCCATTAGTTGTGTCAGTTTACTATTTGTTTTGATAATATTCTCCGCAAAGAAAGATCAACCGAGTTTCTTTAGCATAAGTTAAAAAAATAAAGCTTTTGGAGAAGTTAACATGAGAAAAATTATACTAACTAGTTTTTTAATTTCATGCATGATATAATTTTAGCTTAAAGAAAAAACCTAGTTTAATTTATTTTCTCCAAAGAGTACTTGCGTATAATTTTATCGTAGCACGACTTTTTCCATTCTGCTATTTCTTGTTTTTACCTTTGTTAAAATTGTGAAACCGGGTTTATATGGGAACGTAGTTAGTTACTGGGATAATGCTAATAATAGTATGTGAAACTGATATCGGTATTTATTTCTCTTGGACTTTTTATTTGTTTTTTATTTTTGCTTCTTGTTTAACACACCAGCTTCTCTATTCTGTGTCATAACACTCTCTAGATTATGTGGGTGGTGGGTTTAGGGTTGTGTTTATTTGCAGTTAGTGTTTTTAGTATATGCATCTTGAGTCCGCTTTTTCTTCCTAAGAACTTTTAGACGAGAAGAATAGGAAGAAAAATTGAAACTAGCATCTCCATAAGCTAAAATTAGCTTATGCTTAAGTTAATTTTTTGACTCACTTTTCGTATAGCTTCTTTTAATTTTTATTATTACATAGAGAAACTCATTATTTTTTTGTTGTTGTTCTTCTTATTTTTCTTTTTTGTCATACTAGCTTCTGCATTTTGCAATTTTATGCTTTCATTTTTCTAAATTTTGAAATGTGTATATTTTGTCATCTTGATTGGTGTGCAGAGTATTCACCATCTGTTTATTACTAGTCTTTGCTGAGAAACCTAATCACCTTTTTTGAGGTCGTCTCTACTCCCAACCATGTTCTTTCTACAAAGCTAAAATCAGCGATACCTTGATTAAGAGATTCAAGTCTAGTTCCATTTGGACCAACAAAATTTTGTTAATGTAAACTGGCTAATACTAATAATGGATATGACAATGGTATATGGAAAAGGGGTTTTGTGTGTTAAAAAGGGGTACTTCTCTTTCTTTTCGCCTCTGCTTCTTCATCATACCAACTTTCTCATTTTGCATCATAACACACTGGATAGCATATGGGTGATTAATGATTGTAGGAAGTGCTTTTTTGAACGAAATTATTGGTGTATGCAGAAATGCGGCTTGCTGGGGCAAGGCGAACGAAGGGTGATGATATTAGTGAAGATGATGCACCAAGTACTTCAGGAAGGCAGTTTCCGGAAGGTGCAGATGGTGACTTGCTGCATGCGGATACTCCAAAGGTTGTTGATGGTTTAGTTCCTTGTTTTTATTCTGTTGGAGATTCTCTGCTACTTTACAATTCAAGCTTGTAGAAACTTTATTGATACAGATTTTGGTTTTATTTATTTATTTATTTACTTGAATGTGCAGCATATCGGTCAATCTCCCCTTCCTGCTTATGAACCTGCATTTGATTGGGAAAATGAGAGGGCATTGATATTTGGACAAAGAATACCGGAAACTCCTATATCGCAGTATGGCATTCGTTAGAAGTTGTTTCTGAGTAGAGTATATTTTGATCTTCTTTTGCCGTTGTTCTGGCCCAACTAAGTTTTTCTTTGTCATTCCTTTTCTGTTCGGCATGTCAGTGGAATGAAGATATCTGTAAAAGTTCAGTCTTTACAATTTCAAGCAGGATTGGTTGGTGAGTGTTATGTTGTTGACATTGGTGGGATAACGTGGTAGACAAATTGCTTCATCTCTTTATGCAGCTGCCAATGCTATACCATTTAATTTTAGTATTAATGCTGAAAGTGGGTTCAACTGTCTGACACGGTGCTCTGTTTCTGTTCTCTTGATTTGTAGAGCCCTTTTATGGTACAATTTGCTTATACAATAGGGAGAGAAGAGAAAAGTTGTCAGAAGACTTTTACTTTCACATCTTACCAACAGAAATGCAGGATGTAAGCTATGCAAGTTCAAAATTATTTTGTGGATTTTTAATATATGAAATCAATGGATGATTTTGAAGTGACCATGATTTACCCCCATCCCCCCGTTTTTTACAATTGCCAGGCCAAAATTACATATGAACCTCGTGCAGTCTTTTACTTAGATGCACCATCTGCTTCAGTTTGTTTGTTAATCCAGTTAGAGAAGCATGCTACTGAAGATGGCGGGGTTACTGCTTCTGTTTATTCACGTAAAGATCCAGTATGTATTGCCATTTTTCCCCTTTGTTGTCTATTTTTGTGCTTTAGCTAAGAATTTTCAGCAGAGCATCTACTATTATGCGTGTACATAAAGTATATAGGAGCATCCTTTGGACCCACAATGTATGATTTCACAAGTAAGGTGAAGATATTGACTATCCTCCTTGGGGATCTGCTCTTTATATAGGGAAACTGTGAAAAACGGTAAGGAGAAGAGAGAGAAAAGGGTAAGGAGAAGAGAGAGAAAAGGGAGAGTAGAAGTGTAATTTCCTTTATATGGGACTTGAAGATGTAATGAAACCATATGCTGCAGCAGGAAAACACATTAATAAAGAATGGGAAGCTAGGCACTTGAACTAGGCTTTTAACTGAGAACATTAATGTGCTTTTGGTCTTGGACAATTCAAAAAATGGAGGAAAGACATTATTTGTTTTTTATTTAGTTTTTTTGGACAGGTGTTCATACTGGTAACAAAATTTAAATTAAAATTTGAATTGAGAGCAAGTCCTAAACTGCATTTTCTGGCTTGTACTCTATATTTTTTTCTCTAGAAATTAATTTGGTTCATGAATTTTTTTCTTGCTTAATGTGGTTCTTGCTTATTTAGGTGTATAGTTTACTGGGTGACTTTTGTGTGTGAAATGATGCATTGGATGGGCTTTTAACATTCACTTCACTTGGACAGGTGCACTTGACTGAGAGAGAGAAGCAAAAACTGCAGGTGTGGTCTAAAATCATGCCTTACAAAGAGTCCTTCGCATGGACCATTGTATCATTATTTGATAGCAGTATTGGTGCAGCTTCAGTAGGGCCTGCTTCCCCGAGCAGCCCTCTTGCTCCAAGTGTATCTGGTTCAAGTACTCATGAAGGTGTTTTTGAGACTAGTGCAAAAATGTCTTTAGATGGAAAGCTGAGTTACTCTAATGGAAATTCTGTGGTAGTTGAGGTTTCAACGTTAAATAAAGTAAAAGAATGCTATACGGAGGAATCACTTCAGGTGTGCGTTTCAGGTTTCCTGTCTTTGATTTTGTTCTTCAGGAACAAAATTTCTTGCTTAATTTGCTGAAGAAAATAGAGATTTGGTGAACTGCTTGTGTTAGTAGGCACCCTGCATCTCTCTATTATTTATTATTATTATTATTATTATTATTATTATTATTATTCAGATTGAAGTACATTAATAGTAAAGCTAAAAAGTATAACCCTAGGATAATGATAAGCCAGCCACTATACCCAGATGTTAATTATGCTATAAATAAGTATGGAAACAGTTTCCAGCAGCCGTTAATGCATAACTTGTGATTATGAATAGTACTGATGGATCTGGACAGCCATATAACCTCTTTTTAAATGCTAGTCAAGATCCATTTCCAATGACTCTGACAATAGCGTGATATTACAATTATTCAGCATGCATTAAAATATTATTTATTTATTGAATTTTCTTCTCATAGGTTTTCATTATTTTTTGTTTCATCGGTTTTGTTCATATGCACTGTATTACACTTATTTAGTATGCTTTAAATATTTATTTATTTGTTCCTCTTATTTGGTTTTTGTTTGTCTATTCCTCCATGAGATTAAAATGTTAATTTGTGATTGCATCGTCCTCTATGATCAATTGTTTGTTTTATTCAATATATGTAACTCAAATTTGTTTATGTTATAATTATATAAGCAAGGAGCAGATCCTATATAATCTAGAATTTATAGATTATATATGTATTATTAGGAGCATTTTTATTTATTCCTGTAGAGATATTAAATCTCCTCTATTTTCTCAATATAAATAAAACATTCGTGCTATTTGAGAAACACAGTTTAGGTTCAATGCCTTTCTCTCTTTCATATTGTTTAACAGTTTTAATTGGTCTAATTTTTTGGGTTTCTAAAGGTTATGTAGAAGTCTAGGTTTGGTCCATATGACACTGCTGTGCCTCTTATGTTGTTAAGTCTCAACTTTTGGTAACTGCATTTTTTCTTTTCTTGAGAAGACAGACTTGTATGATTGCTATGATTAAAAAAGTAGAGTTGAACTCTGATCTGTTTGTTGTGGTTGGTATTTCATGAAAAATGTTTAGGATCCTAAACGGAAGGTGCACAAACCGGTCAAAGGTGTTTTGAGACTGGAAATTGAGAAAATCCAGATTTCCCATGCTGATTTGGAGAATGTGTCAGAAAGTGGAAGTATAACCAATGATTCTGTTGATCCAGGGGACCGTGTTGCAGATTCACTTTCTGGAAAGTATACTAGTAATGGTGGTGATGATCCTCAGGGTAGCATCCCCAGGGTAATATCTCCAGCTTCCGGAAATGGAGCAACTCAACATGGAAATTCAGATTTTAATGCTGATGATGTAAGTATTATGTCTTTTTATCGAGCTGACAGACTTTAGTTAGTAGATTGGATTAGTTTTCGTAGAGTAGAACTTACTTTTTTTAAAGAATTAATAATAGATTTTGTCCTAGAAGTGAATTTGTAGCTGAGTTCTGGTTGATATTTTTTTTAGACTTGGTCTTTGCAAGGAAGATAGTGGTAATTATGGACATTTTAGTGTATGATCATGGAGACAGCTTTATAGTGTACTGTACCATGGTGTTAAGTTTTATCATTGTTGAGTAAATTAAGAGAATAAAGTTACTAGCTATTAAAAGATAGTAACTCGTGCATTGCTACACCAAATGCCTTAATGATGTGGGGTGTACATGCAGAATTGTCCTAAATTGGACATTTCTGGTCATACGGGTTTAATTGTTGAATGATTTATGTCTTAGTCATAGCAGAAGACGAAATTTGTGTATATTCTTGAAACAATTAAAGGAGGGCCTAATTTTCAAAACTTGGTCTTTTTTCTTGGTTGTTTCTGCTCATCTTGTTCACTTCACTAGGAATCTTCTAATCTTACTAGTCTATGTTGTATTTGGTTAAGACAATGATGTCAACAGTGCTTTATTTTGCTATGGTGGTGATGATACTGTGGTTTTTGTGTAATTCTATTTATATATGCCAGGCCTCTGCTAATGTGCTTTATATTGATTAAAATATAGTTCCATGCATTTGACTTCCGCACTACAACAAGAAACGAGCCTTTTTTGCAACTTTTTCACTGCCTATACGTGTATCCGTTGACACTAAGTTTGGGTAGGAAAAGGAATTTATTTATACGGGTTGAACTCAGGGAGGATGATGGTGATATCCGTAGGCAGCCATTGGAGGTAGTGTCCTCTATTTTATTTCCTTATTATTTTACTTAAGGAATTTCGTTGCTCTTTATACACTTTCATCTTATTTTTTATTTTTTTGTATGTAACTCAATCTGCTCAGGCAATATATCCTAGAGATCCAGGTCTGGATGCATCTCTCCAGAAGTGGAGTCACACCCAAATTGCTGTTGGAGCTAGGGTTGCTTGCTACCATGATGAAATTAAACTTTCCCTCCCTGCCATGTGGACACCAACGCACCACCTTCTATTTACTTTATTTCATGTTGATCTGCAAACGAAATTAGAATCTCCGAAGCCAGTAAATTCATTCACGCATTCAACTCAATTTATTATTTTTTCATTCCTTTCATTTTACCACTGGTGTCTGGGGCTGAATATTGATGATTCAGAATTATACTTATTTACAGGTAGTAATTGGATATGCAGCACTTCCTTTATCTTCCCATGCTCAGTATGTTTCCTTAATTTGGTCTTTTTTCCTATGATTAAGCTTAAGTGTTAATATTATCTAATGGTAGTTCTTGGGTGGTTGCTGTTGCTTAGTGAAACTAAAATGTACTGGTTGGTTACCATATCATTCTCAATTACTATTTTAATTACACTTGAACTACGTAGGGAAACAGGAAAGTTTTATTGATAACTATCACATGGATTGCATTCTCAGCTCCTCTCTTTGTAACAATCAACATCTCTAAAATAAGGAAATAAAATATGCTTAAATAAATAGGAAGTTTCTAAAGATATTTTTATCCTAATAAACCTTTATTTACAACAATTAGCAGTGTTCATGGCAAGGCTGGATCTAAAATTTTACATCTGATGAGTTGGAAAGATTTACTTCTTTTTGTATTCTTATGGCATGCTGGTTATATTATATATCTTTTCTGATGTTATCCATAAGCAGATTAACTACTAATTCAAACTGGTCATATGAAAAGCTCAGCCTATAGCATATGTGCATGAGCAATTAGTTGATTATAAGCACCAATTTGAGTGTGAGGCGGTGAAAGATATGTTCTATGCATGCTAACCAAAATACAAGGCTTGCGGGATTATTTACTGAAAAAAAAATATAAAAAGTCTTATTGTATTGGAAATCTTTATTTGCTACATCGTTTATGATAAGGTCTCTCGTTGGTATGGTTTCAGTCCAGATGATACTCAATATTTTTTGCCAATGTGATTCTTCATTTATGTTTTCTCCATTTCCTATTTTTCTTTTTATATTCTAAGAACTAGTTTTGTCTTGAAGGCTTGGTGCATAGTCTGTTCTGTACTTTGCGGCCAAAATGTTTTCTTTTCTTTTCTTTTCCCTCAGTTTACTAGCGTGTTTTTTTTTTCTAAAAAAGAGAAGTACTCCCATAAAATTGTCACCAAAAAGGCACTTATACTCCTAATTTGGTATATGGCAGCTTATGATTTTGTTGTTCTATACAGGCTGCGGTCGGAAATAAATCTTCCAATTATGAGAGAATTGGTTCCTCACTATCTACAGGATTCAGGACGGGTGTGTGTTTATTACCGTACACATATATGTTAATTAAATTTCATGTGTTACTTTATTCCTTTTCTCTCTGGTTTCTGTGAACTGATGGTATGTTTGGTCGAAAAATAGGAAGGTTTGCTTTGTTTAAGAGTTCTATGAAAGGGTGAAGAGTTCCTCATTTAATTGTTCAAAACCTCTCTTTTAAGTTATATCTACTTGAGACTGGAGAATATGAAAAATGCCTAAGAGAGTTCAATGATCTCGTAGCTAATCCATTCATTTATATGTGTATCTTACATCAGTGGTGAAAACAAGAAGTTGAACAAATATATCAAGTTAACTTAGTGAGTTAACTTTTTTACATATGTTAAGCAATCCTGACATAACTGTTAAGACCCAATCGCAATGTATAGGAGTTGAGTCCTGAACTCCCCTATTGGAAGTATGGAATTCTAGTGTTGGGTTTACAAGGCTTTGCACTCCCCCAATACCAGGACATTTTAAGTTTTCACAATTTTGGAGGATATTAAATATTCAAAACAATGATGGTTGTCTTTGAATATTTAATGCATTAGTAAACTTATTAGAATGGTGCTTCATGCATTAGTAAACTTATAGTATGGTTGTCTATTTCTTTTAAAATTGCAATGATGGTTACTGGTCTTTGAATTGTATTGTACTGCTCTTGATTTTATGTGGCTCTGGATTGGTTTCTATTATTATATTTGAATTTTGAACTCAGCACATTTTATATTGAGTTCTTATTTCTGTAGGAGAGATTGGATTATTTGGAAGATGGGAAAAGTGTCTTCAGATTGCGTTTACGACTTTGTTCTTCGTTATACCCTATCAATGAACGTATTAGAGATTTCTTTCTTGAATATGATCGGCACACTCTTCGAACAAGTCCACCATGGGGTTCTGAACTTCTGGAGGTATCATTCTTGTCTAGCCTTTTTTTTGTGATTTTGGTGTTCTTGTTTATTGTATTTGTTTATTCTAGATTTGTGTGTACGTTGTATATTGTACTCATTTTGGGGGGCTACTTTTTCATTTTCATTCTTGAACTGGAGGGGACATATTGAATCCTTTTGACTTATGTATACTTGCTACGTGCTTCATGATGATGTCTCAGTGCTCTTTCTTTTTATAAATAATTGTTTTCAGTAGTGCAGAAACGAAAAAATGGTTGATGGAAACCATAAATTAGCTGTCTTTGCTTCTCACTGTTTTCCACTCATATGTTGGTAAAATCATTATTGGTTTTTTACAGCTTTTTGGAGATCCTACCTTGACTAGTGATATGACTAAAATAGAGTATACAAGTGAAGGGCAACCGTCATCTTACATTTTTAAGATGTTATTAGAGCCCATCCTTTAAATATGAAAAGAGCCACCTTCCATATTATAAATGCACCAAGTTCAATAGTGATGGGTCTGAGGGGGGGATGCATTGGGCACAACCCAAATCTCATATTGAGTAGAGATAAAGTCTGAAAATAATAGCAAGTGTTGTTAGGCCTTCTGACCAACCACTATTTGGCCATTATACATTTTTAGATGTCTAGTCTTACAAACTTCATACTCAAGATTTCAAATTCTCATTGTTGAGAGCAGTGTTAAAGATCCCATATCGATAATAAAATGACTAACATAGATGTAAGTGAGGGTTAATCCTCATATTATTGGATTGATTTAAGTTCTAACTCATGTTCTAATGTAAGTTTTCTTTATAGGATAATAGTTATAGGAACGATAGACTGGAAAAAGTAATAGCTCTTGATGGTATCTCAATTCTCCATTGATCCTCTCTCAGGTGTTCTTTACATATAACGGCTTTCCAAACTGTTTCAGCAGGAACCTTTTAATGTATTATAAGTATTTCAATATGACAATGATAGGATAAACATTTCTTCCTACAAAAGTGAAAAGAAAAACAGGTCAACGTTCCTAACCTTTCAATTGATACCGAAGGAAACTTCATCTTTAGTATCACATTTCCCGATAGAGGAAAAAATAAGACAAAATCATTGCAGTCGTTTTATTTTGTAATATTTTTTTTGTTTTATTGTATTTGGTTCCACCTTTTCCAAAGGAATGAAGTTTATAACCTTTTAAAAGCCCATGTTTATATTATGTAGATTTTATAAAGGTGAACCAAGCATAGGATAGAACTTGTGGTATGTTCTGTACTATTTACAAATTTTCCAAATGGTACCTTACTATTATATCTAATTTGCATTTCCATGCCGAAGGACTTGAAGCTTGGTCAGCATTCATTCCTCGTCTTCATGCAGAAAATCATCCTTTTCTTGTTAGAATGGGGTTAGCAATCTTCTGGTCATATAGGTTCTATTATCAAGTCCACGACCAAGCCTTTCATAATATATTGTAAATTTAAACAATTTTAGAAAAGTTCTAGGTTTTGAGCTATTTGTAAACAGATTGTTGGCTGTCTGATGATGTACTGATTGCTGTGTGATTTCTTTTACAATGTATACATATTTCATGGGTTTCTCTTTTTCGAATGATTAAGATTCACTTATTCTGGATGCAGGCTATTAATAGTTTGAAGAATGTTGATTCCACTGCTTTACTTCAGTTTCTTCACCCAATTCTTAACATGCTACTTCATCTTATTGGCAATGGCGGAGAAACACTCCAGGTTTGCAAATAAGTTAGTTCAGTTCTTTTTTTTTGGTTACGTTTTTTTGATAAAAGTGCCCTGGAGTTGCATTTACTGTTATTGTATGCCTTTATATTTTATTGGTTAATTCTCTCTCTCTCTCTCTCATTGCTCAAGTGGTTTGCTTCTTTATGATACTTACCTTTCCACTATTGTTTTCAGGTTGCTGCATTTCGGGCCATGGTTAATATTGTAACCAGGTATGCCTTTTAGCTATATTTGATCCAAGTCAAATGAATTGAATTTGATGTTTGAAAACAAATTAAGGGGCTGTTTGGGTTGAAGAAAAGTTTCCTGTTTTCACTTTTAACAACAGCTCTTGGTGTTTTCATATATAAATCTTTCATTGGGTTTAGGAGCTCTAGTTCTTTGATTTGTGCTTAGAATTTTTGCTTAAGCTCTATTTAAGTCATATCTCTACTCAATGTGAGACTAAAAATTCCCTTCTTGCGATCAGGACTGTTCCAAAAAGACAACAATAAGGCTTGCTAGGGGAGACCACAATTACAGTGGCTTTCCAGCAGAATTACTATACTATAGTACTTTATTTTCTTAATGACTTTGCCTAGAGTAAATGGTTTGTGTTTGAGATCCTTAATTGGTGCACACCTTTGCTTATATAGAGGTATTAAGAACTTCAAATACAGTTTCTTGATCAAACCTCTATGAAGGACGGACACTTGGAATGGGAGAACTTCGGGCAACCAGAAAGTATTTGTTACCTTTGTTATTACTTGTAGTTCATGGTATTTGTGTAACATGGAATTAGTAAATAGGCATGCAATATGTCTCACTCTGTAACCAGATACGGAAAATGGAAAATAAGAAGGGAAAAAGATACATGAATTCTTAGGCATTAAATCTTTGATTTGACAATTGTTTGTATCCTTTTAATGTTGTGGGAAACTTAGGTTTTGTATATATGGTTTGTAATATGTGAGTTTAATGTAGGGTGCAGCAGGAGTCGGTTGATGATGCTGAAAGAAATCATTTTCTAGTCAACTATGTTGACTGTGCTTTTGATGATTTTGGTGGTCGTCAACCACCTGTATATCCCGGACTGTCCACTGTTTGGGGAAGCTTGGCACGAAGTAAGGTACTGGCATGTTCATTATCGTTCGTTTATTCCTCTACCCCATGCTGGTTGTTGTTGAAATAGGTGATGTTGTTTTGTTGTTCAACTTACATAAAATCCAGTTTTTTGAGCTTTAGGTTAAGGATATAGGCTGAAGCCTTCCTCTTCGAGATGTATTTGTACTCATCCTTTTATATATAAAAACATACATCAGCTTTGAGCATGCTCACCAATTTGTAGCCATCTCTAAAGTCAAGCGGATCAATCCTGCTGTTGTGGTAATTTTATGTTGAAATAGAGTCACTCACCACCATTAGACAGTTGTTGGCAACTATTCACTGTCTTTTTTCTCTGACAAGCGTGTGGTCTTGTCTTGACGAACAGCGACCAACCTAGTGACTTCATTAGCCGTCATTTTCTGTTGTCCTCCACCTTTCTCTTTAGCGAGCACTAGATCGGGTGCATCTTGATGAGTGAAGACCAACCTTCCCTGTCAAGGAATTTGAAACACTGCCACCCACATGTTCTTTGGGTGCTCTTGTCGGGTGCGTGAAGACCATATGTTGCCCTCTAACCAGAAGAGTGACGTCACATGACCTTGGTAGAACTAGCTAGCATTCTTTGATCCTGTCCTTGACCTTTGTTCTCTATTTCAACATACTTGGAGTTGTTAAGTGTGTTTGGTCACGTTTTTTATCACGTGTCTTTGTTTTGGTCTCACTTGAAGTTATTGAAATGTGGCAGTCCCTTGTGGAAGAGGTGGAGATCAAATCATTTAAGGAGGACGTGGTGGTAGAATTGGGAATACTCATATTGCAAGGGAATGGGTCATACCCAAGAAAACTTTTATCCCTCACAACGTTTTCTAGCCGAGGCTGCTCATGTGTCTAAATTGGAAAGTTCTAAATCTAAAAATTTTGATCAAGAGTACCAAGAATTTTTGAGGTACAAGTGTGAGAATCAATATCAAGGTCAATCCTTTTCAATTCCAAGTGTCAACTCCATGCATTTGTCAATCAGTGGAGGGTATGGATTCTTGATTCAAGTGTCTTAGACCATATTTCTAGTAACATTTATTCATTTTCCTCCATTTCTTACCCAAAAGTTTCTCATCTTGTTACTGTTGCTAATGAATCTAAAGTGACATCTTAAGGAGTTGACCAAGTTTCCTTATCTCATTCATTAAATTTAAATTGTCGTGTTCATTCCTCATTGTTCGTACATTTAATTTCTCCAAGTCAATTGATCCGTTCTTTAAATTGTTATTTTACTGCTACTGCTAATTTCTTTGTTATACAAGAGCATGGCATGTGGTCTTTATTATCTTGCAACTTCAATCCTCAAACTTTACATGATCGTCTGCATCAGCCAAGTTTCTCGAAATTGAATATGATGATTTCTAGTCTCAAACGCATTCAAGCTTTAGATTGTGAATCTTGTTCTTTTATTTCAACAGGTGTCAATTATTTAGTAACTTTTATTGATGAATTCTCTCAATGTACTTCGGTTTATTTAGACATGATGGCTATTTTTCTTATGTGTGTAACCAACTTTAGGGTTTTAGGCAAATGCCTTGCCTCTTCTTTGTATCCTATATATACATCAATAAAAGTCCAACAATGTAGGTTGAATACACTGTGTTTCAAGTCTTCTCATTCGATCAAGTTTCCTCCCTGACGCAGCTAGCTTTGAAGGGAGGGTACCTGGACTTGGGTGCTTACAGTAACGTACACAATAAAATATCAGAAATGCTGAGTTAGCTGTCGTCCTTAGTTTTCCTGTTCATCAATGAGACCAACATTGCATACATTACGCATATACTTGATCACCGTTCTAATTTTGCTCCCTAATTTTGACTTTCTTTTTTGTTCAACTTTTAGTATTTGGATGAATTTCTCAAATATATGTTTCTGTTCACCCTTCATGGTAGTGAATAAAATGGGTTTATATTGCAGGCAAAAGGGTATCGTGTTGGACCTGTGTATGACGATGTTTTGGCTATGGCTTGGTTTTTTCTGGAATTAATTGTTAAATCAATGGCATTGGAGAAGACTCGCCTGTTCTATCACAGCCTTCCAATAGGTACCTTTGAAAGCTTGTTTGATCAATGCAAGGTTTTTTTTTAAAAATTAATCCTTTTCAATTCTCCCTAATTCCTTCCTAGCTGTTATACCACTATGAGGAATATTGGTATAGTTGGAGTTGGGGAAACAAACTTGGGTTTAAGGACTAGGTCTTTCAATCCTGGCTCAAAAAACTCTATGGGTTTTTCTTTGTCTGGGCTGTTTGAAAATTTTAAAGATAGGTAAAATAGGTCTGACCTATTTAGAAAATGCATTAAATAAATTAGGTTGTTATACATGTAGATGTGGTGGGATCAAACTACATTGCTGTAAATCTACCAAATGCTAAACCATTCAATAATTTTTTATTCAATAAAAGATAATTCAGAGAGAAAATTAAGAGATGGAAGTATAAATTGTATTTCTGAGAAGCCAAGTTATGATGTAAATATAATATATTCAGCTAGTTATAGTTGACTGTGTATCCTAACTAATCAAACTAACTTCGTCCAACAAACAGTCAAGTAACAGCTTGACTGTTTACAGTACAATAGAAATCAGATATTGAATAATTTTTTCTCAAACCACAGTTTAATTAGAAGTTTCTTTTAGAAAGATTATATTTACAAAATTATTTTAGTTCAATTTTTTGTGTTCTTCATTCATGTACATCAACATTAATGTAACACATACTTTTGAAACATGGATGTGGGCCTTCATCTGAACAACTCTTTCTATGGTCGTATCTGTTATTCTTTCATGCACAGATTTTGGAATCACATTTATTAGTTTAATACACTTCTCTTTCCACTCTATATGTCAATATCTGGATTTCTTGGCACTTTCTTGAAGTTAGCCAACTTTTGAAAACTGAGATCTACATGTATGTGTCTGACCATGTGTTAGGCCTGTTGTCAAAATGGACTTTACAAGTCAAATTAATCAATACAAGTATGCATCTCAAGGGTTTAGTATTATTATTTTTTTTTCATCAACAAATGTTAGTTTTTAGTATTTTGTTAGTGGAGGGAATTGAACTCACATTCTTTTCCACCCTTCCTTCTAAACCCTTCAAACCAACCTTATGGCCCCCAAATGTTAGTAGGGGAGTTGAACGCACAACCTCTCCCACCCTACCTTTCAATTTTTACCACTAAGCCAACCTTATAGCTCCTAAGGGTTTCGTATTATATAGTTTGGTTGTTCCCATTGCTGGTTGTGTGTATTAGATTCACTGGAAAGGGTTTGTTTTTATTTTCTTTGGTTGTGTTTGCAAGTCAAACGAATAACACCAAAATTTAGAATTACACTACTTCTTAATTGGCATAGCTTCTGGCTTGAATGTTGCTCTTCATTTGTTTCCCCTTTATTTTGAAAAGGTGAAGATATCCCACCAATGCAGTTGAAGGATGGTGTATTCAGATGTATAATGCAGTTGTATGATTGCCTTCTTACTGAAGTGCATGAGCGCTGTAAGAAGGGTTTAAGCTTGGCAAAACGCTTGAATAGTAGTTTGGCTTTCTTTTGTTATGATCTTCTGTCCATCATTGAGCCTCGACAGGTTTTTGAGCTGGTATGTATTTATGTGTTTGCTCCCCACGTTTATATGTATTTGGGTTTTAATTTTTCCTTACCTTTAAGAATACCTTATGCATATCAACTATAAAATAAGACTTTCTATTTCTGACTAACATAAGACAGTCCTTTTTCAGTCTGTGTTGCTATACACTGTTGATCCTGAACTTAAGTTAAATTACATGATCAGTTATAATGATCAGCTTGTAGACATTCTAACTAAGTCTTTAAGAGGGCCTAAAATTCAGGTTAGGTTATATGTTCGAAGCTTGGTATATAAAATTTATATTCTCTAAGTTGAGGGGGATTGTTTAATAATTGTTTATTATTTGTTGTTTAGCATTTAAAATGCTTTCCTTTTTGTCTATTTTTGTTTTTGTTGTTTTCCTTTTCAACGTTAATTCTTTTGTTAGTCTCTTCTTTCCTTATTTTTTTCTTCATTGTTCTTCTCAATATTCATTCTCTGAAAAACTGAAACCTTCAATACTTATTCTCTGAAGTAGGAGGGCAAAGGGAAGATCCTATTTGTAGTTTAGGATTATTTTGTCTTACACTTTTTTTGTTAGGAGGAGCTAAGGATTAAAAGTTTAGAACATTTATCTTCAGTTGCGTCATTATTTTAAGTCTTCAACTTGGTGGTGTTTTGTTTTTGTTTTATTGTTAATTGAATTTTTAGACTTATTATTAGGTTGTCTTTTATTATTTTTGAACAACAATAATATTTCTTGTAAATAGGGGATTGTTAGAATGGAAATATTCTTATTGGTATTTAGGAAATCTACAGATTCATTCCACTAGATTTTGTTTCCTTTTTAAGAGAATGTGATTGTTACAAATAAAGGAGTTGAGAATCTAATTGACATGATTGTAATTAATGAAATATTTCTTTATCCCCTCTAATATATTGAATTTTTTTTGTCTGATATACTACTGCCATAACCCATTATGACTTTTGATAGATTTCTGCAAAGGGTTTCTTGGGTTACTGATATTGTCCTTTATCCGACACTAATTTTGTCATAAATGATCAAACACTGGGTTTGTTTACCAAATTATTAAGAGGTCTTTGGATATGTTTACTTTGTTACAAGTTGGACAAATACAAATTGCATTCCCGTAGTTGAAGAAGAATCTATGGACATGTATATCCCTTATGTGGGGGAAGGCTTTTGTTATTTTGTTGTGGTCTTATACATACTGTGTATCATGAAAAGATAGTTAGTAGGACAGTTGTTTGTGTTTATAATTATGTTCATTATATTAGTATCTTGTCTTTGGTATACTTGAGACACTATTTAAAGGTTATACTTCTGTTTTCTAATTTTGTAATTGCGATGGTTGCTTGTACATGCTAAATCTTGTTTTGGTTGGGAAGTGTTGCCTCTTGTATTTTGGTGTTCTTTTCCTAACTTTTTACATTGCTTTAATTCTGTTATTTAATGCAAACTTAATTGTGTGGCAGGTATCATTATATCTTGACAAGTTTTCTGGTGTTTGTCAATCAGTTCTTCATGAATGCAAACTTACCTTTTTGCAAATAATATGTGATCAAGATCTTTTTGTGGAAATGCCTGGAAGGGACCCTTCAGATAGGTACTTTATCATGTTTCATCCTTGACAAAGATAGTAACATCACAATATCAGATTTTTTAAATCAATTTTTGAACTACTATTATGCATTATGTACTCCTATCAATACTGTTTATTAATTATAGCAGTTGTAGTATACCTATGGTGACCTCTCTGTTGGACCTGGTTTTCTTTGTCACATTTTGATACTTTACTGAACTGGAAGGTGATAAATACAACTTTGGAACATATTGAATAACATCTGTTTTTACTTGTGATAATTTTATGTATGGTATACGTTGCTCAGGGGAAACTCTGAAGTTTTATATTTCAATTCTATTGGTATAGGAACTACCTTTCTTCTGTATTAATACAAGAACTCTTTGTTACTTGGGATCATGAAGATGTGTCTTTACGAGCAAAGGTGAGTTTATTTAGAAAGGGTAAAATCTTGATTATCTTCTGCCTGACCAATGTTCTATATTTTCTGGTTCATAACATATTTATTTGCTATTATCAACCTTGTCTATTCAATATGTAGGCAGCAAGAATCTTGGTAGTGCTCTTGTGCAAACATGAGTTTGATGTGAGATACCAGAAGCCTGAGGATAAGTTGTATATTGCTCAACTATATTTTCCACTTGTTGGACAGGTGTGTAAAATTATATTTATTATTTGCTTGCATTTATTATTTTAGTTGAAACATTTGTGTGGATTCCGATGTCATACTTGGGAAATCTTCCCCTCTTGAGTTATTAAGCTCAATCCATTTCTAATAATATGATTGATATACTAACTAAGTACCCTTCGTGCTTTTTAGTTTTGTTCCTACACGTAAGTAATCAGATATCTTTGTGAGAAGAAACTTAATTCTTCACCAATATTTGTCTCATGTGATGTAGTGTGTAATTGGAATTATAAGTGTGTGGAGTTGAGGTAAAATTGTGACTAGTGGGAACCATATGATGTTGGGCACAATTGTTAGATCAGTTACTATATTTTGTAATATCACGTGGTGAATGAATGTGATTTTCTGTTTAATTAATTATGTTATCAATTTTTAAACTGTTTCTGGATGTGCTTTCTCTAATGTATTATTCTGGTCTTTTCAGATATTGGATGAAATGCCTGTTTTCTACAACCTCAATGCTGTTGAAAAGCGTGAAGTATCAATTGTAATTTTGCAAATAGTTCGAAACCTTGACGATCCATCCCTTGTCAAGGCATGGCAGCAAAGCATTGCCCGGACTAGATTGTTTTTCAAGCTCATGGAGGAATGCTTGCTTCTATTTGAGGTTACACTATGATGCAAATTGTCAGTTATCACTTATCGAATCATGTGATTCGTTGTTGATTAATTTGAAATTTTGATGTTGCTGAGTATTTGTGCTAATTGGGACAACATTGCTTTATTTATCCTCTAATCTTGTTTTTGTCAAATGTCATAGTTCTTCTGATAACTGTCTTGTTTTACAGCACAAAAAACCTGCTGATGGCATGTTACTTGGCTCCAGTTCTCGCAACCCGGTAGGTGAGGCACCTGCTTCCCCTAAGTACTCTGACAGACTTTCTCCTGCAATCAACAACTATCTGTCTGAGGCCTCAAGGCAGGAAGTCAGGGTGAGCCAACTTCTGAAGAGCTAATTAGCCAGTACTAGTACAGAGTTCAAATATGTTTTTCTGCTGTTTGATATCTTTCTATAGCATATGCTTTCTTATTTGGCTTAAGTACTAGATGTATGTAGGTGTCTGCATTTTGTGCATCTCATTTATTAAATTTTTTTTGGCAGCCTCAGGGAACACCAGATAACGGGTATTTATGGCAGAGAGTAAATTCCCAGTTAAGCTCCCCTAGCCAGCCATATTCTTTGAGAGAGGCTCTAGCTCAAGCACAGTCTTCTAGGATTGGAGCTTCTGCTCAAGCACTTCGAGAATCTTTACATCCACTTTTGAGACAGAAATTGGTACACTTTTCCTTCTGTAGTTAAATTTTAATTTGTTTATGGGTCATGCTTGAAGCTCCTTGTTACTTTTCCTTCTGCTTTTAAATTTTAATTTGTTTTTGGGTCATGCTTTATGCTCATTGTTACTTTATTTTATGGGTCAAAGATTTGCATGCTGTTATGCACAATTTCAAATTAATCATCAGCTGCAATGGCTCTTGAACTTGGATGTATTTGCTGTTCATTTGGAAAGAATTCCCACCCTCTTGTTTGTGTGCTTCTCTTTTTTTTTTTTTTTTTTTTTTCTTTTGTTAA
>Ga0214542_1003679_pt1 | contig 30988 bp, 15 predicted proteins | sample CNSS1metaG_FD_160096 | JGI IMG/M metagenome (GOLD analysis project Ga0214542, IMG submission 160096) | Root nodule microbial communities from cowpea collected in UCLA plant growth center, Los Angeles, California, USA - CNSS1 | ecosystem: Host-associated > Plants > Roots > Nodule | place: USA...
ATTACCTATTATATTCATAATTTAATTCCTTATATTATTTATGTTCCTTTAAATTCATAAAATTTAAAATCAAATTATAATCTAAATTGAAAGTTGTAAAACAATATTCTGAATAAAAACTTATGATTATATTTAACTTTTGGTTAAAATATTATATTTTCACCAGAAATGAGTACTAGATAATTTTTTTCTTCAAACAAGAATACCTAACAAATAAAAATGTTGGTTTATAAATTTTTATTTATAATAGACTTCTAACCAAAGTCTTATAATTTATTCCATGCTTAATTTAAATAAAAATATGAAATACTCAGAATAAAAATAGTCCTAAATTTGCATATTGAGGTTATTTTAAAGGTGTAATATAATAATTAAAATAATTTTAAGAGATAATAATATTGACTAAATATGACATTGCATCATAGAGGCCACTGAATTGAAGGGTTTAGTGTGAAAGTGACGTAGTCGAGTCCCACTCCACAATTATTTGTCGCTACTAAACCAAACTGCAATTATATCTCAAATAATGAATCTCACTCTTTTATTTTAAGAAAAAGACACAAAAAAAACAGCTGTAGCCAAGTTGAGTTTTTGTTCTCTTATCCTTTTATATTTGTTAAATATATTTAATTTACATTCTAATAACAGAATAGAAACAACCTTACATTTGTAATAAGTAGTTACTTGTCTTATCATATTATCATATGACACCATTAAATATTAAAATATCAGGGTTTAATGTTTCAATTTTAATTTTAATGATGCTATTATGAGTATAGAATAAAAATATCATGTTTTTAAATAGTTTATTAAGTTGTAAATTTTAAAAAAATTGAGCATTAATTTTTTTTATTTAATCTTTTTATTGAGTATCTATAATTTAATTAATTGTTTACTATTTTATTTTATCATTAATTGAGACAATATAATTAGTATTTTGTATCAATTATTGTTATATTTTTTAATTGAAATATTTATCATAATTAAAATAATGTGATTATTTAATTATTAAATAATGACATATGATAAAAATTATTAAAGTTTCAAATAAATATGTATCGTCCATGTTTGTACACTCGTTGAAATGAAAATTTGTTTTATAAGAACTTAAAAATATATACATTTATAAAAACTTAAAATTTAATTATAATTAAGTCATTTTTATATTGTGATATAAGTAATAATTCAAAATATTAGTTACATTATTTTAATTAATGAAAGCATTAAAATGTAAAAGAAAACTATTAATTTTTTTTAAATACTCAATAATATTAAAATATTTAATAGGAACTTATTTAAAAATATTAAAATTTATGAAACATTTTAAATTTAATTAAACACTTTTTTATTACAAGTATATCACTTTTAAATTCAACATATGTAAAGGTCAAATATTAAAAAAAAAATCATGTTTAATTGATTTTAAGTTTGTTGATAATTAGTATTCAAGATTTATGTTAATCTTATTTATATTGTTCACTTCTTAAATATTTTTTGAAAAAAAAAATATCAATTATGAATTAAATGATGTGCCATGTTAATTAAGTAACAATTGGTTATATAAATAACCTTAGTTATTCACAATTACTTATTCTTAAAAAATTCATGTATACATTACAACAAAAATATTTTATAGTGATATTTATTTTCTGGCTGTTTAAGAAAATTAACATGATCCTAAATTTACATTATATTTATAGTTAATTTATAACAAACGGTAAATAAATAAAATGAATGAATAATTTATTTTATTTTTCGTTGATACAAAACTTTGTCTTTTTTTCATTGTCTGAGTTCATTTCTTTTCCTATCGCAAACATGCTTTTTTTGAGTATAAGGTTCACACAATTTAAGTTACTCATCTTTTTACTCTAACGCTCACTTTCTGTAACTCATAATTTTTTTTTTACGGTTGAAATAATTCTCTTTACTATAAGAGCCATGATCTCTTCTCGGAAGTGTTTTTCATTTTTACGGTAGTTGTGTTTTTTTCTTCTTATACGCTATTTTTAAGTTTCAGTTTGTTCTAAACCTAACTTCAATTTTTTAACCCTAGCTTTGATTTCTTTGATACAGTGATAAATCATTGCAAGTTGTAAGTGTGCTTATTTTGTTTTTAATTAGCTTTGAACTATTATTTAATAAAGAATTTATTGGTGTGTATGATTCTGTACAAAAGAATTTATATCTATATTTGTACAAAAGTTAGCATTGTTCATGTTATAATTATTTGATAATAATTTTTCATGCATTTTAGACATGGCCCGATGTAATAAAAAGAGCACAGGGTTAAATGTTCTTGAAACATACATGTTTTGGAATGTACATGGTAAATGTTCCTGAAACATACATGTTTTGGAATGTACATGTGATCGTTCGTGGTGAATATTTGTTTTTTATCAACAAATAAATATATTTATTGTGGAGTACTTTTGAAGTACTCTTACATTTTTACAAAGAATTCATATTTAATATTTTACTACATATCTAAACACAGTCAAATAATATAATTTATTAAAATGGTGCTAATCTCTTCGTACATTTTTACAAAAATTCTCTCATACTCTATGAACATAACTAAAATGAATTCATAAAGTTATTATTTCACTCTTGGTTTTCTTTATTGTAGTGAATATAATTTCAGTGGGCCGGAACGATTTAATTAGGGTTATGAAGATTATTCAAGATGAAGATCTTTATATTTAAGGTTATGAAGATTATTTAAGATGAAGATCTTTATATTGGTTTTGGTATTGGTCCTTATATATGTATCAAATGAGATCCTATATCTGTGCCGAATGGGATTATGCCTAATTAATTTGGTTTGAATTCATCATTAATGTATATTTTCATTATATCCAACTCTAAATTATAATTTTACATCTCTCGAATTGATAAAGGTTTTTTTTGTGATAAGATATATTTTCAGTATCACAAGTAATAATATTATTTATATTTGGTTGTATTCTATTTTTTTAAGAATATTTATTTAATGCTTCTATTCAAATTAGTTTTGAGGTAATTTTTCAGTTTTATAAATATTTTGAATAAAAAAATAAGAATATATTTAGTTATTATTTAGATATAGAAAATAAAGATGGAGATATTATAAATATTTAATATTGTGTGACATTTTGTACAAGTTTTATACCTTCAAAATACTTTTTTCTAGTAAGAGAGAATGTATTACTTCATTATTTTTCTATTTTGTAATGTGAATTTCACTTAACTTAGAAGATAATAACATACTTTTCAATAGGAATAATTGAGAATGTAATGTAAATCAATTATAATATAAGAACATTTATTTCATTGTGTCTTTTTTTTTTTCTTTTAGATTCAAGTACAGTATTTTTGTTTGTTGTTAATATATTGGTACACATATCATTTAACAATATCGTGAGAATTCTTGCAAAAAATATTTCTTCTTGATCGGAGAAAGGTTTATTCCCATGAAATATCATTTTTATCTAGAGTTATCGTCTTTGTCTTCTTTTTCCACAAAGAATCAAAGTTTCATGAAATAAATGTTTCTTTCTTTTTCTGTAATTTGCAGGAAACATAGTCCAACCAAAATGAGGTTACCTCAAATAAGTTGATAGGATTCTGAAATCAACAGAAAATAGTATAACTAATTATTCTCTTTATGCTTTTGCTTCCAAATGAAAATCTGAGTTTTAATTAATTCAAAAACTCTTGTCTTTTCAAAAAACAGTCAAATACATAATAATTAAATTACTTCCATTTAATTACTTAAAATCCATTTTTTTTCAAATGATTGTACACTATAATAGTTTCAAAAAACAAAATTTCTACAATTTATTATTATTATTATTATTTTATGTTTCTCCTGACAAATAATAATGCATGTCCTGAAGAGTGTGACAGGGTATGGTAACCTACTAGTTAGAACAAAGGAATTATTTAACTTGGAGATGCAATTAATGAGCAACTCCTCTTCAAGGAAATACGCTTCTTCTTTCCCTTTCTTTCTTTATCTCTGCCAGCTATCACAAGTAAGCACGTGTAAAGATTTTATGCTGACATTTTCATATTTTCTTTAATTAAAAACTGAATATAAATAAATAATTTTAATTTAAAATACAGTTATGAACACGTGTAAGAATATTTGTACAAGGGAATATGTGCATGTAGCATTACTATTGAGTCATAGTTGAAGATAGATTTGAGGTGATGTCTCGGTGCCACTCATATAGTAACTAGCATTATTGAGAAACAACAGAGATACAACACAAACTATTTATTTATATTTATATAATGTTCAAAATTATATTAATAGATCTTTTACTGTTTTTATATTTATTTTATTATCTTTTATATAAATATAAATAAAGTCAGGCGGTAGAGAAATAAACTTGATTTCTGACATCTGTTGATACTAGGTTGCAAATACAGTATTAAAGTATGTTTTAGTAATGACTTCGGGTAAAACATGATACATGTACACAAATCTTAGTTAAGTAAACAACCATTCATATCAAATTGCAATTTTGTTCGGAACACATAGTATCATTCTTCTTTAATCTAAAACCACACAATTTCTTAATAAGAAACATGGAAAAATAGTTAAAGATATACAAATATAAAGAAAAATTTTACTATCTTAATCCTTGTACAGCTATGCACATATCTATAAAAGCATTAAAATTAAAACTAAAATAACAATTAAAGATATTTATATTTAATTTGGAGTTTTCTGATGTCTATATTACAACATATATCTTTTGAATAACTCAGATATATTATAGGAATATTTATTCATTGTGTCTCTTTTAATAAATTACATTCGTTTATTTAAGTTAATTACTTCCATGAAATTAGTTTTGATGACAAAGAGAATAGGTTATTAAAAACTCCAATATGTATTTTAAACAATAAAAAAATATTGCACATGATGTCACATAAAAATATATCACTAATTTATTTTATATTGAAATGATGAGATTAATGGCTACAAGTGACAATGTAATATTGTAATAGCTTTTCATATGCATATAACTTCCTTTTTTTTCCAATATTATTATAGGACTAACTTTGGCAGTGGAGTCCATATATTACTATTATAGTAAGTTGTTTCTTTAAAATGAATTTGATAAATGCATTTATTTTTATTTTTATCTTCAGTTATCATTTTCGCCTTCCTCTTTCACCAAAAATTTTGGTTGTATTATTTTCTTTATATAATATTAACCAAATCCGAGCTTGTTTTGTTGTTTGTGATAAACATGAATCGGATATGTGAAGAATTGAGAATCTAGATGATTTGGCAAAGGAAGTTTCTATATCTTTGGTATAATAAACATGTCATTCACTCTTAATTTTATCTCTTTCTTTTGCTTATTTATTCAAAAATTGCAATAATATAATTAAGAATATATTGGTAATATTATTTTGAATGTGCTAGTCTACACTTTCAATATCTCTATCTTTTCTTATCATATAAAAATAAGAAAAATATGATAATAAGTATATAGTAAAAATTGTTTGTTTATAATATAAGCAACTCCTCTTTGAAGAAATAGGTTTCTTCTTCGCCTTTCTTTCTCGATGCCAGCAATTTGCAAGTACATGCACGTGTCAATGTATATTAAATTTTGTGCCGACCTTTCACATTTTATTTTTAATTTAAAATTAAATTATAAATAAAGTAAATATAATTTAAAATATGCTAATGAACACGTGTAAGAATATTTGTACAAGGAATATGCGCATGTAGCACTACTGTTGAGTCATATTTCAAGATATATTTGAGGATGTTTCGGTGCCACTCATGATAGCTAGTATCATTGAGAAAGAATAGAGATAGAACACAAATTTTATTCATGTTTATAATGTTGAAAGTTATTTTAATTGATCTTTTATCATTTTTATATTTATATTTATTATGTTTAAAATTATATTTATATTATAATTTTATCTATCTTTTATTTTTAATTAATTTACGAATTATATTTATCATAAATAAAAATAAAAATAAAAATAAATAAACAGAAAGTTTTGTAATTATCTTATTATATTTATATTCTTAATAGATAAATATAAAAGTAGGCGGTAGAGTATTAAACTTGATGTTTGCTTATACTCCATTACAGAAAATCTATGTCCGTTAGGAAAGATACATTTGTGTAGAAAAGAAGAAAGGCCAAAATTTGATATATCTTTTGAAAGATTTAAAGCATAAAGTCTTTGTTTAATGGAATCGATTATTCACACTATAATGAAGGTGCAAAACAAATTAACTTAGATGAGGTAATATATGATGGTGTTCAAATTTCAACAATTTATACAACTTTAGAAGCAAAGACCATATTTAAGTATTTAAGTATGTTTTAGTCTACATGTAAACATGTCATGTTAAAAATAGCAAATGTGAGACTGAGATTATTATGATTTGGGGATAAAATAAAATGGCATATGTATACAAGTTTTATTTGAGAAAACAACAATTCATACATATCAATATAAGTTTTTTTAACACATTACCATTATTCTTTAATTTAAAATCACAAAAATATGCATAAACAAAATAGTTAAAGATGTTAAAAGGTAGTTCCTCAAATTATTAAAAAAATATGATTTTTTTTTCTCAAATAAGGTCATGTTAAGTATCATTATGAACTTTGATATCTCTATGCTATTTTGACACTCCAAAGATATTAAAATCACAAAATATATATAAAACAATAGTTAAAGATGTTAAGTTTCTCAAAATATTTAAAAATCATCATTTTTTTTTCAAATAAGGTCATGTTAGGTATTACTATGAACTTTTACATCTCTATTATGTTGACACCTAAAAGCCCATCAATCATTTGTCATCACATGAACATTATAAACGAATACAAAGCATGAGAATCACACCAAACCCATGATAAAAATTACACTTCATGAAACACAGGCAAACAATACCTATTATGAAAAAAATATATATACATATATACATGGAGGTAAAGTATTAAACTGTTAGCATAAGCAGAATATGATCTTAATATTGATTCTAACAATCAATCATAAACAATATCTCATACTCATAAACAGGTTGTAAATAGTAAACGGAAGCGTACCCGAGTTAGCCATAACAATGATGTTCCCTTCTTTAGAGCACTACTGATACAATGATCTTCCTCCTGTAGAGCACCTTTATTTCCTTTTGGTTTTCTCTCTTGATAGGGATAGAGAGAAAGGAACAGAAACTAAAGTATGCTCTCAGAAGGGGACCACGACCATTTATAAACGGTTAATTACTTAAGTTTTAGTATTTCTAATTTGGCCCCTCATCAAATTAGAAATTACTTTAAGGTCTCTACACAATATTTATTTTCATGACATATGCCTTTAACTAAATCTTTAATTTAGTTAGATCACTTTATTATTTGGCTTAATAAATAATGGCCCTAACACATTTAATTATGTGTCATATATATGCATGACCCAAAATTACTAACATAAACCACTTATATAATTCTTTATGAATTAAAGCTAAATTTGCTACTTAACACAATGATTTCCTTCATGAAAAGTACTAAAAACTTTGAATTGCATATGTTTACAAAATTGCAAGCATTGACATCATCTCACTCTAAGTAAACACTTGTTCATCCAAAAAATCATGACACGATAAAGAAGAATTACTCTCCAACTAAAGTATTTAAAAGTCCTCTCTCCAAGCATGTTCCAAACCATAAATGACCGTACAAAATTCAGCATAAATAGAGTTTGTACTCGTAAAAATATTGAAAAATTATCCACATATTCACCTCAACTTTCTCTATTTTCAAGCATGCTCCAAAACATAAATGACTGCAAAAAATTCAGCATAAATAGAGTTTGTACCCGTAAAAATACTGAAAAATCACCCATATATTCACCTTAACTTCCTCTATTAATACTAGCACATGATGTTAAACTATGACAACCTCTAGCTGCATTGCACCATTAATATTCACCCATAAATCAATTGATGGATAGAACTTGTCATATTATTTTCATAAATGAAACTATCATACCTTCCCTGAATTGAATATTAAAAAATTTTAGCACAACAAAAATCAGAGACAATATTATTCATATATTTCTTAAATTTATTTCCAGTCATACGCACTAACTCCTTAATTTGAAAAATAGCAAAAGGAATTGCAATTGGATCGTGAAACCTACTATGATTTCAGATCCTCCAACTCATCCAAAGATTGCAATAATGAGATTTACTTCAATTACTTTAAGCAAAGGACTACAAGGAGACTTCATAAACTGAACAACTAAATTCAAAGAAGAAAACTACAAATTTTGAAAAGTTTCCTTCAACCAATGCCACAACCATATAGCAACAGAAAAATGAAAGAACAAATGACAAAATAATTCAACATTATTACTATACAAAAAAACACGACAAATTTACAAATTTACGTAAAAGAGTCAATTTACTTTTTAATTGACGTAAAAGCTCTATTTTTTAAAATTGTACAAAATTGAATAAAATCGATGCATACTTTTTAACATACATGCAGTGGCGGAACTAGGAGAAAAAATTTAGGGGTGCCAGATTAAATTTGTTATATATAAATATTTTTAGTTAGATTTTTTTTTTCATTTCTTCTGCTTAAAACAAACACGCATAATAGTAGAATTCAAAAAAATATGACTATTAATCGTTATTATATCATGATACTAACCATGAATATCATTTTAGATCAACCCTTTATATCTTATCAATTTGATTTGATGGGTATTGTCAAATTTGAAGACACTTTTTCCGGATCGCGTTCTAATAAATTTTTAAATTCATTATATATAACTCTAGGAACTTTAGAGATTTGATTTTCATTATCTTGAATTCTTGGTTCTCATGAAAAGTTTAGTTAACATATATGCAATTTTTTCATCTTTATCACAAACCTCCTTCTTTAAAAAAGAATCAATTTTTTTACTCTTTATCATAATTTTTCTAATATAAATTTATCACATCTCACCTATTTAGAAAAAAATAAAATTTATATTCAGAAGTCACAATTATCACAATGCAAGACATAACAAAATTTATACCACTTTAATTAAATAAGCAATAAGGTATAAATTTAAAACTTAAAAAAAATTACCATAGTCAGCAAAAAACACAAAATCCATAAATTTCATAATTAAGAGTTATAATAATTTAGGAAAAATTATAATTAGGATTCATACCAATTTCATAAAAGAATCCCTAAAATCATAATTAAGTTTATACTAATTTGAGATAAACTTAATTTGGAGAAACATCCTAAAAAGATTCATAAATTCAATGTACATAAATCATAATAAGATACTACACTTGATGTGTGAGAGATCATACGAAAATTACTTCATCTCAATCTATATGTTCCCTAATCTATCTTTTTCAATCTATCTCTTTATACTTATTTCTCCTCACACACTTTCATGATAATTTACACGGTGGAAAAATCCTATAGCCAAACAAAATTCTAATCTCTTTTATAAATCAATGTCTCCATTAAATTATTTATTTTATCTTTTATTATAATTTCCATAATATAAATTTAATATAAATAATATATAAAAATAATTTTAAATATATATATATATATATAAAATAAATTCCAAAAAAAATGGGGGAGCCGTGGCTCCCCTCTGTCAATACATAAGTCCGCCACTGCATACATGTCAAAGTTGAGTATGACGATTTCTACTTTTTCTTTCTTAAAAGTCTTCATACCATAAATCTAATACTATATACAATTCTGAACTAACAAATGGCAAGTTCTTCAATTTTTTAATATTTCTGAACTACTTCTATTCAAAAAAAAAATTCTACAACAGGAAACAATGGATATGTGGTAATCTCTCAGAATTTTGAACATTAAAATTTAAATCAAAAATCAAACACTCTCTCACTATTTTTTTCTGATCTAACGTGTCTCATACACAATTCCTCTTTCTCAACCTTTTTCAAACCTCTTCAACTCCTTCTCTCTCCTTCTCACATTCAAACTGTGACGATACAAAAAAATTTATTTATTTATTTATTACAGTATACTTATAAAAATTTAGAGGCAAAAATTTATACACTAATATATAATTATATTTAAAATATTCACATTTATATATATATTTACAATACTATATACTTCTTATATCAACATTGTTTAGTACATTTTATATTTCCTACACTAGAAGAGGAAGAAGGGTTATTTATTTACAGTTTCCCCCTCATATGCGGTTTATCAAACAGATGGAGGGAAAAGGTTATGGATAGGATTCACTTGAACTGTTTGGGGTAAATAAAAGGTAACTCCGATTTGTCCTTCGATGACAATCGGCGCGTTTGGAGCAGAGAGAAAAGTAATGATAGAGTTTCTCGTTCCCTAAAATGTTACAGAATTATTCACTACATTGGTTTGCCATGCATTTCCCAGAAAAACAGCCACAATGTCGACGAAGAAGGATCAGGCGTGTTCGGAGCAGCCATCTATGATAATGTTATAAAATTTTGTTTTTCACACACAATCATAAAATAGGGAAGTGAGACAAATATCACATAAAAAAATACAGCATATCATAATAAAATAAAATGAAATGAAAATTCTCCCAATTCCATAAAACAGGATCTTTATTATACTTTTATAAAGATATTGATTTCTTTTGTAGTGACTAGTCAGGATAAATGAGCTCATGGCCAACAAAGTAACTCAAGAACATCTCATCTTGAGTGATACTAACTCGTTTAAATCCTCAAGGTCATACCTCCAACTACAATAATCAAATCTTTATTTATCAAAATTTTTATTTCAATATTAAACCATATAATTATATAAATAAATAAATAGATAGGATCAATGAATAATTAAAATAGATATAAATAAATAAAAAGGGTCAATACGTAACTAGAGATAAATATAAATAAATAAATGAGAGTAAATATAAATTGAATAAATAGGACCAGTGCATAACTGGAGATGAATATAAATAAATAAATAGGATTGGGAACTAAATATAAATTAGAATGAGGTTAGGGACACCTCACTTAGGGTAAATATCGAGATAAAATAATTATTAATAGATAAAAAAATAATCAAAGTAAAAAGATAAAGTGATGGATGTCTCATTCCCTTACCTTAGTTATTGTGAAAATTATACCAAGGTTGCACCGAGACTTTGATGATATTTTTTTTTCCTCTTTCTTTCTTCTCTCTTTCTTCTCACATCCACGACTCTCCTTTTCTGTTTTTTTTCTTCTCCTCCCCTGCATTCCCTCATCACCTATTTATACTACTCTAAGCAATGATTAACATTACTTTTATTTGAACTAAATGATCCCTCACACTGTGCCAGTTACGTTACTAAGTAACTATTCATTCTTGATATTTTACTTTGCGATAGACATGCATTTAATGCTATTCGTGACTGTAAGAAAGAAATAATTTTAATTGGAATATAATAATAAGAATATATATTGATTTGTGCTTACGTGACTGTAAGGAAGATATCATATTAATTGGAATATAATAATAAGAATATATATTGATTTGTTATCGAGTCATATTTTTTATTTATTTTTATTTATTTTTTTATTTTATATTTTATTCAGTTTATGACTCTTCAATTTTCCAAGACTTTATATGCGAAATCACAAAACCACTCTATTAAGTTTATATATATAGATGTTCAATTTATAGATGTTACACAAACCTCTTCAGCTTCTTCTCTCTCTTCTCACTCACACACATTCAAATCGCAGTTTCTTCTCTCTCTCTTTCTAACTCACACACATCCAAACCTCTTCATCTTCTTCTTTCTCTTTCTCAGTCGCACGCAACATCATGGTTTCCAGATAATCTTCATCTTCTTTTCACTCACAGATAACACCATGGCGAAGAGTTGATCTTCTTCTCAAGCAAAGAGTTCATCTTTTTCTTATATTTTCTTTTATTTGTGATTTTTGTGTTGATTCTAACTTTTTTTTGTTTAAATGCTTGAAATGAAGAGGTCGAAGACATGCAAGAGTCTTAAAGAAACATTAGACATTTTCTGGGTTCTTTCTTTGTTCTTGATGATTTTCGAGTGTTGTTTTTCTCTAAGATCTACTTATTTTGGTTAGGTGAATGTTTTCAGATCTACTTTTGTTTTGGTTGATTTTTTCCTCTAATATTCTTGAGCACCTTCACGAGACTTAAAAAAAGGTAACAACTTCTCATTTTATTGTTCTTCTACCATGTTCTCAAATCTACGTTTCTTTAGGTACGAGATGTGTTGGATTTAGGTTTCTCTCACAGATCTATTTCTCTCTTGAATGGTTTCTTTGCTCTCAGATTTTCTTTTACATGTATTATGTTCGATGGATTTTTTCTTCTCAGATCTACCTTTATTTTGGTTGATATTTTGCTTTGAGAACCTTGAGCAACTTGACGAATACAAAAAAAGTAACAAGAATTCTATTTTTTTTTTGTTCTTCTACCATCTTCTCAAATCTACTTTATTTTCTATTATTTTTATTTTTGTTTCTCATGGATATTTTTTTCTAAGATCTACTTATTTTTGTTCGGTGAATCAAATATTTGGAAAACACAATAAAGGTTGAATCTTTGAACCTTTCACTCTTTGACTACAACAATAAAGGTACAAAAGTTTTATATTATGTCGAATCCTTTGTTCTTCTATAAGATTTGAATGATTTTTTATTTTTTAAACGGATGAGTGTATATTTTTTGCGAGGTGGATCAAATCAAATATTTGAAGAACATAGTAAAGGTTGAATCTTTCAACCTTTCACTCTTTGACGACAACAATAAAAGGTACGTAAGTTTTATACTTTGGTAAGTTTTATACTTTGACTAATATTCTATTCTTCTCTAAGATCTAATTTTTTATTTTATTTTTTAAGTTTTTATTCTTGAGTTTTGATTTAAATTTTAGATTCCTAACATATTTTTAAATCTGGTAGATCATTCATCTCTTTGAGACAACAAAGATACAATTTTTTCGTCTTCTCTTTGATGTTTTCTACTTCTATCAGATTTAAGTACTTCTGCATGTCTTTTTTTGCTGTGATGAATGAAGTTTTTATTCGAGATCGATGACATGTTTGAAGAAGACAACATAGGTACAACATTTTTTTTCTTTTCTCGGATCTTTTCTGCTTCTACCATTTTTATGTACTTTGTTATGTATTTTTTCTCTAATGAATGAATGTTTTCTTCGTCTGTAGATTTTTTTTTTTTTGCGTATAGAACATTATAGTAATGAAGGTTTTCTTTCAGATCAATGAATTGCTCGAAGAAGACAACAAAGGTACAATTTTTTCGTCTTCCATACAAAGGTAGGATCTTTGAAGAACACCAGAAAGGTACAAGCTTTTTATCTTTCAACTTCTGTCGAGTATTTTCTTCTTCTACTAAATATAATTCCTTTGTTTTTAGATGAATGATTTGTTTGAAGAATACAGGTTGGTTTTTTCGCAATAAAAAAGACTTAGTGAGGTATTTTCGCAACAGTGGACTTTCAACTATTGTGTTCCATGGACCACTAGACCAAGTCCAATGCAATTTTGTGATAACAACAACGTCTGTGAAGATAGGTCGCGGCTAGATAAAGTTTTGTGCCTTTCACTCACTAAAGGAGAATGTTTATGTATTTTCGAAGTTGAGAGTGAAAAAACAAACATGCATGTAAAAGTTTTTTATAATCTACCATTGTTTTAATATATGTAGTTTACTATCTTCTCAAAAATATTAAGTAACCTGTCATTTTTTGTTATTTTATATTTTATGTACTTTCAGAAGAGTCATTAGTTAAATTGTTAAGAACTTTAATGAAAGTAATGGACAAAAATAAATAGTAAGAACTTTTTAAAATATTGTTCAACTTTTAAAGATATTATGTTAATATGATTTTTTGTATCACAATATATTCTTTAATAATGAAATTAATGGATAAAATTAATTATTACAAATTAAATAAATTAATTTAAATTAAATAAATTGAATTGAATTAAATTAAAAAAATATTAGAAATTAAATGTTTTACCGTCATTAATACTTTTCATATTCCAAGATTACAATTACATTCAATGTAAACGTATTCCAAGATAATCTGACCTTTCACACTGCTCAAAAAACATTTGCAAAATCTCTTTGTATTATGAAATCTTTTCTAATTCTAACTCATGAAATCTCTTTCTATTTAAAATTTGAGAAGTAATTACTTTTGAAATAGCACTTAATAATATTTGTAATTTAACTGATGTAATTAATGCCACATAAAACCGTCATATAATTGACAGTAGACTTTTTTTGCATTTCAAAATTTTTTAAATATAATTTAAAAAATAATGAAGAAATTTAATTTGTAGCAATGATAAATTGTTTTGTATTACAATATATATGATAATTTACATTGCTCAATAATTTTTTTTCCATCTTCCAACACGTTTTGTAAGTAATTAATGTCACACCTAAGCCAGAAATCATTAACATTTCGTATCAAATAAATTTAAATATTTATAAATTTATTTTTATAACATATTTTCTTTTTATCTTTACAGTTTTCGCAAAAACATGATAATATGAATTGTTCAGGTCTAGATCTAAACTAAAAAATTTGTATTTAAAAGTGTATGCTAATGACTTCTTTAATAGGTTAAAACGTTTCATTTGTATACCTTTAGTCTATCTTTTCTTTTATGTAAACTAAAAAGCATGTGAAAGAAGGTTTATACTTCTAATGACTTAGAAGAAGATTTTCATATTGAATTTGAGTGTGATGATGTTAGATATAATAAAAATATTGAAGTTTTATGTGTTTAAGTACTATGTCACTTTTAAGTGTTATTTTTACTTTAGTAATGTTAATATTAATATATTAATTCCATTTTCTACACATTATTTCATTTTATTCACATTATCTAAAGTTATTCACATTATCTATCAAAATTTTTTATAATTTGTAATTTGGATAATAAATAATGAACTTTAAAATTTAAGTTTAGTTATCTTTATTATATAAAATATTTATCACTCACATAAAAAATGTATTACATGAAATACCAACCTAACATAAGAATTTGTTTTTTAAAAGTTTAATGTAGATTTCTTCAAGAAGCTTTTTCATCTTCCAAGAAAATAATTAATATTAACAACAATCAAAATTAACTTTTCATTTTTCCAAAGTTACTTCAAGTATCCATCATTACTTATTAAAGAAATAATGTTTATTGGACTCCATGCAATGATAACTTATGGTTCACAAAATTTAAGAAAGTTTTCTCTCTTCCAAGACATCTTTCTCATTAATTATGGCATATTAAGAAAGTAATTATTTTTTGTGTCTCAATACAATGCCATATATCTATATGCATTTCAACCCAAAGTCTGAAAACACTAATTATGAATAACTTTTTACTTTGCATATTCCCACCAAATAAATTGGTGTTGGAAAGAATATCAAGAATTTTGCTGAATATGAATAATAGTTATACTAATAACCGCAAATCAAACACTTCTCACTTTCTTAAGAATTAGTTTACCTATTCCAAGACGTTTGCATTAATAATTATTAAAACTTTAAATATCAAGTTAATACCTATTCCAAGACGTTTGCTATGTATGTTATTAAGTTTTAAATTTATGAAAAAAATAATTTTTTTTCATAAAATATAAAACATCTAAATTTGTTGGTTCTTTTACAAAAATGGATTGTTTTGACCCATTTATTACAAAAATAGGTCAGTTTACTAATTAATTACATGACAAGGTCAGTTTATCAATGATTTGACTACTTTTTTCTAAAAAAATGGGTCGTTTTGACATATTTATTACAAAAATGGGTCAGTTTTTAAATTAATTACATCGCATAGACAGTTTACTAAAGATTTGACTTCTCTATCTTTTTAACTTTTATAATAATTTCTAAAGTTTTATATACTTTTTTTTAAAATAATTTTTAACAATTTGATTAAAAAAAATTTAAATAAAATTTTATAATAAAATTTAAAATATCAAAATTTGAATTAAATTTTATTTAAAATATTTTTAATCAAATTTTATTATTGTAAATTTTATAATAAAATGTAATAATAAAATTTAAAATATTAAGTTTTAAAATATCAAAATTTTAATAAAATTTTATTTAAAATATTTTTAACCAAAATTATAATATTGTAAATTTTATAATAAAATTTAACATATTAAGTTTTGAAATATGAAAATTTTAATAAAATTTTATTTAAAATACTTTTAATCAATTTATTAAAAATTTATTTTAAAAAAGTATATAAAACTTTAAAAAATGTATAAAAGTTAAAATTAAATAAAAAAATCAAACATATCATATAATTAATTAGTAAATTGACCTATTTTTATAAAAAAATAAGTCAAAATACCCATTTTTGTAAAAAATCCAAATTTGTTATATATTTATAAAATTGTAATTAATATTTTTTATTTCTATTGTAATTATTACTTTTTATTTAAATTAATTTTAAAATATTATTTGTAATGTTTTTTATTTTAAATTATAATTTTTTATTTGATTTTCATTTTAGAATATTATTTGAAAATGTTTTTAAACATTATTTTTAATACTAATATTAATATCGAATGACATGTAATCTTATATTTTATTAATTTTTCCTTGGAAATTCACTCAATTATTATTTCTTTATTATGTTAGTGTATTAATTAATTTGACATACTAATTTTTTTTAATCTGTTTAATGAAATAAAACCAAATACCTTCTGTGAAGTTTTTACTCACTTATTTGCAAACGTATCTCTTGAAAGAAATTTACCTTTAGATTTTTCAAAGCATCTTTACAAAAGTAAACTAAAAATGTTGTTTTTCATAGATCATTTAGCTCAATAAAATGCAAATAGTTGTTAATAAATTGTCCAACAATATAATATATACAGTACAAAATAGATACAAATAATTTATAGTATATAATATATATTTTTCAAAATGATTTGGGAATATTAAAGTTTTTGAATTTATAAATAAATATATAATAGATGACTTGATTGCATACTTTTATTAATAAATCTACTCTCATTAAATGGGTACACGTTGTCTCATGCATTAATTTTGATACAAACATTAAATGAATATTGAATCTTTCATCACACATTCTTCCACTTCTGCCAGCTATAAATGTTTTGTATGAACATTTTTACAAATGTCTTAGACACAACTTTACATCTTCTAACAAATGTTTTTGGGCTCCCTCATTATTCTCATACACCCACCTTTTTCATCCTTCCAAAAAATTTTGTAGATGTGTTATGTGTAGATGCTATATAACCATATCAACACTATCATACCACCAACGTCCTTTTTTTGTTTTTTTTCTTCTCAACATCATTGGAAAAATAAATTTAAAAAAGGTATGAATGAAAAACTAAAAGTCTTTTTAATTACCAAAACATCTTATAGCATACAAGACATTAAAAAATCTTAACTAATGATGATGATAGGTACACAAAGTTATAACTAGAAACTTATTGTGTCATCCAACTTTTATATTTTTAAATAGTCTTATCAATAATTTTTATATTGTTCATCATTTTTTTCTATTTTTGGAAATCTAATATTTAAGTTTTTCTACATTGTCAAATCAATATTTTATTTAAAACTAAACTTTATTTCTTAATTTTGATTAATTCAGTATATTATTTAAAATAATTATATAACATATTTTGCTGAAAAAAATATAAATAACATAAATAATTTTTTATATTAAAAAAATTAAGATATTATTATTTAATTTTATAAAATAAATTATTTATATTAAATTTAATTATAGGTGTATAATTTTTAAAATTATATATGGGTACAAATAATTATATACAATACATTTTATTAAAAATATATGTAGATAACTTAAATATATTTTAATCATAAAACAAAGTAAAAAATTATTATTTATTATTATAAATATAATATTTATATCAAATTTAACTATACTTAAAATTTAAAATTAATTCATTAAATATATTACAATTTTTAAAACCCGTGCGTTGCACCGTAGAAATACTAGTATTTATATATATTAAGTAGATTACTGAGTATCCTAATCCTTGTAAAACTGTTCACACTGCAATAAAAATAAAATTAAAATAACTATTAAATAGCACACGTATTTCATTTATTTAATTTGGAGTTTTATGATATTATATATTACAACATTTACCTTTTTGATAATTTTTTCAATAACTTTGGTCCCATGCAGAGTTTAAACTTAACTCTTACATAGTTATGATAAATATTCAACATTTCAGTATATTTTTCTAGAGGATGCCATCTAGGTCTTATCAGATACATGGTTTCTAGCTACAGTTGACCACCACAAATTATATTTGCATCCACTCACTATTTTTTACTTTCCATATGCATAATATAGTCGCAAACCACAAGATTTTATAATTATTTGTTAAACACACTCTGCCCTTATCTATGTTAATATAAATTAATATACATGTGTTTAAGTTGTATTAGAGAGAACAATGTTGATAGTCACCTATTCATAATATTGTTTTCAAATTCAATCTAACACCCTGCAATTGAACAGACAATGGAATGAAGTTTCAGGTTCATCCTTGTAGATCATTTTTTTCTAAAGTTTTCTGAAGGATATTTCTCTTTTTAAAAGTTGATTTCTGTTAAGTAATCAATTTCAAAGGATCTTTCTTATAACCATCTTTCATTAACCAAAATAGATATTGTATTTGATCGTTGTTAGATATCTTAGACCGACAAGAGGTAAGATTGAGTTTAAAATATATAAAATAGATACAAATTTTAGTACTGTAAAGTTGAGTTAGTAGGCTTAAAGTCTAATTCTTAACATGGTATTAGAATTATAAGTTTGAGTCTGTCTTGACGAGATATTTTTGTTTGTTGGACCTATTGTATCTCTCGTTATCAAACCATTATAGAATCATTCATTAATATTTTGTCTCACGCTCTTCATATATATGTCTCGGCGTGAAATGAGTGTTTTGGACATTTCATAACAATTAGAGATAAAATAAATTTAAGTACATAAAATGAATGTAGACCTAATCTTATAAACCGATTTTATAAAATTGAATTAAAGTTAAAATTCATTTCTTAAACTCCGAAAATCACATTTTAAACCATTATAAACCTTCTTATGACCGACTTTAAACATTATGCATTATTTCCTCTTACACCTGACTTCTTCCACCACTTCATTTGCAATCATTCAAGTAATAAGTTTCTCCCATACAAAAGTTTGAATTTGGTCAATCAAATTTGGTAAACTACTTTCAACCTCTTAGTGAGGATTTTGGATATGACCTTGTAAACTACACTCTTCTACCACACCAGAAACCCCAATCATTTTTCTCAATCCCCATGAACGTTTTGCTTCTTCCACCCCAATTTTAATCATCGCACAAACAAAAAATATTGCAAAAATAAATAAAAATGTTCCTTCTCTTTCTCGTATCCATTTCACATAACACGGGAGATATTTCCAACTTCTATTTTTTCTTTTCCTCCCATGCTCTTAAAATTGTAATTTGCTTATTGGGCCTTGTACAGCAACATTACTTATTTTTTAGGCCCACTTAGTCCCATGTGGACTTACTTTCATCACCCAATCTATATTTATTTTATTCTATAATATAGATTAATAAAATATAGGTTAAAATATTTTTTTGTCCCACTTTTCGTCAAGTTTTTTCAAATAAGTTTTAATTTTAAATAGGTCTCAATTTTCGTCAATTTTGTTTAATTGGGTCCTTTTTTACTAACACCGTTTAAATCATTAACGATCATGAACAGTGACTGCCACGTGTCACTTCGTGATTTTTTTGAAATTTTTTTATTTTTATTTTTTTTAATTTTTTAAAATTTTTAATTTTTTTTAAATGTACACTGTCAACTCAGGAGTGTGCCACGTGTCACTTTGTGGTTTTTTTGATTTTTTTTTTGAATTTTTTTTGAATTTTTTTTAAATGTCCACGTGTCAACCCAGTAGCGTGCCACGTGTCAAAGTCAATGTTCTAAATTCAATTTGGTCCCTATATTTGTCATTTTTGTTCAATTAGGTCCCAAATTTTGTTAACATTAACTAATTTGGTCTCTTTCCAAATTAAAACCAAATTTAATTTTTATATTAAAATTCACATTTTTTATTAAATATTTTTATATAATATATTAAAATTCACATCATTATAACTTTGATATAAAAATTAAATTTGATCACATCTTCGATAGGGACCAAATTGGTTAATGTTAACAAAAATTGGGACCTAATTGAACAAAAATAACAAATATAAAGACCAAATTGAATATAGAATATTGACTTTGACACGTGACACACTATTGGTTGACATGTGGACATTTAAAAAAAAATTCAAAAAAATTCAAAAAAAATAAAATAAAAAATCCAAAAAAAACGCGAAGTGACACGTGGCACGCTCCTGGATTGACATGTGTACATTTAAAAAAATAAGTAAAAATAAAATAAAAATAAAAAAATTCAAAAAAACCACGAAGTGACACGTGACAGTCACTGTTCATGACCGTTAATGATTTAAACGGTGTTAACAGAAAAAAACCTAATTGAATAAAATTGACAAAAATTGGGACCTATTTGAACACAAAACCAAAATTAGAACTTATTTTAAGAAAACTTGACGAAAATTGGGACCAAAAAGGTATTTTAACCTAAAATATAACATGTCATTTTGATCTTATTTATATATTAATATTTGTATTTTAAATTTATGCATTTATTTAGTATATAATTATTTTATTTCATAAGTTATAAATTTTATGAAATAAAATTAAAAATATTAAATATAAGAAAACTTTTCTAACTTATAAATATTTATAATTAGATTTAAAAACCTACAACTCATCCCACAATGATATATAATAGATATTGGTCTAAATAAAGTTACTTGCACGGATATATTTTACACACGTCCCTATCTTTGTGCTGCAAAATGATTCAACGCGTCGAAACATTTCATATATAAGAAAAAAGTAATAGTTTTTTAAACATATTCTTTATTCCCATAAAACAATATGTTTTAAATTTGATTCTTATAACTTTTTGTACTTCTTAGTCTTTGAAGTTTTAAAATCACATCTTTAACAAGAACAAAAAATTGTTAACATCCAAACTTATTAATTTGAAATCACTTTTGTTTCACTAACTAACTTCAAAACATGAGTGAGTGAGGATAACAAAAAGGTTATGATGCATCTTTTTTTTTTCTAAGTCAAAACCAGTATGACTACTTATTTTATGTTTTCTAAAAGATATAATAATTAATTAATAGAAATAATGGAATTTTAGTTTTAATCAATAATACTATAAGTAAGAAGATTAATAGAATGTATTTCAAATAATTAAAACAATAGAATTGCAAATTTATTAAAGAAAAGGAAATTAAAAGTCTACAACTATTCACTTCTTAATACAAACTATGCATACACAAACATATTTGGATAATTAAATTTAATTATTATTTTTCATAAATTTTAATTTTGAAATACATGTTTCTGAAATTAAATTTTATTTTAAAAAAATAATTAGTTTATCCAAAAATCTAAATAAACTATTTAAAGAATAAAAATAATTTAAATATTATATAGGGTTAAGTATGTTTTTAGTCTCCGAACTTTGACAAAAAATTGGAATTCGTCCCTGTCTGAAACTTTGATATATTTTGGTCCCTAAACTTTAGAAATGAATAAATATAGTCCTTTTAATCCAATTATGTTAACTTTTGTTGACGTTTCAAACGCTTTTTATATTAGTAATGGAGTTTTTTATACTGTTTGACACATTCTTGGTTCAATATCTATTGAAAAATATGTTTAACCTCAGAAAAAATTAACGTAATTGAGTTAAAATAATTATATTCATTAATTTTTGAAGTTTAGGGACCAAAATATATTGAAGTTTCAGATAGGGATGAATTTCAATTTTAAATCAAAGTTTAGAGACTAAAAACATACTTAACCCTATTATATATTTCCATTTTTAAAAAAAAAATATATTAAAATCTCTCACCAAAATGCAATGTAAAGCACTTTATGGGATACAATAACAAAAATAACCAGATTTTTTCTTAAAACAATTGAAGTTTTAAACTCGTTTACAAAAATAGGTAGTGGATTATTAAGTTATTGTGAACTCTATTATACCAAATACCATTTTTTTATCTAAAATAGTGGAAATACATATACTATGTGTATGTGTATAGTTTTTATTTATTTTATAAGTATAACTTTCAAAAATAGTTAAATATAAAAAAATGGTTAAACAAAAAAAAATGATTAAATTTAAAACATAGTTATTTAAAAGGAAAAATTGGTAAAATAATTATTTTAATTTAAAAACAGTTACTTAAAAGATTAACTTAAAAAAATGCTTACAAAAAAATTTCTTCACATAATAATATAAATAAAAAAAATAATTACTTAAAGAATCCTTTATATATGGATATGTATTCGTCGACCTATAAAGAGATTGGAGGCAAAATTTGTCCTTTGACAAAATAAACCACCATTTCAACTAATTAATTCTCTGAATATTTTTAAAACAAAATTTGGATTTAGGATATTATTAATTAAAATTAACTACTAATATTATATAGGAATTAAAAGGAAGTAATTCAATTATTTTATTGATATTAAGTGCTGATTATTTTTTTTCAAAAGATAACAAGCTTTTGGATTATTTAAAACTTAAAAAATTTAACTTAACATCATTCATAAAAAAATAAAAATTAAATCCATAAAGTTTTTCTTATGCAATACTTTTTTAGAAAATGTCTTTAACCATCATTATTTTTCATGATGCGTAACAATAATTTGGAATCAACAATTACCATACTAAAAAAAAGAGTAAATTTTAGCAAAGGTGGATATTATTAATATTAATCAAATTTAAAATAAAAACTTAAACAAGAAAATAAACTAAATTGCACCTAAACTAAGTCACCCTAGTCTATTTAACCATTAATGTTCAAAACAAAAATACTAACAAACTGCCTCAACCGCGAGCCTCTTCACCATATCTCCACAACTTGTTGGTCCAAAAGTTTTTTCTGAAACATCAATGATGCACGATTCCTTGCCCACACATGCCTATAAAATTCCAGAACAAGTTAATCAATCATTTCATGCACACCATAATCAGAAAGAAACAAATGAAAATGAATGAAAAACTTACATTTTGTACAATGGACAAAACATCATTTTTGCTTTCACAACTTCCATGTTTAAATGCTCCACATTCACCTTCTGGATTGCCAAAACTTGTAAACTTTATATCTGAAATGGAACGTCCATAACAAGACAATTCCAAACTCTTCTTCTCATCAGTCTTTCCACAAACAGACCCAACAACAACTGTTTGAAAATTCACCAGAGATGGATTGCCACCAATTTCCTCAAACAAAACCAATGTGTTTACATCATCTTGGATAAAGGATCGAGGGACATGGTACCTACATTAATTCAAACAATGAATCAAATTTATAACAAATAACAAATAAATATATATATTGTCAGAATTTACATGTATACAAGTATGGACAAGACATAATTGAAGGTTGTCTTGTCCATACTTTTGTACACGTAGTTATCTCATTGTGTGTATATATATAACTAACCATCTTTGTGTGGGCTTGCCACAATTGGTAACACATTTTTTGTCGGTATATTCACCACGGTAGTCGCAAGGATCATCACTGCAACCATCCTCACTTGCATCATAACTAGGCCATGTGCGACCAATATTATGGCCATTCACCCAAGCAAACCCTTTCCCCATTCCTTGCAAATCCACAACCACAGGATCTGACCCAAGAGGAGCTTTAAAAGTAGTCTTAACAATTGTAAAAAACAAAACATTAAATATCATTACTTTATTAGTTTAATCAAAGAGGGTGCCAATTTTATTTTATTTTATACAACAGAAAAAACAACTTACCTTGTACCATGTCAACATTCTGTTTGTGGTTAAGTACTCAGATTCCCATTTGGAATCAGAAGCATAAGGAGAGTCCTCACTGAAAAATTTGTTGTCCCAACCATGCAACCCAACCTTGTAAAACCATTTGTTTGAGGATAGATCTTTGACCACAGTTTCATCATCTTTTTTGCCGATTACACTAATGGGCCCGACAAGACCGGTGCTCCATTTATCATAGTTTGGTCCATAGTTCTGTTGCACACATTGTCATACATTAAATAATTTAAAATTAAAATTTTATGCATGACTGAATCATATGGAATATATATTATTATTAACAACAATACCTGTAGTCCAACAGTGACACTGAGGAGGCTGATAATGTTCTTTCCTTGCTTCAACTTAATCTTAGGCTCAAATTCATCACTGTGGATACCATATGTAGCCCAATGGGAGCCTAAAACCATCACCCAAATATAAACCACGTTATTCAATTAAATTAAATCGTGACAAAACTATGGTTAACAAAAATCAATATTGATTATAATTAACATTACCGATATGTTCTCCATTAACGAATGCATGAATTACATGGCCACTGCCATTAATCCTAAGAGACATATTACCCGACAAAACTGGATCACTTTGATCGAGATCAAGTCTAACATTGGAAGTAAAAATTGTTAGGAATTTTTGAATAGAAAAAAAAAGGAGAGATGAAATTACATTAAGAGTATATGGCATGATTAGTGATTAATTACCTTGTCATGTACCAAAGATAATCACTGGTATCAGAAGCAACTATTTTTTGATCAATAAGCCCGTTTGTAGAGAAATTTCCTTTGCCATGGAGAGAATCATCAACATTCTCAGCTCTCCACACCCAATTCAAAGTCGTTGGTTCATCTTCTGCTTTGTTTTTACTTTTTATCATGATGGATGTTTGAACATTCACCTACTCATGACAAAATACATAAATATTTATGATAAATAATTATTGGTTAATATTATGAAAATAAAATAGGTTATGATATATATACCTTGGCTGTGTTATACTCTTCAGTTTGACAATCAGGAAGAAGACTAACCGACCAAGCAGGAACATTATATTTGTTTCCTCTAAATGTTACTATGGCATCGGTGGTTGTGTTGGTGTTGGTCAAGAAGCAACTTGATGAATCATTTGCGACATATACAGTAGCCTACAAGTTGAAATTTTTTACCATAATAAGAGCTTAACAAGAATATCATATAGCAGTATTTATTTCTGAAGTGCTTTTGTATTAATTTACCTTAACAGAGTCACCCAAGTCAACTTCAGATACGTTTAAATAATTGGTTAGACTATTCTCCATTGATTTCAGAACCTTGTGAAGTTCTTTGAGGTGACCCCATTTTGGTTGGGCTATGTTTCCTACAAATTATATATATATAAAAAAAGTTTATTTTCATGAAACTTTGATGTTTGGTGAGACAAAAAAGATAAAAATGATAACAGAATATAAAAATAAATGTAATTACCGAATTCATCAAGAGGAGCATCGTAATCATATGTAGTAGTAATGTATGGACCTCCGGCTGTTCTACCAAAGTTAGTCCCACCATGATACTGGAGAAAAAAAAAAGTTATATACATATATAGCTTATTCTAAATATCTTATTACTTTGTCCTTTAAATTACTAACAAAATTATATTTAACTATTTTTCAAATCAAGAAAATACATTCCACAATAATTCACTCAATATTGATAAATAAACAAATGTACTTGGATAACAAAAATACAATGAAATAAATGTTCCTATAGTACAATTGATTTACCGTGTGTAAGATTTTTTTATATCAATTAGAAATCGAGAAAAATTCACATTACAAAAGATTCAAGTAAAACTTTTTATTTATTTTTTTAATAGAAAAAGTATTTTTAAGGTATAAATCAAATATAAATTGAATACCAAAAACTCTTATCAATTGAAGAGATGAAAATTTATAATTTAGGGTTTGATATACTTACCATATAGTAATTTTGGAATGTGCCACCTGTTTGAAAAAACCTAGTCACAGAATAGGCAACATCTTCGGCAGTTCTATGTGGATCTTTACCACCCCAATTCTTGAACCTGAAAATTGAAAAATCAATTTAACAACAATTTACTAATAATATTTTTTAGCAGAAAAATATGTTTAAACCTACCAGCCAACCCAATTTTCAGTCCACATCTTAGGACTGTTAGGGTTATTGGGCTTGAAGTCGTGACAATACCAACCATTGCAAGTATTGATCTAACATTCAATTATAAGAAAAATAAATAAAAATATTAGCTTCAACCTTTAAAAATAAAATAAAAATAAGAACCGTATAAGTAAAAAAAGATATATATATTAAAAAAATACCATTGGTTGAGGGGCATCAGATTGTTGGCACATGATCCATGGAACATCAATGTTGAAGGACTGAGCCATATTTGCACACCAATCTATATAAGCTTTTCCAGCATCCCCATAACTCGACATCACATTCCCATATTCATTCTCAATCTTTTATATATATATATATATATCATTCAAAATTAATTAGTAAATGTATAATATAAAATAATATGACAAAAATAGAGAGTACAATGTATATTAAAAAACATAAATAAATGAATAAGCTACCTGAGAAATAATTATAGGACCTCCTTGAGAGGCGAATAGTTTCTCTTTTCTGACCATGTCCACGATGAGAAAATAGTGAAATTTTTCATTTCATTCTATCAATTCAAAATTAATTAAAAAAATTAAGATATATATACATGATAAATTGTAAGAAAAACTACCAAAAATATTATATTTTAAAAAAATAAACAGTACCATGTATACTTGATTTGACGTCCGAATCTCTACACCAGGCAGATTATAAACCCACACAGGAATCCCTCTGATCGAATGAAATTGTATAATTAATTAAAAATGTTATTATGTAACTAAGGGTGAATTAGTGATATTATATACGTAATAATAACAAATTTAAAGCAAATTAATTACCCATAATCCCATTCGGCACAGACATAAGGACCAATACGAAGAACAGCATAAAGACCTTCGTCATGAATTGTTTTCAAAAACCTAATTAGATCGTTTCTGCCATTGAAATCATATTCACGACGAACAGCTTCATGTGCATTCCAAAACACGTATGTTTCAATAGCATCTAACCCTCCTTCTTTTGCTTTCTTTATCAAATCAGGCCACATCTAAAATGCATCAAAAAAATAAAAAAAAATGTTAGTAAATAATTATCATATGAATTAATAATTCTAACTTTATAGAAAAATAGAAAATAATTTTGAAGTGTTGAACAACCCCTGGTGTGCTTCTAGGGTAGTGAATTGATCCAGATATCAACACCCTCCTTTTCCCATCGATTTTTATGGCTCTTCCATCATGACTCACTTCAACACCATTAATGATGTAAAACAACAAACTTAGAAAACAAGTGAACACAAAAACTTTCAGAGGAGCCATGGCCAGATGAGTAGAATTTCAATTTCAATTTCAATTTCAATTTGGTTGTGAATTTTAGAGAGAGTGCCTCTCTTTATATAAAACAATTCTTATGGTGAAATTTAAATGTTTACTTAACTCTTTATCTTTATCTTATTAGTGGTTACATAATCTTAACTATAATATCTATGTTAAATATCGTTATATGGGTTTTGACATGAAAAAATAGGAAGGTCCATATCCTACACTTTTAGTTCTTATCTTTACTTTGTTTTAAAGTTAGTTAATGAATAAATAATGATTTCAAATTAGAGAGTTTGGATGTTGACAAGTTTCTGTTATCGTTGAAAGAATTATTTTAAAACTTAAATAAAAGGTTAAGTACAGAAATTTATAACTTTTTTTTTTTGAGAATAAATAATATGTTTAACAAATTATTATTCATTCGTTTATATATGAAGTGCTTCAATGTGTTAAACAATTAAGAATTAAGAATGATATACATTTTGAATGATTTCTAAATCAAATTTTCAAATTATAATAACAATAAATGAAAATAAGTTTAAATAACAGATAAATTAAATTTTGATTCGAAGTAGCAAAATTGGTAAGAAAATAAATAAATAATTAAATTTTAAACTATTAATAGCAACAAATAAAATATTGTAACAGTTTAAAAAAAATTAAACCCATAAAATTAAACATTTATTTATAGGCACACCAACAAAACATTATTAAAAATCTAAATTCTTTAACAATGTACAAAAATTCAAAATATATGCCTAACGATTTAAAATTTAATGCATATAATTTCAAAATAAATGTCAATTTTAAAATAAAATAAAATATAGTTGTGATAGGATTTGAAACAAACTATTATAACATTATATAATTTTCAAATAAAAAGAATTATAGTGTGATATCTATATTTATTTTAATATGAGACGAATCACAACATTATTATACGCCAGTTGAAATACATGTAAAGTGTATCCACTTTTATTTTATGATTATAAAAGAATAAAAAATTAATTATTTTAATTATTATTAAATTTATGAAAAAATATATTCTTGAAAAGTAATTATGAAAAATAAATTTAAAATATAAAATATAATATAAATAAAATAATTTATCTTAATAAGGATAATGGTAATAGAATGTGTATAGTTAAAATGGTTACCAAATTATCAAAAATAATCTTAGGTATAGGTATATTGTATCATATATTGTATTGTATGCATACTTTATCCATAGATCACTGAATTAGAATAATATCCTACGTAATGTTAACCACATATAACAAATTAATTAATTATATTAAGTAATCTAAAAGATGAGCCTTTTAATCTAGAAACTAGGTATTAGTTGACACTCAATTTAGATACCAAAATTTGTGTTTCTATATGATAGGATTAGAGACTAAAACTTCAATCTTGTAATGATCGATTTACTTTAAACACCAAAGACTTGGTTTACTTATTTAATTACAAATAATTCAATTTCAATTTTTTTTATAAATATTGAAGTACTTTATGTTTTATGGGTTACAATAACAAAAATAACCATAGTTTTTCTAAGAAAAAAAATGAAGATTTTACAGAAAGTGCTGCATTCTTAAGTTATTGTGAACTCTATTATAAGAAAGGCCGTTTTTTATTCATATACAAGTCATTCAGGAGAGCAAACTTGTCCTTTGACTTATGTAAAAATAAATCACCACTTCAACTACTTAATTCTATGAATATTTCTAAAAGAAAATTTTAATTTTCTAAATTTTTTAAATTTTTTTATCAAAACAACTATTTTATTTAAATATAAATTAATTACTATTTTAAATTATTTTATTCAAACATACTATCATATCAAGAACGTGAGTGTTGACCATGAGATATAAAGAGAAGGTAAAATGATCTTGAAGGAAAGATAATCTTCTAAAGAAATATTCGTTTGGCAGTCTCTAAGTTTTTTTTTTCCTATTACCAAACTCATTATATATCTATATACAAAGTATTTGGAGCACTCAAAGGTATATGAATGGTATTTATAACAGAAAAAGTTATAGATTTGTCTTAAATGATTGTTCCTCCCAATTCCGCACCAAACACCTTGGTCGATGTCCATGTGTATAAAATTACCGTTAGAAAAGACTGATCCTAGCACTCTCATTCTGTCCAACCAGGAGCTACAGCGTGTCACAATCATCCACTTTTAAATCTGGCCAACCAATAGGTGTCACATGTCATAATAATCCACTATCAAATTTGAACAACCAAAAGCTGCTAGGTAATCTCTTTCTTCCTCAAGTAGATCTGCAACATAGCCAACATTCTTCACTACACAACCACCACCGACCCTCCATGCAGTCACCACAAGAAGAAAACTAGCATCCTTTGTTAGAAACCACACCTCCATTGCACTGCCACAACACCACAACACAACACCCACCACCGACGAAGCATCGCGCGAGCCATGAAAAACGATGATCTTGAGCCCCACCCTCACCAAGTAGATCCAACGTTATCAAACACTCCAGTTGCACACAACAACCTAAATCCATGAGTTACACTACACAAACAACTATAGCATATTTGTAAATCGTAAAGCACTTTTTACACGAATATGTCGCAAACTGCGACTCACACATATCATATCTCTCATTGTACATCGCTCACAGGGCCACGTGAGCATCAACTACTACCTCCCACATGCGAACTCCACTACATATCCAACATGTCTCACTGTCTTCGCACATCCAAGAACCCGACTGCAAATTCATTGCGCCAACACGACGCTAACAATGATCCTTTCATCAAGGATGATTCTTCAACAATAAGGAATTAATCTTTTCTGATGTAAAAGATCATACTAAGCTACAACCATAATAAAGCATACTAAGAAAAATATCCTATTGAACCATAGCTCTTACTACCACTTGTTGGAAAAAAACTCAACATCAACTATTGTGTTTTTTGTGAGAGGATCATCGAAGAGATACAATACCAATGAGACATGAGCCAAACCCACACATAAGGGATTGACACTACTCTTAAATCAAAATCTTAAGACAATGGGTTTATGAATGGCCATCCTTATATGATGTTCAACTTTCTCATTTTTACTCAATATGAGACTTAAACTCACACTTTAATCTCTAACAACCAATACGTTGCCTTGATCAATATATTGATACCTCGAAATTTAAATTTCATTCTTGGTACAAACCATTCTTTTTAGGTTTTTCTTACTTTTCAATTAAGAGATAAAGTGTTTCAAAGAATTGTGATTGTTTAACTTATGGAAAATTACTTTTGATTTGGAATTTTGAGACAATTCTTTCTAACACGTTATTTTCTATTTATTTTGAGTGATTAAGTGAACCATTACCATTTTAGGATTTTTTGTATGAAATTTAGTGACAATTCTAAACATTTTTTAAGTGGAAACACTTAGAGAAAGTGATTAGGATCATTTTTCTACAAACTCTTTTGTGAGTAGTTTGCTTCATCCCTTATCATATATATATATATATATATA
>Ga0214542_1003680_pt1 | contig 30983 bp, 17 predicted proteins | sample CNSS1metaG_FD_160096 | JGI IMG/M metagenome (GOLD analysis project Ga0214542, IMG submission 160096) | Root nodule microbial communities from cowpea collected in UCLA plant growth center, Los Angeles, California, USA - CNSS1 | ecosystem: Host-associated > Plants > Roots > Nodule | place: USA...
CATTCAAATTTTCGCAAGCTAAATTATGTTCTGCCAATGCCCAATACACGTAGTCACAGTGCTCACAATGATTCTTCCTTCAATCCTCAAGTCCTTTTGCTTAAAAAGCCAAATCTGAATGCGTGCTTTCTGCATATATTACAAAGAAAGCCAAGAGAATAAATTACATAGAAATTAGGTAAAACCCATAAGAAATTATCAACCAGGATGAGAGTGTGAGAAGACTTACGCTCTGAAGAAACCTGAAAATGAAGAAACCTGAAAATCAAGTTCTGACAAAATCAAAGAAACGAATGAGATTAGGTTATTGGAAAATATTTCTTCACCATCATCAATCAAAGAAGAACATTGTTCACCGTCGGGACGCTTCCAGAACGCTGCTGCTGGTGTTGTCGGAATGCCGCCGGAAGTGGGTGCGAGACAAAGACCGCGAGAGAGAGAGAGAGAGCGACAGAGAGAGAGCGACAGAGAGAGATGCGCTGGCCGGAGGAGGTCGACGGTGACTGGAGGGTGTGGTGGCAGTGGGTGCAGCGGAGAGAGAGAGAGTGGAATTCCAGAGGCGCTAGCGCGGGGAGGAAGAAGGGTTCGCGAATTTTGAACCCTAAATAAACCCTATGGCTTCGGTTATTAGAGGAACCGAAGCCATTGACCCCCTTTTGGCACCGGGTCTCTTTGGACCGAGGCCTATACCCTGACTTCCAACCACTTTTTGGCTTCGGGTCCTACTGGACCGAGGCCTATACCCATCTTTGGCACCAGTTTTGAGCGAACCGCGGCCTATACCCCTCTTTGGCTTCGGGTATTTGGAGAACCGAGGCCTAAAACTTGGCTCTAATTGCAAAAATGCCACCGCGCCATTATATGCTTCGGTTCCTGGCCAACCGAGGCATATAAGGCGAGGTAAAATGGGAATTCTGCACTAGTGATTCAAGACAAATTTAACAATCATTCTAGCAAAATATTGAATTAGTAAATCCTTCTTTTGGTATAAAATAAAAATTAGCAACTATTTCCATATATATATATATAAAAGTTATCATTATTTTTAACATCTAAAAATAATAAATAAATCTCATGACTAAACATAATGATAATCCAAAAAGAAGAAATCAAATTGAACTTGCTCGTTAACTCTAGAATCTAGATATCGAGGAGGGGCACAATGATGCAAAAGCATGAGTGAGTTGGTTGGATAGAGTAAACATGCCTTACAAAACTCTGCAAGATAAAAAGAAAAAGAAAACATGTTAGAAGTGCTATATTAAAAATATGTGTTGCAACATCGATTAAGATATGGCATTTATTTCATATGTTAGAAGCAATTATTTGGTTTGGGGGCACAAATCACAAATCCTTAGAAAGACTTCGAAATATTCCAAATCTCGAAGGATCACATTCTACACATAGTCCTACTTCTAATTAACTAGAAGAAAGTAACATTTCAATACCAAATATATTTTAAAATCAAAGGTATCGAACATTACACTGACAAGTGTCAATTATGTAACACAAACGATTTATATATAAATATTGCAAGTTCCCACACTTGCATTTTTGTAGTTGTAAATGAATTTTTCAAAGAATCACAACTCACAAACTAATTTAACCTTAAAAATTTGAAATTACTTTGATATTATTAATGAAAATGCATTAAAGGAAGGTGACATACAAATGATGATAATGAGTAACCATGCTAGAGATTTGTACGTGAATGAGACTAACATCTTTGAATATTTTTTTTTTAAACCAATGGTGATAAGATGTCTGTAAAAAAGAATAATTGCTTTTTGTGGTATGACCAATTATAGTTGAGAGACAGAGAAGTGTGTCAAGCAAAATGTTTTCCTTTTCTATTTAAAATACTAATGAAGCTAGTAAAATTAATCAGCCTTGGTACGAGTTAAAGGACAGAGTGCTATTTATATATCATCATAAACATAAATTTCATCAAGTTCTATATAAAAAACTAGTTAGGAATATTGATCAAAACAACCTTCAAGCAAATGATAAGAAAGATACAGATTGCTAAAGCAGTAACATTCAATTATATAAAGATTCGAGAAAAGCATAAAATTTATATATCTAACCTACATCTCCCATATCAATAAAAAAGTGACATATAGGGCCATTCCTCTCACTCTTGGTGATCGCTGCAAATATTTTGTTTTTCAACCACTCAGGGTTCTACAAATGATATAATAGGTGCAAAATCAGATTTCTAGGAAAAAATAAAGCAATTCAAAGTGTATCAACTTATTCAAGAGTCTGAGTGTGGTTTTTTGGTTGAAAGATTTCCACCACCCAGAAGACAATATGTCAGTGGTTGTTTGTTTCTGATTTTTAACTTAAGAAAGTTGAGTACCCACTTGGGATAAGGTTAAACTAGTGTGGTTTCTGCAAAACAAATGAATCCCAAAAGTGCTTAACGTACTGGGGTATCTTGCACTCTCTTGTGCTAGTGCATCACGAAATGCCCTATGAGTGATGAAATTGTCACGCCTGCATCAAAAACATATTTGAACAAAATAAAGTTCCTAAGTATGCTTCTATGAGAATATAACATCTTACATGATATAAATTGAGAAAAGAAAAGGTTAATGTATATCATAAGTATGTTTCTGTGAGAATATAATATAATAATCAAAATGTTCCTAATCAGCTCGACAATAATGAGTATGCCAACACATCAACACATAAAATTCCTAAACCGAATCCAAAGGTAGTCAAATATAAAAATACATATAAAATAAAATAAAAAAGCATAATAGGAATCATATATTGTCAATGTTATTGGAACTAAATTTTGAAAAGAAAACTACATTAGAAGTACATGGCCTAAGGGAGCTTATACCAAAGAAATCCAAATTGAACTACCACTTTAAGGTCTTTCTCCTTGAACAATGAAAGAGAATTATTTTCAGGTTTTGAGGAAATTCAATTATCATAAGACCAAACATGGGTCAGTTTAATAAATGCAAACAACCTCAATACTCGTTTATTTTCTCTGATGATAATTCATTTCAAAATAGTCATACAATACAAAAATTGTCGATAAAAGAGACGAAATAATGCAGAGAATTTTTTTAGCAATTGCATAAATTAATAATGCGGTGACAGTGGTGACAATTATGTAGCTCAAACCTATTGCAAGAAGAAGATAAGTGTAATAATAGTATTTGTTTATGATCTGCAGAGTGTGGTAAAGTTTCTATTTCTGAAGGAAAAAAACAACATTTGAAAATTTTTGACTTATAAGCAATTTTTTCTTCTTCGTTAAGTACTTTAAAAAAAACTTATTATACCTGAATGAAGAAAAATCTTGCATGTGTTAACATATATTTATGTTCTATCCTACTTTCTTTCTTTGTTACAAAATATAATTATTTACCTCCTATAAAGTTCCTAAACCATTGCAACAACTCAATCAACACAAAAACTTGAATATGCAACTTCAAAACTTGAAGTTATAAACGAAGGACCATAAGGTGTTCTTATCGTGTTTCACCACTTGTGTGGTAGACGAAGGTTATTTTCTTGGTTTATTTGACCTTGAATGATTCTATTCTAATTACCAGTAAATTCTACATTACTTTCCTTTCTTTATCCTTCCGCTTTTCAGAAGTTATCTCACCCTACATTCAACAATCTTTTCCAATTCTTGAATCGAAAATGAAACAGTATAGAAAGTAGATGATAACATTAAACAAATTTTGCAACGCATCGAGCCTAAATACATAGACACCAATCAAAATCACCTTAAACCTAAACCAATTTCTATCCCAATTTCATAATTAGAACCCTAAATTCTATCCCAACATGGAGATATGGGACACATGGACGCACCTGTGAGTGAGGTATTCACGCATAAAGAAGGAGATGCACATTGGCATCGCGCACGGAGATGTTCACGAAGGTAACATTGGGAGAGACGGACATCTTTCTGTTTGAGCAAAATGTAGAGTATATAAGAAATTGAAAAGTGAAATGTAAAGCGAGAAAAGTGAAATGTATAATAATTAAAATGAAAAATACGAGTGGAATTTTTCTTCATACAAAAGTGTGTAAGAAAACTTATAATTTTTTTATAATATAATTTTAAATGTAAATTTTTAAGGCAACATTTTTTTTTTTTGTTTCAACCACACATTTGGAAAGTAGCATTTTAAAAAATGTTGCTTAAATGATCAATACTTTATAAAATGTGGTCTTAAGTAATTTTTAAGCCACACTTATTAGAAAGTGTGGTCTTTGGTAATTTTTAAACCACACCTATAAAATTGTTGTTTTTTATTTTTTTAGGCAACACTTTTATAATTGTTGACAAGTTTTTTGTTGCCTAAACCAAAAATGGTGTGACCACACTCAATATCATTATAACCATCATAAGTTTTTTGTGACTACTAGTACCTTTAAAATATCGCATAATCCACTTCACCACCTCCCATGAGCCTTCCCAAGATTACTCATCATAAATCTACTGACCACACTCAAAGCATGATCCAAATCTAGTCTTGTATAAACCATGGCATACATCAAGCTCCCAACAACACTAGAGTAAGGAACCTCATTCCTTTACTCCTTCTCTTCATCAATACTAGGAAGAGTCTTAGTATCAAGTTTAAAATGTGTTGCCAAATGAGTACTAATAGGATTAGAATTCTTCATTTCAAAAGACTGCAACAACTTTTCAATGTATTTCTTCTGAGATACATAAAGTAAACTTGCATTCATGTCTCTCCAAATCTCCATTCCTTAAATCTTTTTGGCTACACCTAAATCCTTAATCTCAAACTCATTGCTCAACATAGCTTTAAGAGCATCAATATAAGTATTGCTCTCTTAGCTGTAACTAACATGTCATCCACAAATAGTAACAAATATATATAGGAACCATCTAACAACTTTCTACTATAAACACAATTATCAAACTCATTTCGAACAAAATTATAGGAAATCATAAAAGCATTAAACCTTTTGTACCACTACCTCAAGCTTTTGTTTTAAATCATATAAGGATTTTTTTCAATAAACACACATGGTTCTCTTTTCCAACCTCAAGGAATCCATTTGGTTGCGACATGTAAATTTTCTCCTCTATATTCACATGCAAGAATATAATTTTCACATCAATTTGTTCTAACTCCATATCCAAAGCACTCCCCATGGCCAACAAAACTTGAATAGTCTTACATTTTACCACAAGTGAAAAACACTTCATGGTAGTCAATTCCCTTTTTCTATGAAAAACCCTTTGCCACAAGTCTTGCCTTGAACCTAGATGGTTGAACATCAAGAATCCCTTCTTTCTTCTTGAACACCCATTTGCACTGGTTTCAAACTTTTAGGTAATGGTACTAACTCCCATGTCTGATTTTTCTTAAGTGATTGCATCTCCTCATTCATGACAAGTAACCATTTTAACGCTTCTTTACTCTAGTTTGCATCCTTATAGGATTTAGGCTCATCAGAATCAAGATTTTCACCAATTGTCAAGGCATATGCAACAAAATTAGTGTCAACCACACTTGTAACATATGGATACCTTGCAGATTTTCTAATTTCTCTTTTTGCTCTCCTTGTTGCTATACTTTGAGGTTCTTCATGAGCATTATTGGATTATTCTACAAGATTCAAATTTTCATTATTTGAATCTTCAATCTCAAGCTCCACCTTCTGATGAACTCTATTAAAAGTAACATCTTTGCTAATGATAAACTTTTTTGTTCTATTATTTTTAGTGTACCATAATCTATATCATTTAACATATATAGGATACCTAAAAATATACATTTCATTGTTCTAGGCTATAATTTACCATCATTCATATGACCATAAGCAAGACAACCAAATATACGAAAACCAAAATAATTAAAAGGTTTACCAGACCATACCTCTTGAGGAGTCGTTAAACAATAGCAGTAGATGGATACTTGTTCACATAATAAACAACAATATTAACTACTTTAGCCCAAAAATCTTTTGAGAGACTAACATTTAAACACATGCACCGAGCACATGAAGTAGTGTTTGATTCATTCGTTTAGCGACGCCATTCTGTTGTGGTGTATGTCACATTGTAAGGTGTTTGACTATACTTGCTTCTTTGTACTAATCATTAAACAATGCATTGCAGAACTCCAATCCATTATTTGTTCTTATAGTCTTGACTAGTTTCCCAGTTTGTTTCTCAACAATAGTCTTCCACTCCTTGAATCGTCCAAACACTTCATCCCTGGTCTTCAAAAAATACACCCAAACCTTTCTAAAGTAGTCATCAGTAAACGTCACAAAATACTCGCATCTTCCATGGGACAAAACATGAGAAGGACCCCATAAATTAGAATGAACAATTGCAATATTTCAATTGAAGTGTGCTTACCGTGACTAAATTTCAGCCTGCGTTGTTTACCCATAACACAAGATTCACAAAAATTCAATTTCCATGCCACCACTCCACCCAACAATCCTTCTTTACTCAACACATCAAGTCCACGTTCACTCATATGACCCAACCTATGATGCCATAATTTTGTATTATCAAGATGTTCTTCTAAGGAATGGGACACAAACATCCATCCTCTAAAGGAACTAACAAGCATGACATAAATTCCATGTTGGAGTTTCCCTTTCATGACAACAAGAGGATCTTTGGAAACCGTAATTTGTCCATCTTTTCTTGAAAAACTCTACCCTTGTTTATCTAAGGTACTAATAGAAATCACATTCATTTGTAAGCTAGGAACATACCAAGCATCAAAAGTTTTGACAATGCCATCATATAATAAAAGTTAAATTATACAAAAATTGGAAGATGAATATATAAACAATTTAAACCAAAATTAGTAAACAAAGCACAATTGACTAAACAAAACACAAGTCCCCAGCAACAACACCAAAAGCTTGATACAAAATTGGCAAGTGTACCAAATTGTACAAGTAATAAAGTGGATAAGTCCATATATCATTTCCCACAAAAAATTTCATTGTTCAGAACAACTATTTTATTCACTTGATTAAGGCTAAGAACTTTAAAAGAATGTATATTGTTGATGTGTTTGAAATATATCTAAAACTGAGAAAGCAATAATATTTATGAAATTACTATACAGTAAAGACTTCACTAAGGTTAGATTTAACGCATTAAATCAATATGAAAAACACTAACAATATACTTCCAAATCCTACTCTAACATTCACACCACTATTTAACAAGTGTTAATGTCCTATAAATAAGTCTAAACTTAATAATAAGAATCCTAATCTCTTAGACCCTTTCTTATTAAAATCAAATTAAGAATTAAATTCAGATGTTAAGAATGACCAATGATGAACTCTATGTCTAGATGTCAGTCAATTAGTTGTTGTATTCAAGTCTAAGTTCTAATACTGTGTCCAATGATCAAATACCCAAAAATATGCACTTAATCAATTCATGCAGTTAAGAATGAGAATTGAACACAAGAGAAATTGAAAAGAAATATATTAAATAATAAAAGTCAAAAAGATTGAATATACATTACGTCCAACCCGGTGAATAAGAGAGTTAGTTACTCCTATACATTATGAACACTAAAAGAAGAATAATTATTAATGTCTCTAACATCTTGAATGTGCCTCCACCCTTTAGGGTTAGTTCCCTAATCCCCCAAAAGGGGGGTTAATTTTTAAATATTTATAGCCTTTTATTTAAAAACTTTCAGAACTAGATTGAGCTTGAAATTTGTACTTGAGTTTTTAATTGAAGTAACCAACTCTATTGATAATTGATTGTGTTGATAACTTTAAATCTTTGAGATTTCCACTTACCTACACAATATAAACCAAATACTTACCAATTTATTAAATAAAACCTTTATTATCTAAGGAAAAAGATAAAATACTTATGTTTTCTAAAATTATCTAATAAAATCTTAATTATCTAATAAAAGGTAAAATACCTATCTTTTCTAAAATTATTTAATAAATCCTTAATTATTTTAAAAGATAATAATAAAAATACCAATAAAAAATAAAAAACAAACATAATAAAAATATGATAAAGCTAATTATCCAAATACCCCAAACTTTAAACTTTTCCATGTCCTTATGAAAGATAAAACTATTAATAAAAAAAAATCAGGTCAACCCAACACAAGAGCAAATGACTTCTCAATCAGTCCTAATCATGGAACATAAGAGAATTTCACTCATGGCTTTAAAACTTAAGATAGAATGACATGATTCTGTTTAATCACTTTAATCCTAAAAATAGTATGAGAGATAATAACCAAACTATTGAATCAAAAAGCTCACAAAAAATAGTGTTTCACTCTACACACTAGTGTTTATCAATAATCACTCATAATTAGCATGTTATAAAACAAGTTCATCAAATTTTGCCCATTAATAGTGTTTATTAAAAGATCTTTCACACCACTAAGCCGAAGAACAACAAAATGTAAATAATTCATGGTATCTGGGTATTCTCTACAAAATAATTTTCCAAAAAATTTTCATATCCTTCCTAAAACACAACCTTTTTTTATCACATGAAATTTATTGTCTTTTTCTATTTTTTTTTCATATATATTTTTTTCTGGGGTAGGATATTGATACCCTAACCCAAACTTATCCAATCTCATACCCTAAAGAAAGAAAGAAATGTTTATCCCCTACCCCAAACTTTTTTGATCTCATACTTTTGTTTTATGAAACATTAACCTATTCTCCTTGGCTAAGGTGTGGGACAAGATATTTTTTCCTTAAAGGCTAAGGGTAAAAGAATGAAACAATTAGGCTAACAAATGTTAACAAAAGATGATCAACACATATTAGGTTGGCTATTTGGCCAAGTAACTTTAAACACATAAATCAAAACAATTGCCTTTACCTTGTTTAACCATTTAAGTGATTATATTAACAAGAATCAAGCAAAAATCAGTTTCATGGCTATAATTGCTTTCATCACAACTATTTACCCTTAAGCTCATAACACTCATATGATTTCAACACTCATATGTTTCCACACTCAAATATCCAAACATTTTATCATACTCTTACATTGAATAAGGACTGACTAAATACAAACATACAAAAATATCTCACAATCAATGTATATGACAATTATCTCAACTATATCCACAATTATGAAACAAGAAAATCATTGCTCAAACATATTTTAACTCAACTGACCAACCAAACATTCAATTCATCAAATTTGAAGACATGATTTGAACAAGTTTAGAAACAATTTAATAATTAAGCATCTTCAAACACAAATTAAAATACTACCAAATAAGAAAATAATTAAATAAATTAAATAAAAAAAGAAGAACAAATATGAAATTTATAATATATATTTTTTTTGAAAAAAAATCACGACCACTAGCTAGGTGAGGAGAGTAACCCAACGAGTGTGTTTATAGTCACTCGGCGAGCTGAAGTAGCCTTGGGAGTGGAAAAAACAATAATTTAAATTTATTGGGCGAACAAAATGGCCCAATGAGTGATGTTGAAAAATAAAATTTAAATAACAAAAACTTAGAAAGTACTAGGTTGGCTCTCAACAAGCACTTATTTAACATCATTTAACTTAGACACATGTTATTATTACGCTTGATTAGTGCTTTTGGTGTGCTTTTTTTCGTACCTTACACCTATACAAAACAAGAGGGAGAGAATAGAAGGGACGAGTTAATGGTAATTGTAAATTTACATATAAAAATTAAATTATACATAAAAATAGAAAGAAAAATATGTAAACAATTTAAACCAAAATTAGTAAATAAAACACAATTGACTAAACAAAACGCAAGTTCCCGACAATAATTCTAAAACTTCTTACAAAATTGACAATTGTATCAAATTGTACAAGCAATATAGTGGATAAGTCCATATATATATATATATATATATATCTCTCATTATTAAGAAATAAGAAACTCTATTACAACCCAGAAATATCTAAAATAAAGGAAAGTAAATGGACAACATAAAATTCAAGGTGATGTGAATCCATCAAGGTTGGAATGCTAATAAACAAGAAATTTGAGAAATTGTTTAAAACGAGAAAATGGAAATATATAAGAAGATGGAGCGGAAATTGATAAACGTCACGAAGGTATGAAGGACCTTTGATAAAACTCAGGGATTCTTGAATCACTCAAGAACTTAGGAGAATTAGAAGAGATAAAACTCTAATATTTTATGAAAAAAACTCAACTTGTTTTCATCGATAAAAATGGTTCAGCTTATATATAAGCTTTAACCACTGAAATTACAAAAGTCCCATAAATTGCAATTATATCCCACTTAAGTTATTTATGATCCCACTACTTAGTGGCTGATTGTAACTACAAATTTGGCAGCCCAAAAATCGTCCCAAAAGCATTCAACTATTCATCATCTTGGTCTCCCAAAGGTTGATTCTTAAGTTGGCAAATGGGCATTTATTACAACTTGAAAATAAAGGAAAAATAAAGCCCATTAACTGATTAAGCCAAGACACAATTTGGACAACCAATTTTACAAAGCATTTGGCCATTATTTAAATAAAACAAATTGCATCAACATGGCACGTTAGTTCTCCTCCATTTGGGCCATGATGCAATTCACATCACAAGGCATCTCAAAAATGCATATAGAGAAATAAATATTTGACTATCAAAATGAAATTTATATTACACCACAATATTAGGCTAACTTTGTTGTAAAATTCTTAAAATCTAACATTCGAAGAAACATATATGTTTGACTTTTTAACTTCGAGTCTTTTTTATATTCTTACTATGGCATTGTATATATCTTGTTAATGATTAAATCATGTTTGTACGAGAATATAAGTAAATCTTTACAAGTGGTATAGTCTGATTTATGATCCTACTAAATATTTTTATTTGTTTATTTGTTGTGAGTTGAGAATGTTTGACTATTAATTTTGAATATTTAATCATGTAAACCTTAATTTATTTTATTAAGAAATTACAAATTTTGTCTTCTTTTTCTTTTTGATTATTGGTTTTGTTTTATTTTTAAACAAAATATTTTTTTCTACAAATTCTCTCTTTTTCTTTTTCAATATTTAACACGTTCAATATCTATCAAATTTATTCAAATCTTCAAGGTATTATTTTTCATAATTACTTACATTTTCATAGATTATGTATTCATAGATTACTCTTTATTGTATAATTTTAACCTTTCTCTTTTCAATTATTGGGCAGTCTTGCAATTTATGAGCTTTGGGCAATTTTGCTTTTACAGGTCGTTGTTGGGTTTTGTGTTTCACTTGAGTGAATAGCCTACGACATATAAAAGGCTTAGGACCTTTTGAAATCTTCAGGCCTTTAGTAAAACAAAGGAGAATGGTGTGGGTATTCAAACTTGTAAATTAACCTATCTTATATTTTTTCAGAAAATTTAGAATGACACCTTGTAAGTCCATTTAATTCTAGGATTCAATTGCTATTGCAAAATCTTATTTAGAACTAATAACACTTAAGGAAAAATGTAAGTCATAAAAAAAACAATAAAGAGAGAAGGAAGAAGAAAAACAAGATATTTTTATGCTAGTTTACCCTATTCAAGAGTTATGTCCATTTTCCTAGCAACACTAACCAAGCTTACATTATAACAATGTTTTATAAACGCATAGCCAAAAGAATCAGAACAAGAAATCAAATCTTGAACTTTACAAGATTAAATTTCTAACCTAGTAACACCTTATTATTGCACTATGACTAGAAATTGAATCTAGAAACAATAATAAAACATTAAAACAAAATAATACAATGGAACAAATTCACTTGAAAATTAACATCAAAAGAAAATTAAGGTGAAATACTACATTTCTCTCTTACATGTGAGAATGATCATGAAATCACTCATTAATAACTCTTTCTCAATAGAGAAAATGATATCAGAAATGTAAGATCAAAGATCATTTCAAAAGAAGCAATAATGAAAGAGTTGTTTAGATTTTAAAACTTATTTTAACAAATTCAAAAAATCTCACAAGACTCCATGTAATCTTAATCAATTATAATGAAAATCTAATCAACTAAAATGTTTTCTACAATCATTCCATATATACTTAAATAAGAACAGGTTAACAGATTAAAAACATCTTTCAATTATTTAAAAACTTCTTATCACCAAGAGAAGTTATAAAATGATTTGAAGTAGCTTTTCAAATAGTAATTGAAAGATCAAACCACTCAAAGACAAACTTACATACAATCCTAATCAACACAACATATTCCTTAAACACATCTAAGTCTTCAAGGTTTAAAGAACTTCAAGCAATAATTAGATTCATCAAATCTAGCTCAGTACCACCAACAAATACCTCACATGAATTCGTCCCCTCAAGACTCAACTAGGGGAATGGAAAAGTGATTCTGAAGATGAACCATTATTCCCCTTAGACCTTGATTAGGGGCTTATTTTAGTACTCTCAACAGTTCCACATTTTAGGACTTTGGACCAAGGACAATTTAAGTACTTCGTCCTCCTTTAACCTTCTGATGTGCCTTTTTATCCACCTTGGGTGCCAAAAATGTGACTTTCAACTGCACTAAAGGAACCACGACCCTTAACTTATTCAAGGATAATCTTTGAGGAGAAAGTTGTATCATGACGGGCATCAATAAGTATACACTATAAGAAAAATCTTTATTACCTATTGTAGAAATTTGCAGGTAATGCAAGAAATTTGTAGGTAAAAATTAGTTACAGATTAGCTACGGCCAAAAGCTCTATGTAAATTACACATAAGAAATTGTTACCTACAAATTTTTGAAATCCATAGGTAAATCCATTCACAATTTATCTATAAGAAACACTAGAAGGGAATTACTTACAAATAAATTTGTATGACCTACAAATAAATTAATTGGTAAATCAAATGTAGAGAGATAGGAGAATAACACCCGTAACTTGCATTCTTGTAACAAAAAGGCAACCTAAAATAAAAAGAATGCAAGACAAAAACAATCATTGACTAAGAAAATATAGATAACAATCTTTTAAATCAAATGACTTATATCAACCATAAGTCCAAAACTTTTATTTATATGATATTTATTTTAAGACTCAACATTAGAGCTCCTAAATTGAATTCACATAAAGTGATTTGAAATTTGTTGATCAAAGCAAAAAAAGAAAAAAGGAATTTGATTCCACGCCTCCTTTTGAAGAAGATTGTGAGTGAGGATGTGGAGAGAACTCATATGAAATATTAATAATCTGGTTCCACACTTCTAACATCTAATTCACAAATTCCCAAACTAGCTTTCACTTGCACACAAACAATAAAAAACTCAATTTAATTTTAAACAACATCCAAAACTCATAAGTAATAAAGTGGACAAGTCCAAATATCGTATCTCATGGGGACTAATGTGGTTTAAATTAATTAGTTAGTTATTGATAAAGGGACAAAATAAAAAAATATTTTAGGTTGAGATAAAATAAAATAAATTCAGAATTAAATTGTAAAACTATAAGGAATTGGCATAATGGAAATAGGGAACTTGATTAAGAAAAATAAGATAAAAGCTTCACTGAGATTGGGTTTCATGATCCAATTCAAAGCAAAAACACCAAACAATATTCCTACTCTTGCTTTCACACCATATGTAAAAGCCCTAATGTCTTAGCGACAAGTCTAATTTAATAAGAACCCTAATTTCTTATACCTTTCCTTATTAAGATTTCGCATTAATGATCAAAATTCTAATATTATGAATGACCAATGATGTACTTTATGTCTATATGCATAATCAATTAGTTGTATACTCTAGTCTATGTTCTAATATCGTGTCCAATGATTAGATACCCACAAATATGCAATTAATAATTATCATGCAGTTAAAGCAAGAATAGAACATAAGAGTGATGGAAAAGAATTATATTAACTAATGGAATTCACATAAAATTAAGAATACATTACACCCAACCCCCGTGAATGAGGGAGTTAGTTATTCCTAGGAATATTGAATACTAGACAAATCTTAAAATTGAATGTCTCCATCCGTCAAAATGCCTTTCTACCTTTAAGTGTAAAGATATAAAGTTTCTTTCTCTCCAAGTGTGTCTTTTTTTACCTATGCCAGGCCCTCTATTTATAGGCTTTCATAATTGGACTAGGCTAAAAATTTGGACTTGATTTGGTACTTGAATAAATTGTAAGAGATAATCCTTGATATACACCTTTTAATCTTTGGAGATTGCATATCTTTTAATTATTCTTCAATTATTCTGACTTGTAATTTGAGTAACCAACTTTGTGGATATATGATATTGTTGATAATCTTTGACTATTCAATATTCCACTGATTATGTTGATAATCTTTCCAAATGTCTAAGATTTCCACTATTTGCAAAATATAATCCACACATTTATCTTTTTCACTTTTATTGAAAAAAACCTAAAATATCAAATAACATCTAAATATAAAATAATGATAAGATATAAAAATAAATAAAATAAGAACATGATAATGCAATTATCAAAAAATAATAAAAAGCTAAATTTAATTTGAAATAACATTACAAAACTCACAACATCATGAATCATTTAAACATGTATATACTCAAAATTTCAGTAATATATGACAATTTAATTAAGTTGAATAAGAGCAATAAGATCACTAATTAAACTAAAACAATGTCAAAGAACAAAAGAGGAAAAAATTGCAAATCTTCAAAACTCGCCACTCAACACCCCGTCGACCTCCACGATAGTTCCAACAAGACTCAACAACATTGCCTTGGCCTTGAAAACCTTACATTGAGAAGCTTCTCAGACCTCAAGAACAGCTTGCTAAGCTTAGCGGGGTCCAGATTTGGATCTCATCCAGCATCAAAGACAAGATAGAACGTGATAACGGTCCATGAGTTGGGGTCCTGCGTACTAAATCCTTCCTTCATTAAGAGCTTTAAGAAGGAGGAAGATGACTACAAAGTGACATGTAGATGAATTTAGCACAAACGGCCAGCACAAAGGAAAAGGTCACAAAGGTGGAACACAAGGTTGTTTAGAACCAAACAACAAGGAGGAACATGATGTGGGTGTACATAAACAAGGTTGTGGTTGTAAGAGTGACAGAGCAGTTGAAGGAAGCAGGGGGAGGAAGAGGCAAAAAGAAAGGTGTGGTGGGTGTAACGTCCCTAAGGGAAATTACATAAACAAATAAAGAATTGAAATTCAATCGTCATGATTTTATGAATCCCAAACGCGGGAAAAAATTAAAATAATTCATATAATGCGATTAAAACTCCAAATTACAAATCCATAAAAATCGTGAAAGTTATACATGTTCTCAAAATAACTGAATAAAACTAAAATCTTAAATAATCAAAGTCCAAATCCTAGCTCGACAGCCCAAGCTAACCCATCTCTCCGTCTCAAGCGTCAGCAGCATCACCTATAACATCATCTGCTCCCGTGTAAAGAATTACATGACAATCGCCAAAAACACATAAAAATGGTGAGCTTATAAAATAAAAATGATATATAAACTAGCAGAATATAAGCAATACACCCATCTTATTCATCCTAGTTAGTTCTTGCCAAGACCTTAATCCACAAGGCTTTTCAACCTTCAAATCACACAAATAGTTAGCCTTGGACTCAGGATTTATGATGCTCACACGAATCTGCCCGCTCATGGTCCTACCTCTACGAACCTCCCCACTCATAGTCTTGCTCTACGAATCTCCCACGCCCGTAGTTCAATACATGTGATCCACCAGCTACGTACCTCCTTCCACGCAACATCTCTCAAATGTGATCTCGAAACATACGAACCTACCTCGCTTGTATCCCCACACAAGAGTAACAGGATATGAACCTCCCCGCTCATATCATCACGTGTTCACCACCATCCATGAACCTACCTGCTCATGGCACACCATCTCCTGATCCAATTATAGCACCATTGCGTGAAACAACACACGCAAACCATTGGCAGCAGCATTATCTCCTGGCGCAGACTAAGCGCCGCCAGGCGAAACCTGCACAGACTGCCTGACGGTCACTCCTTGCCACCATGTGCCAAGCTCCATACAAACCCACTTTTTTAAGCTATGTCGCCTGACGGAACACACCTTGCTGCCAAGCGCCACACATTACAGGGACCACGCATGGTAGCCCTATCGCCTGGCACACAAATCTGTGCCGCCAAACGCCATATTAGTAGTGCATCAGTGACTGATTTTTGCATACACACAAACATAGGAACCTAACTAGAAGTTCCACATATCATAAAATTCCTAGAAACCTAATGAAACAGTGACAAACAGCACGCATCGCCTGGCGGTTCCGTCTCGCCGCTAGGCAGTTCATGACAGAACCCATAATTTGGATAAAAACTGATGTGCCGCCTAGCAGCACATCCCTACTCGCCAGACAGTTTCTGGGCAAAAAACCCAGAATTATGCAGAAACAGCATAAAAAGATTGGGGTTGATGCAATTATATTCATACAATGCACAATATATTGGAAAACGATTAAAAACATGTATAGCCAGCTCCCCTTACTTGGATTCCTTGCTCAGAAATCGAATTGGGTGGGTGTCCTTAATCAAACTCTCTTGACCTTTGCTTCCACTCTAACAATGGCTTCCACACTCAATTCTCCCTGCAACCCAACACGATTCCTATAGTAAAACCGCTGCCCACTGACTCACACACATTGTAGCTCCTCTCTCTTCACTAATTCCCTCTCTCTCTAACTTACTACCACTCTAATTACCCTTTACTCCACCCAAAACGAAAATTACAATAAAAAGATGTTTAATGGTTATTCAATGAGTATTAACCTAGTGTTTCCCAGCCCACTAGGCTGCCCTTCTTGGCAGCTAGGGTTACTCTGCCCTTTCATCTCCATGCCAAAAGAAAATTTGGCAAAAAGATAGGTAACTCATTCTTAGCAAGGTTTGAACACACAACCACTCAACTGCAAAGCCAATGCACCACCAATTCATCCAATACATGTTTCCTGATAATTCCTATAATTTTAGGATTACATTATCACTAACCACATTCAAACATATAAAAAAATGCATAAATTAAAATAACATACAATTGGCATACATAGGACTTGAACCCAAGTCCTCTTACACAATTAAGCACTCTCAACCATTTGAGCTAGCACTTTTCCACATCATAGCAATCAACATTAAATGCCTTAAAGGCTTATACTACCCACATTTATTAAATAATTATTTATTTAATTATTTAAATTTCTCAGGTCTTACAATGGGAAAAAATGAGGAAGAATCACACGGTGAATAAAGTGATGGGCTTCGGGCTTAGGGTTAAGGGTGACAATGGAGGTGCCACTAAGGTCAATGAGATATAAGGCATATAGGACTACGACGATGGTGATCCAATTGTTATGGGTGAATGCTAAAGGGTTTCTGAGGGATTTGAAGGAGGATGAAAAGAAGGCGATGGAAATGGAGGAGATGTAGTGAACATGATGTGACGATGAAGGGTGGTAATCGTAAGGGATTTTACAATACTTTTCTCACTAATACAAACACACTAAACTATTTCTTTTTGTGAATCTTGTCCATCTTATTCTCACTTAGGATCTGTACGTAAAATTTGTATGTAACGAATTGTTAAGCTTATTATAGATAAAATTTGTATGTAATATGCATTTACACACGGATTAAAACTGGTAGGAAATATTTATATGTAATGTTGAATTTACTTACCAATTTAGATCCATATAAGATAATTGGTAGGTAATCAACACTTTCTTGTAGTGATATACCTGACCAATATGGTACTCATTGCATGATCATTTGCGAATGTAGTTCTTAGGTTGGCGTATCATTGTACTTCGACCTACTCACCTGAAAATCCAAACAGTACTTTGTTAAAAGGCTTGAGCTAATCTCTTGGAACTTGAAGCTTTGAAAAACAGAAAATAACAAAGAAGGGAGAGTTGAATTGTAATTTTAAAATTTCATAGTTTTTTATTTATATGTTTGAGTATGCTCGCTCTGAAGGCATGTAAGAGAACATGATATTATTCTTCAAATATTTACTCCTTCTTAGTTAGATAACAAGTTATAACACGTAATATGAAAGAACATTGAAAGAAAATATACCTAATCTTTTTATATTGATTTTTCTAATCACACGAACTACACGAACTATTTGTATGATCATTTGAGCATGGTTTATTCTTGGTCCCATTCAAGTGTTGGTGTAACATCCTAGCCAAATATTACTAGTTTAAATAAAATATAATAGAACTGCAATTAATAAAAATGCTTTCCCAAAATGTGGGAAAATTCAAAATTTATTTCATGCGCCAAAATTCCAAAATTACATTAAATCCATAAAGGTTTCAAGTCTCCAATTCATAAAACATAGTAGTGAAAATACAAAGAAAAATAGTGATAAAATAGTCTCTTTAAGATCCCCAAACTAGTCCTGCTCTGGCACTAAGCATCACTAGCACCACCTGAAACATCATCTACTCCCATGTAACAAGTTACACGATCATCACCATACACAAGCAGATAAAGTGAGTTAAAAAATAAAATATAATAAATAATAATGATAAATTGAAACTTAAACCCACGACCCTTCTGAGAACTACACTCCTCAGACCCAAGCAATCATAGCTTCGACGGTACGTCTCTTGATTCTACACCCTCTGATGATATCCTTAAGATGACTCTTGCCACCACAAGCTCCAACTCGTGATTCCACCATCTACTAGCCACCACTCGTAGACCACACGCGGGAATTATCCAATTATGGACTACAATCCATAACACTGAGTTGAGCTCTCCAATACGGACTACAATTCGTATTCATCACAAGACTACCAGCCTCACTGGCTCCGATTGTTAAGGGCAATCAAGTGAACCATCCATATTAGCCACAACTAGCACATTCATACTGGAATTCCAATCACCATCAGGCTCCAACCTAGAATGGCTACGTGTTTAACCTCCCATTACAAGCTACAACTCGTAAATGGCCCCCAACAATTCATCTCTGTAAGGCCTCCATCCAAAGCTGTGTAGAATCCTCCAAGGCAATCCACTTCTACATGTGAAATTGCCTAACGTAACACTAGCGTTGCCAAGTGAAACAACACTCTAGACTACCTGGTGGGCACCACACACCGCCAGGCACCATGCTCTTTCTAGAGTCCCTGTCTGACAGTTTCTACCTAGTGAGACCACCCTTTCTGCCTGACATCGCGCGTTCCAATGGCCACTATTTTAGTCGTTATCGCCTGGCGGCTTGCCCCGCACCGCTAGGCGCCATACTAGTAGTGTTAGTGCTACTCATTTTTTGGCACTTTGGAAAGGTTCTAAAGAACCATGTTGTAAGACCCGAGAAAAATAAATAAATAAATAAATATTTATTTAATAAACGCAAGGGCGAGAATCTCTAAGTTAATTAATGTAGAGAGAGAATACAAGGAATAGTACTAGCTCAAGTGGTTGAGAATACTTGATTATATGAAAAGACTTGGGTTCAGGTATTGTGTATGACATTGTGGTGTTAATTAATTATTTAATTTGTTTTGCGTGGGGATAAGATCTCGTGACTTAATGTATAAGCACATGTGTGCATAAAACATCACAAAACATGAATTGGTTGGTTGGTTGTGCTTTGACTTTGTATTTGTGAGAGTGTGGGTTTGAACCTTGGTGAATACAAAATCATTCTTTTGCGCTCATATTATTTTGGCGGTGAGGAGAGATGTTTAGAAAACCCTAGACCCCGACAAGGCTTATAGCATTGGGCCAATGCCTAGGCCCATTTCTTTTAATTTCTTTTATTTTTAATTAAATAAAAGTTGTTCTAATTGGGTTTGTTTTGCTAATTGCAGTCTATTTTTCCAAGCTGCCAATTTCCTTAAGTGTTGGCATTGGGCCTGCGGCCCAATTCTTCTCCACACCAAATTGCAGCAGCCTACAACACGTGCCAATTTAATTATGTCCGTGATTGGCGTTTTTATGCTGAAACAATCTATCAGCGTGCCTAGTTGGGCCTGCATCAAATCGCAACATGTGGCCCAATTCACTCACGCATGGCCTGCTATTGCATCTGCACACCTTCACACTTCTATAAGTGACAGCCAACATTCTCCATTTGATTCAAGCGTTTTTCTAATGGGCCGAGAAGCCCAATCTCGTTCATAAAGAAGACTAGCCTGGTCATTTTGAATTCACATACCACACGCATTCAGCCAGGGATCTTTTCCCTTTATTGCCGAAACCTAACCTCTGCTAGGGTTTTCTTGCCACTGCTTCATGCAGTTTCTGCCATCATCTTCACGGCACCATGTTAGCAGCCACATTTACCTCACAAATCACTTAGGGTTTACATCACACCTTTGTCGTTAGGTCCATGTTGGACGGCGTTTGTTCTGTTGGTTTTTTCGGCTGCCTTTCTTCCCCTATAAAAGGTAGGCCAACCTTTTGTAACGATTAGCTTTGATGAATGTGAAATTGGTTAAGATTACTCGCCCATTTCGTCTCAACTCAAACCCTAAACCCTAAATTAGGTTTTCACCTCGTCAGGTTTACCAAACCAGTGAGATTCGAGAGAAATCCGAGCGTTAATCTCCCTAACAAAGTCTTTCGCTGCATTTCCCTCGCATTTCATGAGTTTCAATCGGTAGAACACCGATTGGAGAGGCTTTCCGGCGAATTCTGCGACGGAGCAGCCTCGTCACTAGCCATCGTAGAAGGAAACTAAAAGGGCTGGAAACTGTCAAGTAAATGACAATTGATGGTCATTTACCTCTTCCATTTAATTTTCGTTTTTTTAGTAATGTTAGTGAAATACTTAAGTTAAGTTCAAAGTAGAGAGGAAACAATAAGGTTTTAGTGGGGATTCAATTGTGGGTTGATAGAGGAAGAGGTTTCCAAGCACACACCTGAATTCAAAGAGAGCTAATGCCCATTTTAGTGTGGAGCAAAGGTGTGAATTTTTGGAGCAAAAAGAACTCTATAAGAGCTTTGATGCGGGAAATCCAGGTTTGGGAAGCTGCCATTTTTTGTTTTAATAATATTATATGCAATTGCATTATATATTGATGCATGAAAGTATTCTCTTAAACCAAATTATTTTATCATTTAACCTTTTGATGTTTGTTGTATGCGATTTTAGAGAGAGTATGTGTATGCTTGTGGTTTCTGTTGTGTTGAGTACTCTATGTGACTCCATCATTACTATGATTAGACTGATTCTTCTTTTTGTTTTTACTTGCCGAGATGTTTAGAGTTTTTCATCTAAATGTGGCACAATTATTATTATTATTATCTTATTATTATTATTTTTTTATTCTTATTACTTTGATTATTATTATTATTATTATTATTATTACTATTATTATAATTATTATTTATTATTATAATAATTATTTTTAATATTATTACTATTATTATTACTAGTTATTATTATTATTATTATTTTTTATTATTATTACTATTATTATTATTATTTTATTTACTTAATTATTAATATTTTATTATTATTATTACTATTATTATTTTATTTTATTTTATTTTATTATTATTATTATTTTATTTTTATTATTAGTTTTACTATTATTATTTTCACTATTATTATTATAATTATTATTTTTATTATTATTGTTATTTTTCATTTTATTTTATTTTACTATTATTTTATTATTATTGTTATTATTATCATTTTTTATTTTATTTATGATTTTATTATCATTATTATTGTTTTATTATTATTATTATTTATTATTATTATTATTATTACTTTTTTATTATTATTTTTACTATTATTATTATTTATATTTATATTATTATTATTATTATTATTTATATATTTTTATTATTAGTTATTATTATTATTATTATTATTACTATTATTATTATTATTATTATTATTATTATTATTATTATTATTATTCTGATTATTTTATTTTACAATTATTATTAATATTTTATTTTATTATTATTATTATTATTTTATTATTATTAGTACTATTATTATTATTATTCCTATTATTTTTATTTTTATTTTATTTTATTTTACTTGTTAATTTATTGTTATTATTATCATTTTTTTATTTTATTTATGATTTTATTATCATTATTGGTGTTTTATTATTACTGCTTTATTTTGTTATTATTATTATTATTCTATTATTGTTTTAACTTATTAGTATTATTGTTTTATTATTATCGTTTTATTTTATTTCATTTTATTATTGTTTTCATTATTATTAGTTTTATTTTTATTATTATTTTTTTTTTATTTTTATTATTATTTTTCTATTCTTGTTTTAACTTATTAGTATTATTGTTTTATTATTATTGTTCTATTTTAGTTCATTTTATTATTGTTTTCATTATTATTAGTTTTGTTTTTATTGTTTTGTTTTATTTTTATTTTTATTATTATTATTGTTGTTGTTAGTTAGTTAGTTAGTTAGTTTTATTATTATCATTATTATTATTTTATTGTCCGTGCGATATTTTGGGGCAATGGTTATGTATTTTTTTTGTTTTTGTATATTGTTTGGTTGTTCAAGACTCTTTTGGACTATGATCCAGTCATGTGATTATGACTGGATAAACATATTTCATGTTATGGATTGTATTTATAGTGTTTGGGGTTCTTTGGAACTTGCTTCAAAGTACCAAAAACTAGTAGCAGTGACGCTACTGGTGTGGCGCCTAGTGGCTTTAGGTGTGCTCTCTGGCGGCTTGGGGTGTGTTGCCAGGTGATAAGGAAAAACCAGAGAAGCTTGGAACGCATGGCGCTTGGCGGAAAATGTGATCCCGCCAGGCGGAAAAGATCTGGTAGAGGCTTTGGAAAGCGTATGACGCCTAACGGCATAAGGTGTCTGCCAGGCGGTTTGGAACCAAGTTTCGCCTAGCAACGCGAGAGGTGCGCCAAGAGATTTTGGGTGCAGAGTTGGATCGCGAGGAGGATTCCTACACCGCTTTAGATGGAGGTCATGAGGTGATGCTTTGTTGGGGCCCAGTTAGGAGTGTAACTTGTATTGGGGTACACGTGGCCACTCAAGGTTGTAGCCTGGTGGTTTTGGAAGTCCAGTGGAATGTGCGAGATCGTGGCTCGTGCGATGATGTTCCGGAAGATTGCCTACTTTAGTGTAACTGATTGAGTTTGGTAGTTTGGGGACAACTACGGACTGTGGTTCATTTTGGGGAACTCCACTTGGTGTCGCGGATTGTGGTTGTGGCAATTTATTCCCACATGTGGACTATTAGGTGGTTGCCTATAGTCGGAGGGGCAAGTAGACATTCGTGCAACAAAGATCAATTAGTGTACTCATCTAAGGGCATAAAATCAAGATGTGTCCAACAGAAAGTTTGGAAGTGGAGGATTGAGGATTGGGGCTAACACAGGTTATGGTTATGAAATGCTTTAATTAGTCATGTTGTAATTGTCCTTCTTGTATTTGAGATCACCCTATCTGTGTGTGGTGATGATCATGTAACTTGTTATGTGGGAGCAGATGTTGATGCAGGTGAGCGTGTGGATGCCTAGAGTTGGAGTGGGGACCAACTATGGGAGCTTTTACTAGTTTTCTTCATGAACTATTTTGTAATGAATATTATGAACAAATAATCTTTGTAATAATTGAACGCCGTATGGATTTTATAATTGGCACGTTGAAATAGAGTTTTAAATTTTTTCCGCGTTTTGGGAAAAGGAATTATAATAAATGTGATTTTATACTTATATCCCTATTTTAATTATTTAAATTAGTAATATCCGACCGGGATGTTACACATGTCACCCCACATACACTCCAGAACACCAAAACCAATATATAAAATTATAATGGCAGGATTCAATCACACTTCAACACCACATTTACATAAATTCATAAGCTAACATCAGGCCATCACACACAATTTACCAAAACTCCATTCCACAAATTTTCACCAAGTTAATGCATATCATATTGATTTCCAACCAACACACAGTTTGCACATAAAAAGAGGTCCTCCAAAATGACATTATACAACATCACAGTCAAGGTAAAACATCCCTTTTTACACTCTTTAAATTCCAAATATCACATGCTCATCCCTAGGTTCACACATTGAATCCCCAACACCCTTAGCCCAAATAATCAGTATTATTCACACAAAATTCTAGATAACCCCACAGAACATCCAACGCGGAGCAGAATTAGAGTGCACCTCTGCATTGATATGTCGCCTAGCAGCAATTCAAGTACCGCCAAGCGGTGCATACAATTTTGGGCACTTCCCAGGTTTTCCTGCACCTGTACGAACCCTAAATCCTCAATTACTCATTCCTATCAGGCAATTTCACCAGAGAGTTATAGAATTGTAGTTCCAACCTTCTTACAAGTTTGATTTAAACAAACAACCCAACAATTACAACAATTTTATAAGATGCATCAAACTCCATAATTCTTCCCGACCCCAAATTTAACCCACATGCTTATTCATTCAACAATTCACCCAATTGTATTCACCACATAGTCATTCCATACAATCAACACAACCAAAGCATTTATCAGAAGTACAGAAACCCCAAAGGGTCCCTAAAATTCCCAATAATCCACAAAATAGAGAACATATACCAACTTCCACACGTGTCGCCTGGCAATTGTTCATCACTGCCAAGCGGTTCTTGGCAGAAACCCAGAAACTGGGTAAGTTCTTCATGAGTCGCCTAGCGGCTTTGAAGGCTCGTCAGGTGGTTTCTAGAAATTTCCAGAAACACGAACGGAACTCGCATAATTTGGCAAAAACAAAACCCCACACGTATCCATACATTATGCAATATAAATAATCAAATTTTAAAGCACTCAGTGCAGCTCCCCTAACCTAGTTTCCTTGTTCCAAGAGTGTTCCTAAACTTCTTCCTTGATACAAGACTCTCCCTTTGCCTCTAACACCTATCCACACACCAATCCTTGTACTCAAAAATTCTCTCCCGACTATTCACACGAATTTCCTTGCTGCTAGTACACCACTTTCCTCCTTCTCCAACTTATTAGGCTAATTATTTCCCACTTAATGGTCCAAAAACGAAAATTAATTAGGGGGAGGTTAATGCTCATTCAATTCCCTTTTATGGTGGTTTCTCAGTCCTTCTACCTTATCTGTAGACATCTAGGGTTTTCCCTAGGGTTTCCTTAGCTTAGAAAAAAAATAATAAACGTAAAAATAAACTACTTTGCACTAGCCAAGGTTCAAATACACCACCACACATTTACTAAGCCAATGTCCGACCATTAAGCCATTGCATGTGTCTTGATGATTTATGCGCCCACATACTTTTTACCTCCACACAAAACAAATTAATCAATTAAATAACAGTACAATAACATACACAAGACTTGAACCAAGTCGTTTCATAATATTCAAGTACTCTCAACCACTTGAGCTAGTACTATTTATTTATTTAATTTTCTCGAGTCTTAGAGTTGGCATGGTTTTAAATTGGTGAGTACATATGAATATATATATGATTGATGTATAAGATGTGTGATAGTGTAATTTCGAGTCATGTTCAAATGTATAAACATGTAATTTGGTATTCTTGATGTGTGCTTGGAATGATTGATATGTTAAAACTTGCATTGGGGTGAAAAAACCTAAGTTGTCAAACTATTGGTGTAGCGCCTAGCGGTGTGGATTGGACCGTCAGGCGATAGGTGAACCAGGGATAGCCCTAGAAGGTGTGGCGCCCGACAACGTTGTTGTACAGTCAGGCGGTCTGCAGTGCAACATCGCCTGACAGTGTTAGGCCTTGTCAGCGATGGTCTAGTGGCAGGTGCACATTTGTGTGTTTTGCAAGCATATTTGGGATGACCTTGGTCCTAGGATATGCTTAAAGGTATTACGAGCAGAGAGGTTCGTAATTGAGTTTGAACACGTGATTAATATGGGTGGGGAGGTTCGTATTGGTGATACTTTTGTGTGGGGATACGAGCGAGGAGGTTTGTATGTTTCGTGCCCATAATTTAAGGTTTTACAAGCAAGGATGTTCATAATTGGATGTGTTCACGCGTGTTGGAATACGAGTGGGGAGTTTCATACAGATTGGACCATACGCAACAAGTTCGTGGAAGCATAAGATATCCTTAAGGCCATGGTCGAGTGTGTGCACGATATGATTGGATGCGCTAATCTCATATGGGTTATGAGACTATGGTTGCATATGTACCTCGTAGTATAAGGGTCTTTAGAAATGGGAATCTTGTTAAGTTAAATTCCTTTGGGTGAGGTGTTTATGTTATTATTTATGCATGTTTATTCCTATTGAAGCGCACCCTTTCTGTTTGTGTTTGGCGATGATCATGTGACTTGTCACACGGGAGCATATGTGATTCCAAGTGATGATGGTGATGCTTAGATGTAGAGTGGCGAGATAGCTCGGGAATTTTAAGAAAGATTATGTTTTGATTATCTTTTATGATGGTGTTGCTTTAGATGTAGAGTGATGAGATTTGGGGTTTTCTTTACTTTAAAGTGATGAGATTTGGGGTTTTCTTTACTTTAAAGTGCATCAATAAAGTTTTGAGTTTTCTCGCGTTTGGGAATGGTATGAGATATTTAAATCTTGTTTCAATTGTATTTTTGCTTTACCAAGTAATATTTTCCTAGGGTGTTTGATATGATCCTATCTAGAAAAGAGTACAATCATTTCTAAATTTGAATCTTCCAAAATCTTCCAAAGGCACAATGAGAATAAATCAGAGAAGAATGTGAAATAAGACAGAGATCGAGGACGCCACAATCTAGCAGATTGATAAATCAAGTGAAGATTCGCCACAAAGATGTTAATCTTTGATAAGAATCGAAGGCCTGAGCCAAGAACAAAAGAGAATCCTCTCTTTAATGAAATAAAATTCAATATATGACTAAAAATGTCTACATTAGCTTAAGAAAACTTGAAAACCCTACAAGAAGGCCTGAGCCCAAAAAACATAAAATCATAAACTAATTTATAAAAGAAAGCATAAAGCCAAAAAACATGAAAACATAACTAATTTCTAAAACAAAACTCAAAGTCCAAAAACATAAACTAATTTTCCTAAAAATTATCCTTCAAATGTGCTCCAAGCCATGATCTTCATATCCTTTGAATTTCCTTTTTTCTTGTAGCATCAGGAGCCTTGAATAGATTTGATCTTCAGGGTTAAAATTCTTTAGTGGTACCTAGTTCTCCCCTCTCATGATAAAGTTAGTCACTTATAGCCTAAAAAAATGGAATCCACGAGTCCCTTCCCTCTTCGGCGCCTAGAATCCTTCCTCTGCATGAGTTTGTGAGTCTAGTAAAGTATAATGAATACTTTAATGAGTGTCCCTAGAGGATACATAACACTAGACTCATATGTCTTACCCTTCCTCCTTAGGAATGATACAACCACACATTTCAACTCCAAAATAAATATATCATATTACTATAATCATATACCATCTCCTTGAATCATTCATCTACATCACATGAATTAGCTTCTAAAATAATCCAAATCTGAATTCATAGACTCGCCCAGCAAGCACATACACTCACTCGCAAGTCTAATACTGGAACTAAATTCAGAATAATTCACCTAGCAAGACAGCCTCGCTCAATAAGTCATAATTCTTCTAAGTCTCGACCAACACCAAATTTGGAATTCGCTCAGTGAGAGTCTACTCGTCTAACTCTTTGCCAAATTCATTTTTGGTTGTCGCCCAACAAAAATGGTGCTCACCCAACGAGTCTACATAACATAGACAACAAAATCATGCAATTTAACCCATGCCAAGCACAACAAAATCAATCTCAAGCTTCTACCAAGTCACAAAGACTCCAAAAATCACGATTGAAACCATTCATTTTGATAAACATCATTAATTTCACAATTTCACATTCTAATTCAACAACACAATGGCATAAAACCATAACTTTTCTACTATTCACATATAACCTGCATTTGAGTTCCAACATCTCATTTCACAACTACCAACTTCAATTCATGCCAAAAATTGCCATACAACCATATATTGGAATTCAAACAATGAAATAGATAAAATTAACTCACTTCACTTGAGATAAAGAAACCCCTTTTTCTTATATTGTTCTCTAAAGCTCTAAAACACAGAGGATCACCTAAACAATCAATCAAAACTCTTATTAGAGTTCTAAGCATAAGATCATGATCAGAGAACAACTTAGATTTACTAAGAGCGACCTTGAATCATATGCATTGCTCTAGAGTTCACATGTGACTCAAGACTTAAAATACCTAAAAAGGGAGAAAAACAAAAATTTACTCTATTTAACTTTATGATCGGTTGGTTTTGTAGAGCTTCTTGCCAAGAACAATTCTATAATCTTTGATCTTCAATTAAATAAAGACCGAAGTTAAAAACGAAGAGAGAATGTAGAAAGAACTTAGAGGAAATATTTTTAAAGAAAAGATGATTTTTATAAAAATGAAGTTTAGTTATTAAAACCTTTGTATAACTTAAACTTTTTATTATTAAAATATTGTAGTATTATCTTTTTATAAAAACCATCACTCTTTTAAAATTATTTTCTAAGTTCTCACAAAATGAACATTGCAAACCATTTTATTCTCGTTGAATAACTTTAGCCTCAATTAAATGTTTTCTTCTTTTTGTCATTGCCTAATGAGCTTTAATGTTGAGAAGCGCACTTCATACAAAATCAATTATTCTTTTTACATTTTACAAAACACTAATCATCATACTCCTATACAATCACGTTTAAAAACATAGATACTATATAAGAAGTCACTAATTGTAAAACATCATTGGACAACAATGCATGTGCAATATTAAATGAAGATATAGACTTTAAAAGTTAAACGTACATGTAAAAGGCATTTCAACACAATAGAGATATAAATGTCGCATCCGAGAATTAAATTTTGTCTTTCAAAGAGATAAGATTTCATATATTCCTTTTGATTCTTAGAACTTATGTGTATGATTGTTTCAATAGTGTAACCGACTCATATTAATAGAAACCCATGATAGAAATGGAGAAAACGAAAAAATAGATATCATGGTTGAGTTAAAAACAGCACAAGGAAGAGAAAATCGAGAAAAATTCTAAATGATATTTTGACTACTAAATTTTGACAGCTTTCTCTTACAACATATATGTCATTTTCTAAATGATTTAAAAATATTGAAAATAAAAAAATAAAAAACCACTTAAAAGATATCATCTAAAATTGTAAGAGAAAATCATCAAAATTTAGTATTAAAAAATCATTTTTTTTCTCTTTAACCTAATGCTAACAAATCTCAATCCATGCCCTCTACTCCTAATTTAACCAAGTTGCTCTTCCAACTTTTCTCACCAGTTATCGATGTTATGAATTTTGTAATTATTGAGATTTGTTTCTCTCTAATAGAGATATTCTGTATTTGATGCTTGCGGCATTTAAAAACTTGTTTGACTTAGAAAAGTGTGCTTTTGTTTTTATTAATAATTAAAAATGTCATTTTATTTTCACTATTTACCGACAATCATTATAAACAGGATATCATATTAACTCTTTTACAAAATGAAAAACAAAAAAGCAATAATAATAAATTATCACAAAATTATAATATTGTATCTCTAAATCACATAAATTCTCGTATATATAGTGTCATGAATTAATATAAATTTATAGGTAACTTTTAAAATTATAATTTGATAATATGTTTTAAATGTTCATATATATAAAAATATCTTAGTCCTTTTTTGAATACTTTATAGTTTCCTATTTATAATTTATTGTACTACGAAAATCCCTTTAAATTTTGAAAATAAAATCTACAATAATTAAATCTTCAATTTATGTTAATAATTTAAAGTTAAAATACTTTTTTTGTCATAATTTTTGTCAAGTTTTTTCAAATAAGTCATAATTTTGTTTTTGTTTTAAAATAGGTCTCAATTTTCGTCAATTTTATTCAATTGGATCTTTTTGTGATAACACCGTTTAAATCATTTAACTGTCATGAATAGTGACTTTCACGTGGTTTTTTTATTTTTTTAAATGTTTTTAATATTTTTAATTTTTTTAAATGTCCACGTCTCAACCTAATAGCGTGCCACGTGTCAAAGTCAATGTACTATATTCCCTATATTTATTATTTTTGTTCAATTTAGTTCTAATTTTTTATAACATGAATCAATTTTGTCCCTATCTAAATTGAAACCAAATTTAATTTTTATATTAAAATTTACATTTTTATTAAATATTTTTATATAATATATTAAAATTCATATCATTATAACTTTGATATAAAAATTAAATTTTGTCACATTTTTTATAGGGACAAAATTAGTCGGTTTTAAACAAAATTGGGACTAAATTGAATAAAAATAACTAATATAAAAACCTAATTAAATATAGAATATTGACTTTGACATGTGACACGTTGTTAGGTTAACATGTGAACAATTAAAAAAAATCAAAAAAAAAATAAAAAAAAGTTGAAAAAAATTAACAAAAATTGAAACCTGTTTAAATAAAAAACAAAATTAGTACTTAAATACGAAAATTTGACTTAAAATATTTTAACCATAATTTAAACACGTATTTACGTTACGAATTGAAATAAAGTGAATCCCAACACGAACCCGCCACCAACTGCTTGCGAATTATTTAGCCAGATTCTGGGGTTAACAATTTAATCACCTACTTCACTGTTTACAAATTCAACCATCACTCAATCACCACCGACAGATCTTACGTCTGACTTGCACCGAATCAACAATTTTTTTATTCACACCGAATACTTTCGATTATACTATGTCTCGTCGATTATAGGTAAAGCAAATTTATATATTAAATAGATGGATATTGTAACACCCCAGATGAATATTACTAGATAAAATTTATTTTTCATAAAATATACTTCAAGAAAATCAGTCTTTTAAATAAATTCCCAAGCGCGGGAAATTTCAAACTTGTCTCGCTATAATCCATTCGTATTGTCTCATCTTTA
>Ga0214542_1003686_pt1 | contig 30956 bp, 17 predicted proteins | sample CNSS1metaG_FD_160096 | JGI IMG/M metagenome (GOLD analysis project Ga0214542, IMG submission 160096) | Root nodule microbial communities from cowpea collected in UCLA plant growth center, Los Angeles, California, USA - CNSS1 | ecosystem: Host-associated > Plants > Roots > Nodule | place: USA...
CATATACTAAGATCGGATTCACTGGACGCTTGCACTCGTGGTGGCCTCTACTGCTCTGCAGAGCCATTGCCAATGGGTTTCACCCTACCACGCACAAGGTTAACCTTCAAGCATCTAAGACCATTATCCTGCCTAAGACTAAGGCCTCCTGCCACTCTCACCACTTGGGTCAGATTGGTCTACCTGAGACTCACTGACCCTTTAGAGTTTCGAGATACGATCCTTACTTGAATCCATATCTTAATATATACACTACACGCCACCATGAAGTCTCCCCACGAGACTCATGGAATTACGCCTATCACATACAGTTTTCATGTCTCTCATACCACAACCACCACTTATCATCTCAACATTTAATTCTCATGCATGTTCTCAACCAACCAAACAAAATTCCATATATTACTCATGCTAACATACAACTTTCAGTGTACACAACTCATACACACCGTAATCATGCACGTTTGAGATAAATAACCATACTCAAGGGAAATAGAAATATAAGATATAAATCTGCGCTATTCTCACCTAGGCTAGAAGTCCTCGCCTAAGCCACAATGACTCTCTCGCTTAGGCTAGACCTTCTCGCCTAGGCGAGACCTGTAACAGTGGCACCCAACGAGCATCTCGCTTGGGCGAGACTAGCTCGCCTGGGCGAGATCGCCCTTCGTCCAAAAATCAAATCCTTCGCCTGGACGAGGACGCGAGCAGGGCACACCAGGTTCTTCTTCGAGGACTCGCTTGGGCGAGTCACCCTCGCTTGAGCGAGACAGCGTGTCGCTCAAAACAAGAATCCTCCGCCTAGGCGAGCTGCTCGAACAGAACCTGGGTGAGTCTCAACTATTCTCGCCTAGGCGAGACGAGCTCGCTTGGGCGAGAATAACAGTACTCGCCTACTGTTACGCGCATGCAGTAGAGATACAACTCAAAAACAACAAACCAAAACGCAAACAAGCCAATTCATACCATCCAAAACATCAATCACGCATAAATTCATGGTACAGAACAAAAGCATGCAGAAATGGTTCTTAAAGACTCAAAACATAGCTTCCCTTACCTCTGTTTGAGTACCAAAAGCAAGCAGACCCTAACTAAGGGGGTATTACAGTTCTAGGAACTCGAGTAGAGCTGAAACATGAAGATCCAAACAAAACGACGTTAGGAATCTTAACCCTAACTTGACCAACGTGCTCAACAGCGAAAAAGGGTGAAGAAATTGACGAAAACTCTAGAGCTTGACTTACCAGGAGGTACGAGATGGGTTTGCTAGCTTGGAGAAGGGAGGAGATCGGGTGCCCTAGCAGAGCTCCTGTTTTCTTAGACTGTTTCTGAAAAGGGGACAAGAGACAATGAGAAGGCTGAGTGGGGTATTGGGGTCCTACTGTAGGGCTGGCCTTGGACCTACGAAGAGGCTAGACCCAACACACGAAACTGAAAATGGGCTTACAGTTTTTATATCCAAACTGTTATGAAAAAATATGTTTAATTTATAAATTAAGTTATAACATATTTAGTTTTTGTCTTTTATGATAGTTGATATAAAATATTCTTTTCAATAAATATTATATGAAAATTGTATTTTAGTTATTTTAGTTTATTATGAAATTTCATTTATCATATGAAAAATATTATACAGATTATTTGTTTGAAAGAATAAAATAAAAAACTAAATATTTTATAATTTAATTTAGAACTAAAACATAGAAAATATATTTAACCCTTAAAACAATATTATTGTCCTTCACTATTCAATGTTTAAATCTTGTACTTTGTAATCACTCTTCCTCTTCCACCAAATCCAATTACATGCTTGGCAACATGAGACCAAAACGCGGGGGTGCAGAGAGAATTATTTTCGGTGTATGAAGAAAAGCCCGCCTCAAACAGGCCCGCCCAAAAAATAATATTTCGCTTCGATCCGGCCCACGAGAGATAGATATTGCTCACAGAAAACGCGAAGCATTCCTAGTCCTAAACCTATAAAATGCTGTGTCCATGTTCTTCTGAAGCACGTAAGAGGTGTAATAACACTCGGAGTTCCCCACGCAACTTTTCTTGTATTTTTTCTCGTCATTCACCGTAGGTTGTCGTAACCTTCTGCAAATTGCAAAATTTCTCATCCGATCACATTTTTCATTGAACTGGATCGCGATTGTTGCAATTTGTTTGTGTTTGCTTATTTCTTTGTTAACTTCAGGTACACGCAGACTTCAAGTTGTCAAGTCCTCGAAATCTATGGTACGTTGATCCACTACTTTTGTTTATTCTTTGTGTTTTTGACTCTGCAATCGACAATGTCAATGACAGAAATTGTAAATTTGAATCAATTGGGAAATTGTTTCTTTTTAATCTTGAACTTCATCAGTGATCACTCTTTATCCTGATCGAGTCTTTAACATTGCGTGCCTTGGAACTTAATGGTCTAAGTGCTGACCTTTTTTATTCTTTGATCAAATAAGTGCGGATAATTTTCATGATCGTAGATATTTCTTTTCTTCTTTATGCTTTGAAAAAATTGCAGGCTTATCACGGAGATGATCGATATGCAACCTTTGAACAGTATTATCGTTGTTACCCTGTCTCCTTCATCGACAAGGTACGATCACTGATTCGGCCTCTGGCGGTCTACGATGCCTGTAATTTTTCTTGATAGTCGCCAGAGAGAAAATTTTTAAATTTGAAGCTTTTATTTTCTTTCCGCATATGTTAGAACTTCTCTATTCATATTGGTCCACGTATCCTTTGGGGTTTATATTTGTGCTTGTGTTAATCATCCAGGGTCCAATTGGTCTGTGGCCACTGGCTATGGATTGCTTACTATACCGGATTGTTAGTGACATTGGTGCATTTTTCATGTGCATTGATTGAGCTCCCTTTTTTTAAAAAAAAAAAACGTTTAAATCAGCATGTGATTCAAAATATTGAACTGATTCCTTAATTTCTTGATTATTTACAGTCACATCTGGAAAAGGGTGATAAAAGTATGTAACAACAACTTATATTTTACTTCTTTGATTCTAAACATGTATGGAACTTTCGAAACTTGAGTGTCCCTATAAGTTTTCTTATGACAATTTTTGTTTCCTTCAGTTATCATGCCTCCCTCAGCTCTTGATCGCCTCGGTAAGTAAACGTTTGTCTGATTTCAACTATTTGATTAATTTTTCCTGCCTGCTAAATTACTGGCTTATTCATCTACATGTTATCACGACTTTCTCTGGTTTTGTTTCTCAGCTTCTTTGCACATAGAGTATCCTATGTTATTTCAACTCATTAATCCTTCTGCGGAAAGAGTTACACATTGTGGGGTGCTAGAATTCGTAGCTGATGAAGGGATCATATATATACCATACTGGGTAGGTGGTACCTCTTCTTTTGTGGATCTTATTTTCTGTGTCATTTCTTGCCAATGAATTTTTTTCTCCTTTGTTTACAGTTTGTGATATTCTTTTGTTTTTGTTGTCAGATGATGAAAAATATGCTCCTCCAAGAGGGAGACCTTTTATATGTGAAAAACACCAACCTCACAAAAGCAACTTATGTGAAGCTGCAGCCTCACACAATGGATTTTTTAGATATCTCCAATCCAAAAGCCATGTTAGTATTCTTTTACAACATCTAGATATGCTTTTGGAAATGTGTCAATTGATATGCTCTTTCTTTCTCTTGATTATTCACAGCTTAGAGACTTCACTGAGGAGTTACTCATGCTTAACAACTGGGGACACTATAATGGTTCAATATAACAAGAAGGAGTATTACATTGACATTGTTGAAACTCGACCCTCTCGTGCAGTTAGTATAATTGAAACTGACTGTGAAGTTGATTTTGCTCCGCCACTTGATTATGAAGAACCTAAGAAACAAGCCAAAGTTGACAGGAGAAGACCAGAGGGTTGGCTTTCTATGCTCTTTTGAATTTGCTCATTTTTATATAGTAAAAAGCTTCATTCGCAGTTTATGATTATATTCTTGGCATTTCAGTTGAAGATGAGCAGCCAAAAAAGATTGCCCGGTTCAATTCATTTTCTGGTTTTTCAAGACGCTTGGATGGTAAAGCCTCGTTGGAACCAGTTGAACAAACATCCCTTCCGGAGTTAGAGCAGAAACAATATGACAAAGAAATCAATAATTCAGACTCTAAGCCAACAAATACTGCCTCTTATGGAGCTTTGGGAAAGCTGGAGTCAAATGCAACTACATCTAGCAATAAAGCAACACCTAAGGTAGTTTTTAGCGGTAGGAATTATTTGATAGACGCGTTTCATTAACATGATACTGAGTTCAGACTCTTAGTCCTTTCAGAAATCCAACATGGCTTTTTTTTTTTTTAGGCTTCTCAAGAAAGTCAATGTGAAGACAAATCCCAGGAGGAAGAAGATCCAAAATTGAAACCTTTCATTCCCTTATCTGGTTCTGGAAGACGTTTGGGTGGTAAAACCTCAGCACACCCAATTGAAGTAGCATCCTTTCCTGAATTACATCAGAAAGAAACTGACAAAGGAATGAAGGATTCTGATTCTAAGCCAGCAAATATTGCGTCTCATAAAGCTTCTGGAAAGCTTGTGTGTGGGATAAATGCAGCTTCATCTAACTGTCAAGCAACATCTAAGGTAATTCTTAGCAGTAGCAATTTATGGAGAGACAAAGAAATGCCATAAAAATTCTATGATTCCATTTAACCAATTTTTCTTTGATTTTAGACTTCTCATGAAAACAGAAATCAAGAGAAATCTTTGGAGGAAGAAGATCCAAAATCCAAGCCTTTCATTCCATTCTCTGGACTTGGAAGACGTTTGGGTGGTAAAGCCTCAGCACAACCAGTTGAAGAAACATCCCGTCCAGAGCTAAAGCAGAAAGAAACTGACAAAGAAACAAAGAATTTTGATTCTAGCCCAACAAATACTGCGTTGTGTAAATCTTTTGGAAATCTTGTGTTTGGATCCAATGTAACTACGTCTAGCATTCAAGCAACACCTAAGGTAATTCTCAGTAGTAGCAATTTTCTTGATAGACAGAAATGTCATAAAAAGTCTATAATTTGTTTACAGGATGCATTTTCTTTGTTTACATGATGCAGTCTATAATTTGTTTACATGATGCATTTTCTTTGTTTACATGATGCAGTCTATAATTATGCATTTTCACTTCAGAAGTCCATCTAACCACTTTCTTTGTTTTTAGTTTTCTCCAAGAAACAAAAGTCAAGAGAATTCCCAAAAGGAAGAAGAACTAAAGTTCAAGCCTTTCACCGGAAAGAAGCATACGTTAATGGATTGATCTCATTGGCAATTTTGTATTGTTTTCTTTTGATAAACGGAATATTGGTTGAACACATTGGCTAAGCTTAATCCATATTCATGCTATATATGTAATATAAGATGTAACCTCGTGGAACCAGAAATTACTCCAAAAGATTGTAATTACATGATCATGTAGAGTTCTCAAGAGGATAAACTGAATTCTTATTTGATTTATTTTGCCGATATTCGTCTGCCACTGGTAGTATTTAATGCTACAGGCCTCTTATTTTCTTTTATCAGTTTTTTTTTTATGCAAAACATTTCTTAAATTATACGATGCCCGCATATGATTTGAGAAGCCCTACGGAGGGAAGAATCTAGTTGAATGGAATTTGTATAAAACAGTAATGGAGATAATGTATCCCGTAAAAGTAAGATGCTAACAATGCGCTAAGAAAATTGTGCGAGAAGCACAAACAGCAGTCATGTTTCAAGTTCGTAATCTCAGCCATTCCGGTTAAAACCGACAGAGAAAGAAATGAAGAACTATAAAATTTAACCCAACAAGCTAAAGATAAAAAAAGTTAAATTGAAACTACAATTTGACTTTTATAAACTCTTCCGTTTAACGTAGTTAAAAAACCACAATTTATAAGAATTTTAGTACAAGAAAGAAAAAAACATTTTTGTTCAATTTTTTCATAAGAGTTTTGTTTAATCAATCGGTTAAGCTCGACATCAATAGAAGTAGTAATAACATACATTATGCATCCTTAACACATGATTAAGATTTGTAAAAATGTGTAATAAAAATCATCAAATACAAATTCAGACAATTGTAAAATGTATTCGCAAGAATTTGTCTATTATTAGCATTTCTGTGTGGATAATAATCACACATTTCTGTAATTTATGGATTTTTGGCGTTAAGGGTTGCACGCAGATTATAATTGAAGCATGGTTCTCTTGGGAGTTTTCGTCTGTCTTCAAAACATACTAACTTTGCCTATTGTTTGAAATAAATATATAAAATTCTCCAATAACATTAATCAACATCAAACCACAGTACAATACCAGAGACCACAAATTCTCAGAACTTGGAAGTGTAAGTTAAGCTACTACTGATGTCTCAATCGAAACCTTTCTAGAACACTCCACACTTTCAGGCTTCTCATCGCTTTCCCACAGTTCCGGAAATGCCTCCTTCATATTATGGATGCTCTCTAGGGCATGATCCACTCCCGTAGTTCTAACAGAATTTCCCACCTGCATGCATGCATGTCACATTGGATAATTCAACAACTGTATAGGCTTCCTATTACATGTTCATGAGTATTCATGATGAATTTGTGAGGCTACTATATGCCGTTTGAAATCACTACCACCAGAAAGAAAGAAAAAAAATACTAATGTTCTATTCTATGACTAGTGTTATGTTACTGACCAAGACTGTGTGAAGGCCTACGGATTTGCCCGATTGTAAATTGCGGAGACTGTCATCAAAGAATAACTGGAAAAGTAAAACAAAGTTACAAAATTTAGTTTGTAAGAAAATGCACATAATCAAAAAACTGATAAGTGGTATTCTTAGATGCAAAAGACACAAAACAGAGGTCAAATTAGGATTAGAGAGAGAAGGGAAAAGAAATGGGCAAAGGATTGGTGATCTTACTGTCCTTCGAGGGTCTATATCTGCCATACTGAAAACCTTTTCAAATGAATCTTGAGAGGGTTTGCATACAACCGGGGTCCTCGGAAGCACTACATCAGAATCAGGACTATGAATGTATTCATAAAAATCAAAAACCCCAGTGGAATTTGGTTTACATTCACTGCCATCTTCATTGGAGGAATTCAGGGTCTCAAAGCATATAACTCTTTCAAAACAATCCTCCAATCCAAGCCTGCGAAGCACTCTACTAGCATGGGCCTTGTCTGAGTTCGTAAAAATCTTGCAAAAAAAAATTATGACAGCAACATTATGCTGAAGATATATTTATGAATCAGGTTCTATTTTGTTCATTATGAAATAAGAGCAAAGAAACTCACAATTTTTCTAACAGGCAAGCTCAGCAAAACTCCCCTCAGAACAGGGTCAGGTTTCAGTATATCATATGGCAATCTACCATGAACAAAGCTGCTCAACACAAAGTAGTCCTCGGTGCTTATTATATTTCACATGATTTCTAACTACTACCAAAAAAAATCGAAAAATGGAACAAATCTCGGATGGTAGAGATAGTTTACCTATGAAAGTCATCATAGTCAAAGTCATAGCCAATAGCCTGATGAAAGAGAAAGCAAAAACGATTGGGATTGATTCGTTAGCATTACATCTAAATAAACAAATAAAAATGCCTTTTAACAAACAGTAAAAGTGCAATTACTTGCACTTATACCTTGAGACCAGCCATGGTTGTACCATAAGTCTTATATAAAGAAAAGCACAATTCAGGAACTTTAGCCTCTGGTATCCCGAGCTTTTGAATCATGTACTCTGCACAACCCATTGAAATAAAGAAATTCAGCGAAATCCCCACACATTAAAGTGATGACATATTCAATTCGGTGAAGTCATTACCCTGGATATTTTTCCTCACTTGCTCAGCCAATCCAGAACTCAATGGATAAAGGGTATCATCAAGATCTGAAATTAAGTTATCAACATTACCATGGCAGACAATGAAGCCTGCAATTAAGAGTGGGAAAGTGACCAAGAATAGTTAAGGCTTACCAAATAAAAGACAATCGTATTTGGCATTGGAAATCCCCTGGAACTGATCACCGTTCTCCATTTCAGACTCTAGCTGGCTCAACTGCACGCAAAAGAAGGAACCATTGCAGTATGTTAAAGTAACGCTACACTAAAATGTGAAGAAAATCTAGGTATTGTACGGATCATCACACTTACCGCGTTAGAAATTGTGATGGCAAGAAGAAGATGCAGATAGTAGATAAGAAAGGGTGGGAAGAGAAAAAAATAGAATGGCGTCAAGTGGAAGCGATTTGTGAGATTTGTGACGTGAATAATGGTGATTGTGTTGAAAGGTTAATGTATGCATAAAACTAGAAAAGTAAAAGAAATCTCAAAGGTGTTGGGAACATTTATGACATGTACCACGTTGTCCATTCCCATGATGACACGTTTCTGTCTTCAAGATCTAACACGCATTCCACTCTTTGATCTTTACTTTCTTCGTACGCCCCAACTACGGGTCAAGAAGACGCAGGTTTCCACTTTCGGCTCTGCTCTCAAATCAATAATAATAATAATAATAAAATATATACATATAAGAATTAGTTTTGTTCAATTTTTACTTAACCCACTGCGCAAACACATCATAAAAACAGTACCCATGTTGTTGGTGCAGTTTTTGCACAGCAAGCCCAATTTTAGATTTGTCGGTGCATCGCGTAACGCTATGTATACATATAAATGTAAATACCAAACTGAAATATTCATGTCATCAACAACATTTATTTCACATAAAAATATATTGTGTAGTGTGAACTTGGGATGTATTCAGCCAAGTGACATAGCAGGGAGGTATGTTGTGAAATCTGAAGTGCTGGTGGGATGTACTCAGCCAAGTGTCACAGCGAGGAAAGACGTTGTCCAAGTTAAGGTGTGTTTGATGATGGAAGGAGGGGCAGGGGGAGAAAAGGTTGGACCCAACTTGGTGTGGGTGGCCCAGAACATCCTGACCCAATGGGCCGTCTACATCTAGGATTAGGGGTGGAAAGGCAAGGATCCTCCCAATGCTGAGGTAGGTAATATATAGGTCCAAGTGCAGCGGCTTAATATTGAATGGAATATGAGAATGTCTGGAATAATTACGATGTATGATATTTATTAAATTCCTCCATATTTATAATAGGAGGAAAAGCACCTTGAAGGTAGTAAAGATGGGAGTGATGAGAAAGTTTGAACCCACATCTCCCTTCTTGTCATTAACCACTAAACCATATTATCATTTCTTATATTATAATCAATTTGTGTTGAGGCATAATCGAATTTGGTCATAATTAATTAATTTTGTTTGTCACTTTTTATTTTCTTAACATTCTATATGCTAGTCATTCATTAATGTTAAACATGACATGCGTTTCTCCCACCACATTCATACTTCCATGAACGTTAATTATGATAATCTATGTAACATATGCACAAGAACCAAGAAGTAAAAATCTTTAAAATGAAAAAAAAAATCCTTTTTGTCTTTAATTAATCCAATGAAACAAAAATATATTGTCCAACATTCTTGCGTGGTTGTCATAACATAGAAAGTGCAGCAGAGAGGAGGCTCTTGCAAAATGCAAATTCCTCTTTCATCTCATTTATTAGCTCCACGTGTTAGAGAGTATTGCCACGTGTCTCTCCCACAACCACACCCACAAAACTACTCCTAGTGTCTTCCAGAACACCCCACCATAAATTCATCACTTTTTCAATTTTCAAAATTACCCTCTCTTCCTTCCTCTACACATTAATAAATATATAACTATAAATAAACCAAAAACCACTCACTACTACTCATCTTCCACTTGTTCAATTCTCTCTTATCAAACTTGTAACCATTTCATCACCACCAACATGAACGGTGCCGCCGGCGTTTTTGCAGAGGAAGAAACCCACGCCGCCGCCCGTTGTTCCACCCCCAACCGCTTGGACTGCCGTATACCGGCGGCGTCGGCGCCACCACCGCCGCCAAAGAAAAAGCCTTTCTCTTTTGGGAGGAAACGAGAGCCGCCAAAAAATGGTTACTTCCACCCGCCTGATCTCGACCAGCTCTTCTCTCTTGTGCTTCCAACTACAACTGCTTTTAACTGACACTCTTCTCTAGTTCTCTTCCACACCCAACTGTGTTTTTGTTTTTTTGGGTTGTGTTTTGTATTCGGAAAAGTTAATGTTGTTATATATGTGACCGGTGTAAATATATAATACTTTTCCTTCTAGATTCTGTTGTCTGTTACTACGGTTGGGTTTGTACAAAACATGCACCTCACTGGTCATGGGATTTCTATTTATACATAGCTCAAAGTTTCCTCACTTTGTACAACCTTAAACGGCTGGTTTCTCCTTCATTCTCTTGTACTGTTGCTTACTCATCAATTTTTTCTTGATAAATTCATGGAAGTTAGGAAATAAATAAATTTTGTATTTTAATCAAATGGGTAACTAGGTTTAATTAGTAATATTAATTATTAATTTAACTTCTATATATATTTTTATATTTCTTATATAGGAAAATATAGTCTCTTTTTTGTTAGCATTTTCTTTAAACGGAGTCTGGAATAATTGAGTTTCAATTATATAAGACAATTCAATAAATGAAATAAATATTACTAAATGATGACCATAAATGATTCACTAATGTAATAAATGATTTTCTAAACGATGGTAATAAATGACTCACTAAACTGCGATGCAATTCATTGTCTTTTAAATGATCGAAGCGAGGAGAGGATCACTAATGCTATAACTATAACCCGATGGGATAAATGACTCATTGTCTTTTACATTACTCTTTTGGTTTGGATTCATACGTGTATATTTTCTTTATTTTTATTTAAAAAATAAAGAATTTTAATTAAGTAAAAATATATAGGAATTATAAGATCAAATATTGTCACAGTCATTCTTTAATTATATTATAACATTTTAATTATGTTGATGTTTCGTTGTCCAATCTTTCATTTTTTATTTCGTCCAATGTATTCTTTAAAAATGTTAAAGAAGATATTAAAAAAATTTTGATTTTTTATTTCTTATTTCTCTCTATGTATTCGTTAAAGATGTTTAAGAAGTTTTGATGCTTAAGTTAGCATCATTAATAATAAATAAATGTGAATAATAATTAAGTTAGCATCATTAATAATAAATAAATGTGAATAATAAATAAATGTGAGAGAAAAATCAAAACTTTATTTTTATTATCCACATGTTTAGCATAATTTCATAAGACTTGTTTATTTTGTCACCATTTGCTACTTGTTTATCTTTGTTACCATTTGCTAAGTTGACCCATCATCATGATTTAAGATTTGTTCTGTAAATTCATATATTTGGATGGTATTTTATAACTTCTATAGTATTTTATTACTAAGATTTATTTTAGAATAATGAATATCCAGAAAAATCTTTAGTTTGCCACTCAATAATACGACATGGTAACCGATAACACACGTTACCAGTAGATATGAAATCAAACTAATTGTAAAATATTTTGAAATAATATCGAATCAACAATTTATTGATTAAGTTTTATATTTTCATATTTCAAAGGGTCTTATTTTAAATTAATATATTTATTATATTCTACTAAATTAAAAAGATTATATTGATTATATATAACTTCATTAAGTAAAAAAAAAACTAATACAAAAATTAAATTATTAATTAAACTTATATATCTAGTATTTTATGTATTTATAAAAGTTATTATATGTATCTGAATCTTATTTATTTTATTTCATGTATACCATATTTTTCTTCACTACATTAACTAGCTCCTTTGTTTTACTTTCCCTATTTTTATGGCCTGCTTTATTGGTCCAACTTTTTAAAATCGTAAAATAAAATAAAAAACAATTAAAAATATTAACTTTTTTATGTTATATTTTTAAAAAATATAAATATATAATAGTATAATTATTTAAATATTTAATATTTAAAAATTAAATTTTAATTATTTGTCATAAAAAAATTTAACATTTAAATATATAATAATTATTTTAATTTATTTAATTATGAAATTAATTAAAAATATAAAAATTTATATTCATTTAAATGTATATATGTAAACAAATTTTAAAAATGAAAAGATTAACAAATTTAGAAACAAATTAACTTTTCTTTTTTAAAATAAAAAAAAAATGATGGCCAGTTAAATCCAAAATATACGGATCAATTCTATCTAATTCATGACATATTATCGAAAAAAAATCAGGTCAAAACGGATCACAGATACCAATTTTACGGCTTATATTATCAAATGGCAAAAATCAAAAATCAAATAAAATAAATTTGAGTTAAAGAATTTTTTTCGGTAAAACAGAATGGTATGGGAATGGTATGGGAAGACTGTTGGGCGTTTTCTGCTGGATTAAGTGGCTTACTCCTTCACCTCATAATTTTATTTGGTACATAAATGTATAATTTGAAACGTAATTTTTAAATTCAAATTAATTTCTATATCACTTAATATATTTTTTATTTTAAATTATATATTTTAGAATAAACTTTTATGTTTGAATTTTTTTTATATTTATATTTTGAATTATATATTTTAAAATATATTTATATTTTGGATTGTATATTATAAAAAGATAATTTTAGAATTTAAAATATTTCAGAATATAAAATGGAAAACACGAAATGAAAAATATATTTTAAATTATAAAAAAATATAAAATATTTATAATTAGAATCTAAAATATATGTTTCATATTATATTAGAAAATGAAAAGTTTATGCCGCAGCATAAAATTATAAGTTACCCCTAGATTGAAATGCGAACATCACAAACTGGTGGGCCGGCCTTGCTAGCATGAGCCCATTGGAGTTAAAGTTTGTTGGATGTGATACTCGGGTTTCGTATTTCATAGTTATATAATTTCATGAATTTTTAATGATAACAAATAGTCTTTTCTAATTCTTCTAATTTTATTATTATTATTATTATTATTTTACTTTTTTTTTAGTTTTTTAAACTTGATGGGAAGATAATTGTTTGCAAATTGCTCTTATCTGGAATAACAGCATAATTAGATTCCTAGTGAAGAATTTTATTCTCAATAAAATAATAAACCTGGGTGGCCAAAAGAAGAAAGGCAATATTGCAGGCTGCTACTTTATGATGTGTCTTGGGCTTTACATGTCATCATGCATCTTGTGTCCTTAATTTAAATTAGATGTCTGATGATTGGGGCCATTGATAGAGATTTATTTATATATATAATTTTTTTAACATTTTAAAATTTAACATAGTAATTTGTTCTTATTTCAATTTTGACAAAATTCAGTATAAATAATCATGAAGTCTAAATAAAAGTTTACCATGGCATAAGATCGATTAAATAACACCACGAAATACTTAGAAAATGGGCAAACATTTATACGCCAGTTAGCAAATTTAACTTTGAACTATGAACATATAAACATTTAAAAAAACATAAGTTTTTTATTATATAAATTTTTAAATAAGCTCTCCCCTCACTTATTTATCAAATAGGTGTAATTTGAGTTTGACCTACCATAAAGTCATAAATTTCCATTCTTTTTTGTCATGCAATGGGAATGTATTTTGTAAGATAAAGTTTCATTTTTCTTCTAAGCTAAAATACACACCCATATTAAAAGTACACTAATTTTTAGAAGAATGTTATTGAAGATTTCATTAACTTATTTTTGGTGATTTTTTTCTTAAATATTGAAGCAGAAAAAGACTTTATTAAGTTGTATTAAATAAAAGGATTAAAAATATGAATGCAAAGTTCAATTTATACTGTCATGAGGCAAGACCTTTGATGACCTGATTCACACTAAAGCACAATCTATGTGCGAATTTTTCCTCTGCACTCATTCTTTCATATTGACTTCTGTCACATAAATACTCAGCTAGCTACTCCTTCAAAACATAACCAAAGATTTGATCTTTGAGCCTCTCAAATGAAGTTTCAACCACGTCTTCATATTTGAAAAACTAAGGTACTAGATTTATACTTTATACTAAGTCTTCTCTTCTGTTATGTTTCTTTCATGTTCTTCTGTTCTGATCCCAATTGAATCAATACACATGTGTGTATGTACTATGTTGTTAGACTAATCTTGATTAGCTTTTTCAATCAACTTTCGGTGCCGCCTAAAAAAGCCTTGTCACCCGGGGTAAACACAAAGTCTTAGATTTCAACTTACATGGAGCTTGTTTTTGTCATCAATAGTTTATGATTCGTCCTATATATCTTCTCCTCGGATTCACTCTTGTTGTAACATATATATACTCACTTCTTCAATTTCAGGGTCAATTTTAATTGCTGATATCTTCAAACTTCAAGAGAAAAAGGTGAAGAACACAGTCAGTAACTGCCGGTGCAGCAAGATCAAGATTCACACCTCCAAAGGACTTTAGCTATGTACATGTTGGCTATGGAAGTTCAGACAAAGAAGTGAGAATCTTGATGATGCTGCACTGGCAAATACATGACTAGAATTTCCGATTCAGATCAAAGGAAGCATGCAGTGGAGAAATTAATCATTGGATCTTATATATATGTAAGTTCTATTGTATATGTTATTCATCATTCTGCATGCTTTTGTTAATGTTTGTTGTAAAACAAGATAGGATTCTTTCTTCCAACTTGTCCACTTACTGGATAAAGAAACGAAAAAAATTATGAATTTCATCATGAGTGTGGTCATGTCGTCTCTGTTTATAAATATATTGTGTATATATATAGTACTGTTTTTCTTTGGTCTGAAAAGTTAGTGTTTTTTCTCTACAAAATATGGGTGGTAATTGACATTAGTATATATAGTACATTCAATTGTAATATTTAGTTTTCCTTGGCTTCTGCGTAACTTGCTTTTGACATGTTCTTCTTAAGGCATGAATTAAGTTACTCTATCTATAGTTTCACGAAGGTGAAAGACTTTGTTTGATTCATATATATAATGTTTATGAATTGTTGAATTGTTGTTGGAGCAACTTCTTTGGGTCTTTGAGTAGAAAGATGGTGTCTTCCCTCGATAGTATATAAATTCACCAAAAGAGAAAATATAGGGGGAAATTAGAAAGTGAAGCTGATAATCAAAAGTTGGTTTGTTTACATGGAAGTCAAATAATTGCTATATTTAATTTTGAAAGTATGTGTAGAATTATAACTATGTCTAGTAGAGTTGATATCGTGATATAAAATTTAAAAAAGAAAAAAAAAAGGTTACATATATACTAATTTCTCTATATTGGATTGTTTGAGTACACATATATCGAGAGAGTATAAATACACGATAAAAACTAAGATAATGACTAAAATTTTAAAATTTTAAAGGTTTAATTTCTTTTTTCTTTCTCACTTTGTTTAATGATTTTTCTTAATATTTTTTACATAATATGATCCTAATATTTATTAAAAGGAGTTGATATATCCTTCTGATTAGATAATGTCTAAAGGTACTTTTTAGAAACATAAATATATCACTTTAACAAGTCATCTCTATCTAACAATGTTAATATTGATGTAACATAAGGACTACATTAACTCTTTTTATAAATACTAGAATCACATTAAGTAAAAAATGTTGAGAAAAAACATTGAACATAATGAAAAAAATATTAAGTCAACTTAAAGTTTGTAATTTTTTTCTTTTTATGTATCGTTTAATTATCAATTCTAATCAAAATTAACTTCATAAACACCAGCCTAAACACGCAGTTAGAGTGATGCATTAATGTATATCTCACTGTAAAATTGTTATCATCAATGCAGTTGCAACCTTTTCAATGGTTCTCACAATAAACATCATAGTTTTCTCACAATTAATCTGGCAACTTGTGCTAAGATATTGTCCCAAAATATCTTTCAAAAAAATTTCAAACAAGAGGTATTAATTAAGCCTAAAGAAAATACACAAGTATTTCTACCAAAACTCATGTATTATAGTGTATATATCCTCTGTCATTTGCATTATTGTCCAAACGATAAATCACTATGAACCTTAACTCTGCATGTTATCTTAGTTAGTCTTGGGACACATGGCCACAAATAAAAACAAGAAAAAGAAAGAAAGGATAAAAAAACAGTATAGTACACGTCACTTTAGCCCTGATGATTTGGGTGCCAAATTGAAATTCACAATATTACTCCCTTGACCCACATCGCACTGTTCTGTAAGACAGAGTGATAATATATATATATATATATATATATGTATATATATATATATATATATATATATATGCGTATGTATGTGTATGTATATGGTAACACCTTCCCCACCTGACCATCCTTGTGCAGCTCACATGTCTGCATGTGGGACTCTCCATTCCTCATATTCTTCCCGGCCGACATGGCCAGCAAAACCATTGTGAAAACCAAAACACCTAAATCAGAAATTTCAACATTTTGACATTAAAAATTCAGGAATTCATGTTTCTATTATCTCAAGTTAATTGTGTGGTTCTTGTTTTCCACTTTTTCTGCATTTTCAATCTTAAGGTTGTTCACATATACACACTCACACCTACACCTAGCTAATAACATTCCTACTCAACATACAAAAACAAAATTTTACTCCTATATGTCCTGTCCACTAAGAACTTAATTTCCTTAAAAAGATTTTAAGAAATTATATATGATGATTTAAAAATGTCCTTGTTTCAATTTTTTTCACCAAGATTCTTATTATTAATTGCTTCTTCTTCACACCATACATCCATTTGGATAGTTTTTAATTATTGAGAAGTTGTGCATTGAATAGCAATTATGATAGAGTAATACATATATTATAAAGAAGAAAAACTTGTTTAGTTTTTATGAACAGAAATTAGGAGATATAAGCATTTTACACCAACCACAGCACCCCACGTGACATGATGTTTGACCATCGACATCATCTTTTGACCAACACTAATTAGTAATTTACGACAACTTGATTGCGGTGGTGCTGTATCTTATGTTTTAATAATTAATTTGGGTGCATTAATAATTAATAATTTGACTGCATATAAAAATTTTACTTGAAGAGCAACAACAAGAACGCTGAATTTGTGGTGTACCCAGAGAGACAGGGTCCTCAGAAAACAACGTCACAGGCTCCAATTTTATGCGTACGTGCCATGAAAAAAAGAAGCAAAATACTTGGTTCACATTCACTCTAAATAGACCCACATATGCCCGACCTAAAAATTATGCTCCATGTACTTTTTACTCTAATTTTGCTTACCAATGATAATCATATATACTTACATGCATGTGATTGCAAAGTTTTTTGACCAGTCAAATAATCTTCAAAAAAGCTTCTTTTCAAATCATTAGATTCCTTCTTCATCCCCATTTTCATATCCTTCCTTTTCTTTTCTTTTTCTCAAACTCGCATATTTTAACTGCAGTACTAAGAGCGGCCACATCTAATAAACTATTAATACAAGATCAATTCCCTCACATGATAATAAGTTAAGCATGACAAGATTTTAAATTCACCATCCAAAACTTCAAAATCCAAATACATTTTTTCACTATTCTAACTACTGCTCTAGCTACGTACGTAGTTGCAACACCATGTGCCTGTGAATTCAGCCCTGTAATGAATAAATAAATAACTTGACGAGAACAATAATATGGTTTTGTTTATACCAGTGGCTGTGATGCTCACAATTCTGGTTTTTTTTCGACAGACAAAGATAGGAAACTATATACTTATAAAGGTAGAAACAATATGCTTTAGCACCGAATCCATGGACATGTGTGTTTTGTTTCGATGATCATAACATTCACCACATATCATACACTTGTTGGATTAGAGATAAAGATAAGTTTATGGTATATAGATAAAAGTATACCGTATATAAGTCGATATATGGTTTAAATCGATTTTGGGAGGTTAAATTAGGTTTAAAGTTTATATCTTTGTGTAGTAAGAATTGAGAAACAAGAGTCACGTTGATACGAATAAGATGGGGATGATGGACACTGGTCTCGTAATGTACTCATCAAGGCTTATAATTTAAACACAGTTTTGGACTACCAAGGAGATGCAGAGTACTGTCATGCATGTGCACATTTTTCCGCTGAAGGAAAAGCATCTTCAACTGCAAATTAGGCACACTCTAAAAATCAACAAACGTAGAAGGCTCCACAGAAATAAAAGCTTAGGATGCTCGCAACTGTTTCTTTGAACAAATCAAAAACAGTGGAAAATATCAGAGAAACTGAATAAAAATAAGAGAGATAAAAAAAAAAAAGAAAAATACAGTGGTGGAGTATATGAGGCACACACACAAGACGCACAACGTTCCACATGAGAACCAGCTAACATTTTGTCTACAGGGGACGATTTTAATAAGTGACTGCCCATTTTGGAACCGTACAAGATGTGTGTCTCCAAAGAGAATCATAGCATATCCGAGGCGATTTCCATGGACAGGGTTTCGTGAATTAGCCCCACCACAGTGAAAAATGGTAACTTTTTTTTTTAAGAATAAAATGTTCTTGTGCTTGTATTGTATTACATGTTTCTACATGTGAAAATTTATATTTATTTGTGTATGTATGAGCAGTGTGGTAAGTGGATATATATAAACAACAAAGTGTGTTATGTTATGGTGACCATGACCTACTAGCAAACACTGATCATCTCTTTCAACCCTTACATATATACACACACTCCCACAGTGACTTTCTTCTCTCTTATCGCAATCTCATTTCCTCTTCTTCTTACAGACAAAGGGTGTGGTAGCTACTCAATATCACAGTCACTGTTCCTCTGCTTCTTCTCATGGATGAAAAGAGAAAGGCATCAAAGAAAAACACCCAAGCCTCTTCTTCATCAAGGTCCTTATTCTCAAGGAGTTCTTCTACTTCAAATTCACCTCTCCTTAGAAGCTTGTCTCAGAAGAATTCTTCTTCGTCTTCTTCTTCTTCCAAATGCAACAACAATCTCCCCAGGAGCTTCTCGCAGAAGAACCCTTCCATCGGTCGGAAATGCACCAATATAGCAAAAGAACAGAAAGCGCGCTTTTACATTATGAGAAGGTGCGTGGCCATGTTAGTTTGCTGGCACAAGCACGGGGATTCATGAACTGCAAAAATGCACAGATCTTGTACTCGGTTTTTTCTGCCACAATTTTTTTTTTGTTTCTGATCCATGAGATCCTTTTTTGGCCCTCTTTCAAATACTATAGATTCGATTGTAATTACAACTTTAACTGAGGTGAGTTATAAGATTTACACATTGCTGCAAATATGTACATCCACTGCATCCTACGTTTGATTTTTGTCTGTCTCTTACTTTGTCTGAAATCAAACTGCTACTCAAAACTTTCAATCTGTTGAATCATGAGTCATGTTTAATTCTCAGATTCTCTCTCTGTTCTGTTCTGAGGGATTTAGACAGTGCATATTATTCTGTTCTGAATGCTTAGGTAGAGTTTGGATCTGCGTTGAAAATTGAAGTTCCATTACATTCATTCCTTCTTCTTTATGCAACTTACCAGAACTTAACTTCTTCTTTCTTTATTCTTTCGTTTTTGAATTTGATGGCAGTATGATTGTGAAGCTGGAATCTCTCTTTTTTTCCAATCTGTCCCCACTCATCTTAGTTAATTTTTCATCAAATAGGCTCTGTTATGTCAGTTCCAAGATTTAACCTTTCACCACGTTGTCAAATAACCTTTTCCTTACAATATTATTATTAAGTAACTTAAAAAGGTGTTTGAGTGTAATTTATTAAATGAAAGATAAAAGTACAGAATTTTTAATTTAAACCACTTTTAAATAGTGTTCAAATAAAAAATATATGAATGAAGCTATTCAGAAATTAGGGCTACTGTATTTTTTTAACCCTATCCGAGGTATATATCCTTCGCCAGACAAATATATAAATAATATCACACAATTTTATTCGATCACAGAATCTTATTTCTGGCGAATTTTCAAATTTGTATACATTATTTAATTAATATATATATATATATATATATATATATATATATATTTATTTATCAGTATACTTATATTTTTAGTATATTTTTAACACTTGCTATGCTAAAGATGAAAGGTATTATTAACACATTGAAAGAATAAAAATAACGCAAAACAATATAACGGAGACTAACTTTATTAAATATTAAAAATGAAAACCAAAGAATTAATGTAACCCAGAGACTCATACATTATTTTAATAGAATTTGAAAAATAATAATGAGGTACTAGATTAAATTTATCGATCTAATACTTATTTATTTTTTATTTTGGTCACACATTTCTTTCTTTTTGCTGTGGTTTACCATTTTTTCAAAAACATACTGTTCTAGACTTCATGGGTATCCTATTTTCATAAGCTGATGTATCAACTAAAACTAAATCATTTCCATTCTATTTATTTACTTGATTCCGACTAAAATGTATGTAAAATATCATTACTCTGATATTAAAACAAATACGGGTAGTTTTGAATTTCAATAGCAATTTAAAAATTATTAATTTTACAAAGAAGTATAATAAAATTTATTATTATTTTTTAAATTAAAATTATTTTTAGTATCATTTTTATTGTATATTTCCACTTTGTAAAACCTATTATTTTTGTATTTTTATTTTGGAACAATTGTAGTGTTTTTTACACATAGGGAATATAAATAAAATAATAAATTTAAAAATTTAAAAATTAATATATTTTTGTGTATATTAAAAAAATCTATAATATTTTACTATTCTTTAGTATCACAAAACTGAATATTTACAACATTACATAATACAATTTGAATTCTATAATTTTTTAAATTGTTAATATAAAAAAATAATAAATATATAACTTAAAGTAAATGAATTGCGTATTATATTGGTGATTAAATGATTTTTTGTTAATTATTATACAAAACTATGATTTTTTTTGTTAACTTTTATCATAAAGTAGTAAATGAAAACTATTATAATTTTCAAACTGCAAGTAAAAGTTATTAACATATAAGTTTTTATCATAATATTCTTATATAATATGCATAAAAAATGAAGAAAGAGTAAATGAAATTATTCAGATTAAATTAATTCTTAAATGTATCTACATTTTAAACGAAACTAAAATTATATTAATAAGAAATATAACATTGTTATTAATGCGAAATCAAGTGTTAAGTTTTGATCATTAAAAATAATAGATAAGGGTTGAAAATATCAAGAGACACACATATTCATATTCATTAACACATAAAAAGAAAAAACTTTTAGTAGAGTAAATTTTTGTGGTAATTATAGTGAAGAATGATTTATTGATTGTTGAGATTTTATTGTACATGTCTAGAAATGGTGCATGAGAAGGTTAAATGGTAAAATTTATGTTAGAGGTGGAAGGTTGTGTAGTAGAATTTTCCTTCGAAATTGTTGTATATCAAACAGTGTACCTGAATCTTGATGTTGACATGAGTGTTTATCTCTTTGTCACTTTCTTTGATGTTATAACATGTGACTTGTTGGATGGCATGTTATTCGATTTTAACCTAAGATCAAAGCTGCGGATTTCTAGAAAAATACATTTATTTTGTCTTATAGCTCCACTTAGATGGAATCTATAAGTTTCTAACTTTGTCTCTCAATACCAAACTTTTCATCTATCTTCTCTCTTTATTGCCCCAACTCAATCTCTTTCATCTAATACCATTTTTTTTAATATGTTTATTTAATATCAAATATATGAATTCGTTAGAAAATTAATTATAACAATTTTCAGAAAACCTAGTGGATAAATAACCCTAACCAGTTCAAAAAGGGAATCACAGAATCAACTTTGCACGTTAAATGGGCTCGTTCATCATCAAGCCCACATTTATTTTATTTGATTTTTGTTATTATACTGGGCCCAAAACAAAATATTAGCGTGATGTATGATGTATTAGACATGATAGTTGCAAATCAAATCATCTTTCAAACGTTGTAGCTTTTCCTCCATGATTAGGATACCACTGAAGTAGACAACATGCATTTTGTTTCATGTTTAATTAAGTTTTAATTTTATAATAATTTCAATATTTTTAATTGAACTTTATTTTATTAAGTATTTAATTTTTTTTTCAATTGAGTCACTTTTGTTTAAGTTTCTCATTGATTATATTCTTTTACTATCTTACTTGCATGTATTTCTGTATAATGTGATATTTTGTTACTAACACATTATGATTGATGTAAAATGACAATTATGATGATCGAAAACATGTTAGATACATGATTAAAAAAAATTATCTTTATTGTTTGTAAATAATGACATAAAAATATAAAAAAAATATGGTGGTTTCGTTACCCAATACATTGTAAAATAAAACATTAAAAATTATCCATGATTTTAGAATGATTGCAATACAACTTTTATATCAGCAATAAAATCTCGCATTTTTTATTACATGAAGACAAATATACAATATGATGAGATGTAATAATAATTATATTATTTAAATATAAAAAATATTAAACTACGTAAACTTAATTAAGAATTTTAAATTTTTTATGTACTCAATTAAAGGGAAAAAAAATTAGTAAATACTCAATTAACTATATATAAGTTTAACTTGACTAAACCTTTGTTTAAAAGAAGATGCATTCCATTTAATTTCTAACATTAATTATTTTTTTAGCTAACACTAAATACTTGTTTAACCCTAAATATATTTATTGAGTTATTAATATTATTTATGACACAATTTTAAGAATTGAATACTTTTTTTTTGGTAAATTGGGTGGTAATAGTAGGGGAAAGTATGTTTTTGTTGTTTGTATTTTAATTTTTTAATTTGTCTTTAATATATGTAGTATATTATCTTAATGTATTCACTAACAATAATTATGATTTTATGAGTATGTAGTAAAATTAAAAATAAAATTGGGGAAAGAAATGCATGGCATGGTGTGATTGGCAGAGTTATTATGTGTACAATTATTGAATGATTAGCACAGAGTGGGGCATGCGTATGGTATGGCATTCCATATACCTACGAACAAAAAAACAAATTACTGACACACTGACGTTAGATGTGATTAGCACATGTTTCTCTGCACTTTTTTTCATCACTGTCTTATTATCTTTTTTACAAATAAAATTATATATATTCTTATTACTTTTTATCTTATGTAATTTTCTTTATTATATTTGAAAAATAAGATAATTAGATATATTATTTATTCTATATATTGTATTAAAGTTGTGTAGTTTAATTATATATAATACAAATAGTTACTTTTTATAATTTACATTATAGTTTCTTTTATTGTTTCTTTTCTCAGCTCTTAACTACTGTATACTAAAAATTAGTTAAGAAGATATGTTATTTTTATTAATTTTAAAAACTTTTATTCCATTTGTTAATTCTTCATTTTTTTGTACCATGTGTATTATTCAACATCAACTTAAAAACAACTAAGGGGAAAGTGTCTATTACATGTCAGATGTAAAAGAAAGGGAAATTCCTAACAAAAATACAAAAATTAAATTTTATCACAAATAAAAAATATTATCCTGGACCTAATTCAAACCAATATTGACATCATTGTATTGTAGAGTTTCTTTTGTATCTCACCATCATTTCTCTTTCTTTCATATGGGCTTTTCAAAGTATAAACAATAAATTTAAAAAGTACATTCCAAAATAAACTAGAAGCAATAAAATATATTAAGTATCATCTGATGTTTAAATTTTTTTATATTTTTATTTTTTAATAAATTTTTATGCATAGTAAATGATCAATATTTATATATATATATATATATATATATATATATATATATATATTTAAAATAAATTAAAATATATAAAAATATTAAATATGTTGCTTGACTTTTAATAAAAATTAGAATTAGTAATCAAAACTTTAATCCAATTTAGTCTCCTAACTTTAGAAATGTTTAAATTTAATTTTTTAATCAAATTTTATTAAATTTATTTGACGTTTTAAATGCGTTTTATCATAATATTTGAGTTGTTTATACCGTTTGACACATCTCCATTTTAATGTTAGGTGAGAAACACATTTGAAACATCAAATAAACTTAAAAGAATTTGGTTAAAACGACTAAATCAATTCATTTATAAAAATGAAAGACTAAATTGATCTAAAGTTTCAAAGATTGACTAATTCCAATATTAAATAAAAATTAAAGGACAAAAACACATTTAGTAAAAAAAATGATATTTTAAATTATTTAATATCAAAAGGGTACATATTCTAAAACTTTATATTATTTAACATTTGAAATTAAGATTTTCCATAAGACAAAAAGTGTAAATAATAAATAAAAATATTAAAAAGGATAGAAATAAATTAAATGTACATCCTAATAATTATTCGATTTAATAAAATTTAAGTATGTCTTCCCTTAAAAGCATCACATCATTTAAATAAAATCAGAGTATGTGTAATCAATAGCAATGTTGAAAAAAATAAGTGAAAGAGAATGAAAAATTGCATTATTTTTTTTTTCAAATAAATGAAAGTTATGTCAAAATCTAACAATTAAATAAATTTGTTACATTACTTTGAATGTTTTAGTATAAAAACAAGTATCCATTCACCTTTTATTTTAAATAAAAAAAGACAGTTAATGTCATCATCATTAATATTCAACTTTTATATCCATGTAAGACAATCATATTATGTTATCGTTGATACAATTTTTTTTTCTTGCAATTTAAATGTAGATTACTTAAAATAATAAATATATAATTTATTAAAATATTTTTTATTAAATAATTATTATTTGATTAATAAATCATCAATTAATTTAGATTCTTTTAAAAAAAAAGTTACAAGTCTTTTTGTAGAATTTTTAACAACGGTTCCAACTGTCATTCAATAATTCGCTATAAGTCTCACTTAAACTTAAAATTCCTCCAACCTCTAACTGTTATTAAAACTCCGTAATTTTACTTTTCCACCGCCTCATGTTTATAATTACAAAATTGTCGGTGTTTTTTTTTTTATATGATAGTAACTTCGTAGATATTGAATTTTCGAGATCTCGAATTTAGAAAATTGAGACACGATTTTGGAAAACCTTAAAAGAAAAGATAAAAAAAAAGATGAAGTTATAAATGAATACCTAGATAATTAATTGATGGGATATATATATATATATATATATCCGGTCTAAGAACGATGGCCAAACCAGAATAATAATTCTCTTTTTCACTTCTGAGTTCACCCTCCTTTTTTCCTTAATCTCTTATGTATATATAGAGTCCTTCAGTCTTTAAACTGCTATTTTAATGCCAGATCTTTAGCTAACCAACCTACCCACTTCTCCATTATTCTCTCCTGAAATCTCGCATGTGGGTGGTTATTCCTAAAATCAAGTGATATTTGCTCGTCACCTCGGCCATCTCAGCTCAAGTGCTCGTTACCTCGGCCACCTCGGCCCAAATGCTCGTCACCTCGGCCACCTCGGTCCAAATGCTCGTCACCTCGGCCACCTCGGCCCAAATGCTCGTCATCTCGACCTATGACTAAAAAACTCGTTGTTTTATAAAAAATATTTATCAAGTCGAAATCCTGATGAGCACGTTAAGGTCGACCATTATCTGGACGGTACAATATAAATATATATATATATATATATATATGTATATATATATATATACATATATATATATATATATATATATATATATATATATATATATATATATATATATATATATATATATATATATATATAAAAGACATTTAATACCATTTTAACCTTAAAATCGTAAAGTAATAATATTATGGATCGAGTCTTTATTTTTATATTATATAAGTTTGTCTATTATATCCTGTAAGTCTTTTGACTTACTTAGATTATTTCTAAGATTAATTCCTTCCGGTAAATTGAAAAGTCAACACATTGATTAACCAGGCAAATTAGGGCTTAAATTTTGAAAATAAAGTGCATAGAAGGCAATTACCAGTCCTTGTTAACAATTAAACCGAGGAAAAGAAAATACATAGATAACCTACAAAACATAGATATTTGTCTGATAACAATTAAACTTGGGATGATTAAAAAGTCCTGGAGTAGCTATCCTAGCTACTTAATTTGTAATAGACACTTTTGGGGGAGAAGAATGAAGGGATTCTTCCGAATGCATGCATGATTAGATAGCTACCAGAAATCTGGATCCTAAAATTTAAAACTTGAAAGCAACTTTTTGTTCATTCCCAACATAGAAATTAAAACACTACACTTTCCAAAATGATGATCAACATTTTGGGAGATCAGAAGGTGGAGGGAGCAACTTCTGATGAGAGAGTTTGCCGTTGTTCACAATCCAAGCCATCCTCAACCCCCAACTCAGGTGCAAATCAATGTGGCAGTGCATCAGCCAAACTCCTATAATTAATTAATTCACAGTTAGATATCATCACAATTTCAACTTGTATCATAATAATATCATTAAATAGCAATGTTAATTTCCTCTTGCATTTGAAGTGAATTCATCACCTGGGTTGTCAGCGACAAAGCGAATCGCAACCCAACCACCAGAAGGCACACCAATGGTGTTCCTCTCCACAGGGTCCACCAGATTAAACTTCCCAGGATCTGTCACAGGATCAAAGTTCCCAAAACCTTGACCCACCACCATCATGTTGAACCCATGAAGATGTAACGGATGACTCTCTGCTCCCAAGATGCTAGTGTCCTGCAGCACCACCTGCACTCTCGTGTTGTAAGGTATCACCACCACCTTCGTTCCACTCTTCACCATTGTGTTATTCGGCGGTGTCCCCGTGTAGTTAAAGGCTCTCGGAGGAACAACTGGGAAATCCGTGGTGTAATCACCACCGTTATCCTTCCCTGAGAAATAATGCTGTTGAAGAATTGCCACCGAAGGGAGATCGAAAGATATGTTGTTCATGGAAGCAGCGAATTTTGTTCTCTTGTTAGGCCCTTCACATGTTTGGTTTCTGGGACAGGGAATGCTCCCGAGACCTATCGTGAAGAAGAAACTCCTGTCAACTTTCTGAGGGACGTTCGCAGGGTACTTTGCGCTGTTCAAACTGCGAAATTTACGACTGAAATTCGCAACGAACGATGTATCGTTAATAGCAGGAAGGGTTGGTTTCAGTAGGGTGCGGTTTTTCATGTCTGAATATTCCGAAGGAGGGGTGTCGTTGTCGTTATCATTGTCGTTGTCGTATTCTAGAATGCCGGCTAACGTGGAACTGAGAAAGGTACCCTTAGCAGTGAAAAATGGTCTGGCTAGCATGAAGAAAGTAGCATTTATGTACTCAGGTTTTGTGTTCAAGACGACGTTGGTGGTTTGTCCTGGACTAATGACGATGATGTCGGAGTTGAAGGGTTTAACATATGCAGCATCAGCTTCAACAACCGTCATGGTGTGGTTTGCTATGCTGAAAAAGAGTTCATTATTCACTGCAGCGTTGATCAAACGTAGAAGATACGTCTTCCCCGGCTTCACCCTTAGGTTGAACGTATCTATCCACCATGCATAAACATAATTAATCTCACACGAAACCCTATTGATTAATTAATTAATTACTCAGAAAATTAGGTTTGAATACCGTTAGTGGAGCAATTGTAGAGGGGTCCAGGAAGCCCGTTAATGGTGTAGGCATCAGAGACATTTGGACCACCCCCTGTGTGAAGAGCTTGTGCAATCACTGCTTCAGGATCCACATTCCACCACTCTCCTGCACTCAATCATTTCGAGAACATTATATATTTAAAGAATTGGAATGGAATGGAATGGAATGTTTGATTATTATTATTATAGATGCATGCATGTGTGGATGTACCAAAGAGGATGGGAATTTCCTTGTAGGGTTTGGCAAATGGGTAAGATTGGTTGGTTCTTGGGAGAATGATGAGGGGTCCATAGAGAGTAGCCCTTAACCACGAATGGTGTGCGTGCCAGAAGAGAGTTCCTCTTTGCCCAACCAAGCTGAAGTTGTACACATAACTCTCACCACTTTGTACCGGACATTGAGTTATGTAAGATGGTCCATCCGACCATCCACTACGTAGCTGTCTCACTCCGTGCCTGTCAATTTTTTGTCATTACACACACACAAAAACTCAAAATATTCATCGCATGCATGCATGCACAACATGGGGATTGGTTCACAGAATAATCAAATGACATACATACCAATGAATGGTGATGTTGTTTGGAACATGGTTCACCACCTTAACCACTAATCTGTCTCCTTCTCTGGCAACAACACGAGGTCCCGGGAACTTCCCATTAACGGTGAGCATGTTCTTAGTGTGGCACAGCCTGGTAATGTTTTTCAGCCTTATCTGCATGCACAAGTAATTAATAATAGAAAACATTCAGCAGATATCAGAAACACAACGAGAGAGTAGTGTGGTGTAACGTTAATGCGTGTTACGTCGAACTGGTAGTGCCTTGTAACACCTCCATTGTTTGAAGTAGCTGAGACCACAGCATTATTTGGAACGGTCCAAAAGATGGTTAAGACAAAGAGTGTTGCGACAGATGAAGGAATGACTCTTATCATTTTGTTCTGCACCAATTTGTTTGTGGTCAGAATCCAAGTTCGTGAATGTTCACAAGACATGGCTAATTATAAAACTATATAGTTTCAAATATATTCCAACAACAGTAGAGAAAAATGTTGAGTTATTAGTTCTACTCATCAATTCATCTGTGCGAAAAAAGAAAGGAATAACTCTGCACCTACTCGTTCAACTTTTCATTTGTTGTTTGGAGTGTCAATAATTAGTTTAAAACAAACAGAATCTCATGCTTTAACTTCCTCAATACTAATTCTATAACTTTTAGCATTCCACTTTGAAGCCAAACAGTACTTTATTGAATGAGAAGGACATTTTGACCAATCTTTTTTTCTTTAATTACAGGCCAAGAAAGCACAAGAAATTCGACCTAGCCATGGATATAGACTAGGCTAGTTATCTCTAATAATAACACCATTTCTACCATATATATAAATATGTATTATGTATATGAATGTGTATATATGTATGATTGGATTTGAAGTTCTCTCAATTTACCATTCGTCAAATATTATTTCTGTTCACAATAATAATTTTTTAAATGTGATTCATTATTATAAAACATGCAACGAAATGTTGTACCATATAGTTTTCAATTATGTTGTAGCATGATACGAAAATTGTCTCTTGACTGGGACAAGTCAACGAAATTAATGCCTGCATTTATACTTTCTTTCAAGCCAAATATGGAATTTTTCGTATCATTTTTTAGTTTTAATTTCAAATGATGGTTTAATTCATCGCATTGTTGTGCATGCATGAGATTAAAAAATGGTATATGTTTTAATCTTTTTAGTTATGTAAAATCGCAAATTTTATCAATCTTACAAAAATTTGAAATTAAAAATAATCTATGTTCAGAGATGATGTTATACATTATCATTCATACTCTCATTTTAATTTTAGATTGCATGGACAACGATTTTGTCTGACTAAATAAAAAAAGTAAAGCTATGGATACAGAACAATACATTTGCACTTATTTTCACAACAATTTACTTTTGAATGAGGTGTGAAATGTTAAAACGCTTTTTTTTTTTCTTCTGAAAATAAAAACTTCCAGATTGCAAAGGAATTAGAGTTAAAATCATCATATACTGGTTACGAGACATAAACTACATAGATAAATTAAATTGGATTATTTTAATTTAAATGATGATCTTAAAATTTCAAACAAATGACACGAAAATTTAAATATTTAAAGAGAGATTTTATTTTTTTATCTAAAATGCTCTAATTCTATTCAAATAGAATTATTTCTGGTATATTAATTAGATAGACAAATCTAACAACAAAGTTAATTTTTGTTTGTCACACTATTAGATTTTTTTAATATATTCATTCCTTACAGTACGTAATTGCAAGGATCTAACAAATGAGTTTGGACCTGGTTTTTTCAACCAAGTTAATCTTGTATTGTGATTTCAATGAAACATTGGTTAAAAGAATTTCATAATTTTTAAAAAGTTTAAATTCATTTTATTTTAAATCATTTTCATAATTTTTAGAAAGTTTGTTTCATTTTAAACTATTTGTGTACATAAAAGATTCAAATTTATTGAATTTTAGTTTATGTATTAGTCGAAATCATTTTTTGACCAAAGTCTACTAATAAAAAGTTTAACTGGTTTGAATAAGAATTTTCCTTATTAGTATTATCAAGATTTTTTTTTAGTTGATGTTGGACACTATTATATCAATTGACATCCATCAAATTTATTGGTTAGATATTGTTTTTTTAACTTTACAACCGAAGTCAACTAAAAAATCCACTTACTCCCATGGATCAAAACAATGCGAGCCTAAGTGATAATAGACAACTTTGGACAAAAAAATAAATAAATAAAGAGTTGCTATTGATTAAAAAAAAAAAAATAATGGCAAAAATATAATCATTCAAGAAAAATAGTCTTCTTAGTATTATTCAAAAAAAGTCCTAATAATGTCAATTGAGTTGGCTTACAAAAAAGGAAAAATAATCTTAACGTCAATTGAGAATTATCAGCATCGACTAAAATGGCTACCTTATGTCAATTGAAAAGTATTTCTTATTGTCATCGGTAAGAAATAACGACTAACATTGATTGAAAAATAATTTACTTAATTTTCTATTTAGTTTCAATAATTATAATAAGAAAATGAAATAAAACTAAAATTAGTCTAATCAACATTATGATTCCTTAATTAAATAGATTGGTTGTGTTAAGTCAACACTTTTTTTACTGATGAAAATATGGATCAAATTTATGGTAGTTTTGTTATGGAAGAATAGTATTTTGTATGTTTTTTGTTTAAACAAATTTTAAGGCCTGTGGAGTACCAAGAACTCTATTATATATTTACACATGTTTTTTTTTTTTTGAAAAAAAGAAAAGAAAAGAATAACATATTTTAATAATCAGCGAGCTTTATACGTAGACAATGTAAAACAATTGTTTAAAATGTTTTGTCCAATTATATCATGAAAGGGTTTT
>Ga0214542_1003689_pt1 | contig 30929 bp, 15 predicted proteins | sample CNSS1metaG_FD_160096 | JGI IMG/M metagenome (GOLD analysis project Ga0214542, IMG submission 160096) | Root nodule microbial communities from cowpea collected in UCLA plant growth center, Los Angeles, California, USA - CNSS1 | ecosystem: Host-associated > Plants > Roots > Nodule | place: USA...
ATTATTTATTTTTTATAATATATATATATATATATATATATATATATATATTAAATTCTAAAATGTGTGTTTTAAAAGAAAAAAACATATTAAAAATGGCACAAATTAAAACCAATATTAATTAAACACTAAACTAGTGATTAATAATTCAAACTCCAATAACTCACAAACATAGAGTTATTTCTACTCATGTTGTAACAAATTTGATAATTACAAATTGTAGCATATTCAACCATATTTCAAATTGTAATATCTAATTTACCAATTTTATTTGAGAATTTTACATTTTCATGTAAGCTGTATAATATTTTTTAAATTGAAAATAAAAAATATGATTGCTGTTAAAAAACTAAAAAATAATTATAGTTTGCATAAATAAAAATAAACAAAAGGAAACTAAATCTTGTTAACTGCAATCTTAGAAAAAAATAAAATAAAACCTTGATATCAATTCCATTTTAATATTCCTTCTTTAAAAAAATTGTTTTTCTTTTCTATCTTTTTTAGGTTAAACAAAAAAAAAAGTTGACAGAGATGGTCATTCCTCCATTTTTTAGATTATTAGATTAAAATAATGGGTTTGGTATGTGTCGTATATCGAGAGTGGGGCCATGACGTTGAAAAGTGAATCCTTATTTTAATTTTTATAATTTGTATATTAATCATGCTCTATTTCTAATTAATTAATTAATTAAACAATTTTCAAATGTTAGTCACGTCCACATCTGAAGTCCCTGGCACTGCTGCATGCACTGAAAGGTCATGTGAGCCGTTTATGCCGACTCACTCACTCGGCTAAACCACTTTCAGTCATGGCTCGCTTCACTACCTCTTTTGCAAATTAATTTTCAAAATTTTTATCAAACTTGACCAAAAATTTCTAAAATAAAATAAATTCAACGGAAATAAAAATTTCATTTCTCTCATTCTGTAAAACTTACTCCAGTAGAAAAAAAAAACAATTGTGTATCTTATGTCATTTTAGAAGTAGATTACATTAATATTAGGTTTAATTAGTTTTTTCAAAATGATTAACTAATTTGTTTTAATTAACATGTAAATTAGATTGAAAGTTCAGTCAATATTTTTGTAGAGTTCATTAATATATTTCTTTTATTTCTTATAATTGATTAATGTTAACACAGATTCGAACAAATAAAATTACACATGAATTTTAAAATACTTGTTTCTATCACCCAAATTTTCACTTGGGTTTGAAAAGATACTTTTCTTCTAACATTTGAGTTGTGTTGTCTCCAAACAGCAATTATATATTGAACTAAAATTTCAAAAATGCTGTTGAAATTAGCTGTAATACATATATATTAGTTATAAGTGATGCAAAGTTTTGATTGAATTTTTTTTATAATTAATCATGGTCACAGATGAAAGAATAAAGTTTAACAATCAAATTTTAATAATGAAGCATAATCAACAACAACTTAAAAGTAAATCACTAAACTAGCATTATTTTTATTACCAAAGAACAAATCCTGATTTGTAAAAGCATTTTCAATATGAGATGAGGAAGAGAACCAGAAAAATGATAAACAAAATGAAAATTTACATTGAATTTCTTATTTTTCTACATAAAACGAATTATTCATGTTATTTCTACGTGATGATCTGATTTGTTTTATGTTAAAAATAAAATATTCAATGTAAATTATTTTTACTAATTCTTTATAAATATTTTATCACACTTTTTTAAATTAAATATTTTTACTTTTAGACATAAATTAAAAGTTAAATGAAGTTAAAGAATACTTTTGTGTTAAAGACATTGTTACTTTGAATGTCATATTTAAGAGGATAACATCTACTTCTAGTTTTATTAACATTGTGTATAAGATTTCATAAAACATAAAAATAAAAAATAAAAAAATCTAACTATTCAATATGCATACCTACAAAACCACTATTCTCGTTTAAAAAATTATTTAGTCACTAGAACTAAGTGATAACATATACCGGCGCATGTAAGCTGGACGGTAAAATGGAATGTTTTAAATTGCCCATGCATAATTAAAGCTTTGAGTTTATAAGTTTTAATAAGCATTAAATAAGTATAAAATTTGCACATTGCCAAAATTTGATTATTAAAATAAATAAATATGAAAAATATAGTAAAAATTTAGAAAACATTCATCCAAGTGCAAATTTAATATATTTATGTCATATTAGCTTCGAATTTTGAAGACAAACATTTAAAGATTTTGATTAAAGAGTGATTATTGTTTAATATATTATGATTATTTTTTTATCAATAAGTTTTTTTAAATATATAACGTCTATAGGTTCTTATATCTATAACAATATATAAAGATAATTTCCTTTTATGTGTTCACATTTTATAATACCAATTTTATCTTTAATTATTTTATAAATAATTTACTTTTAATTGTTATTCTAAAAACCTATTTTATCTTAAACCATTATTTTAAAAACTTCTTTTGTCTTAAACCATTATTTCAAAAACTCATTTTATACATATCTTTTTTTTTTTTAATTTTCATTTAACAATTATTTTAAAAATTAATTATATATTTGTTATTAATCTTAACTTAAATTTTTTGAAAATTAAAATACAAACATACAGGCGCGACATTGCTTATACGTTCGCTAGTCTTTTTAAAAAAATTTATTATATAAATAAGTTAACTAATTTAATTTTGATTGATATAGTTTAATATTATATATATATATATATATATATATATATATATATATATATATATATATATATATATATATATATTATGTTTCATAAAATGTAATTTTCATATGAAAACAAATATAACCTTTATTTATTAAGTTTATTTTGGTGATATTTAATTAAATTTAAAATTTATTTAAAAGATTATAATAAATTAGATAAATTTATCGTATACTCGTTACTATATTTCCTTTACTTATATGTTCAATATTCTCAACATAAAATAACTTTTGTATATGAAGTCTCCTATTAACAAAAATATATATATAGATGATGGGATTTTTATTAGATTAAGTTAGATTTTTCTTTTTATAAATGTGTAAACAATAGTTTTTTTTTTTTTATTTATTGCAAGCGTCTTTATTAAAGATCTAAAAAAACATGGATTGTTTTTCTTGTTCTACTATATTTCCTTTCATTTTTGTGTTTTTTTATCTTCGTCGAAACATGTAAGCTCATTTTACGAATGCAAAAAAACAAAATGGACGACTTAAAAATGGATTGTTCTCATATTATTAAACAGGTTAAATATGAAAAATTACATTAATTATATTTTCAGTGATGGTGAATATATTTCATTTTTAACAATGTATTTTTTAACTGATAATTTTAAATTTAAAGCCCCAATTCAATCTTAAAAATTTAACTCATCCTCAATTAAATGTAACATACGATCAAAGAATAGATCTGTGACTACTTGATCTCATAATTTTTTAATATAAAATATATATATATATATATATATATATATATATATATATATATATATATATAGAGAGAGAGAGAGAGAAGTCAAAACATTGATATTTTTTTAAATATTAATTTTCATATAAGCTATCGAAAAGAATGAATAAATTACAAAAAAAAAGTTATTTTTTTCTTAAAAGTAAAAATGAAACACAAGAAACATTTGCCAAACTAAATTAAATGACCCTTGTTATTTAGCCTTTTTCATCCACTTTAATCACACAAAAAAAAATGTAATTGTAGTTTTAACTTTTTAATAAAAAATTTATTAACTTCAACTTTCATTGTTCTAAAAAAAATCTAATTTGAATGGATGCCATGTCTAATTGCAATCTTAGAGAGTCAAGCATATGCTTTTTAAATCAAAGGGCATTTTTTTTTTTCTTTATCTACATTTCGATATTTAATCCTATTAACGAGGACTTGTTGACTCTTCACAGCCACAAGCTCAAAAAGTATTTGTTTGAAAGTGTTATTTTCAGAAAACGGAAAGGATGATATTTTTCAACGAAAAAAGTTATATAATATTGACTGAAGAAAGATAATAGTTTATACTATTTTTTTAATTTAAAATAATTTTTATAAAAGATAATATCATTAATTAATTTTTATAAAATAATAAATAAATACGATAAAAAATTATAATTATATATATTTTAAATTAAAAGACCAAATAAAATTTAATAAGAGACAAAACATTTATCAAAATTGTAAACGTTAATCTTACCTGGTTGATAAATTTTAAAAGTACGTTAAAAAAAACAAATATTTAAATTAAAAACTATTTTAAATGTATGTTAAAAAAATTTTAAATGTATGTTTAGTTTAGTTTTTAAATTATAATGAAATCTTTGTTTTTTGTCATTAATAAAAAATTTGATACATGATTTGTTTAAAATCACACAAAAACAGAGATAACTAATAACAATTGAAATTTAACATAAATCTTTCATCTTTTAACATCAATATATGTTAGATGGTGATAAAAAAATTATGTTAGTTACAATGAATTATTATATTACAGTAAATAAAATATATTTGTACAATTATAATGATAAAATTACACGTATAATAAAGAGTAAAAAAAAATTAATATATAAAATATCAAAATAGTATTATACATGATAAACATAAACAACAAATAAAAATATTAAAATTAATAATAAAATGGAAACAATTTTATAGGCCAATGAAATCACATAAAAAAATAAATAAATAGTTAAAGATATGATAAGATAATAATTTTTACCAATTGAGAGATAATAATTTCTTTTACCAAAACAAAAATTAATAATTATAATAAAAAAATAAAAAATATTTTTTTATATTATTTAGTAACTGAAATTAGTAAATAACTCATATAAAAATAAAACATATAATCAAAGGAATATTAATATAAGTGTAAATGAAGAATTAGTTTTTATGTAATTTTGTCAAACTTTAAGAATGAGTGGCATAATTTACTCTTTTTCTTTGTATTAATCTAATCTAAACAAAACTAAATGTCATTTAATCTTTGAAGGAAATGACATTTGGATCTACGAGCACCTCTGAAACAGGATCCTAAGAAATCATAAGGAAAAACATATAAAAGAAGATACCCGTTAAGTGGAGCCCACAAAAAAGTAGCACTTGGTAGTAGAGCCCGAAGGTGGGCCAGAACGTGGGCCTAACGGTGTCGTAACGTGGGTTAAAAAAGGACCGTGCAAAGACAGTAAGGCGCCATTAAGTTGCTAAATTTGTCCATAAGAATGAAAAGTGACGTCAAGAAAAAATGCACAGTAATCACTACAAACATCTCTCTATTCTAATTTAAAAGGGTTTTAAGATCGGTGTGAGTAATACTTACTTATATATTTTTTCAATTAATTTAAAAAATAATTAAATGGTACCTTCAACAAACCAAACATGTTGATAAAATTGTTACAAATTAGAGTCATCAAGAATCATTAATCCTGTGAGTCAACACAGTCTATTATTATGGTTTCGAGTCGTGTTAAATTAAAAAGATTATGTGAATTTTAGCATCTTTCAAAAATAAGTCGATCTATTAAGAATTTAACTTATTTAAGTTAAATCCATAATGAGTCGGATTGACTTACCAATCTAAATATAAAAAATAAAATAAAATACTACACTCTTAATCTTATAGAGCCTAAAATACAAACAATGTTTTTGTTTTGTTTTAAAATTTTGGTAGAGAGAGGTCTATATCTATGACACTTCATTTACTCTTTACATTTGTATTTTGTTTATATAGAAGTTTAAGCTTTAAGATGAATATATTGAATTAACTTTTGAAGTTATTTAGATTTTATTTATAATTATGATTTAGTTTTATTGAGAAAATGATTTATTTGTTGTCTAAAATAAGAAAAAATAAATTTCTGAGATAGGTTTTGACTTTTTAGTTTTTGGTTTCATATTAAAAAAGTGTTAGATTTAAGAGAAAACAAATGTAATTTTTTTTAATTAAGTAAGCAAATTCGTTTAATCCACCAACCTGTGGGTTCAACTGGACTCAAATTTCTTGAGCTCACTAATAAGTAAGTCAAGTTAGATTGAGTCACTAAGTCACCAACTCGTAGTAAGACAGGTCGAACCAGGACAATTCATTTTGACAACTCTATAAAAAAATTATTCAAGACTTTATTAAGTTGACAAGGATCTCAATATATCGTAATCTCTTTGATATATTTATGAAGGTTATCTTTACGGTCAAATTCATACACCTTTTATATTTAACTTACATAATTGAATATTAAGTTTATCATGAACTTGGTGGTAGACACTAACAGTTTTGATTGTTAAGACATGCTAGGTTTTTCAAAAACAATGTGGTGATTTGTTTATATTGTCCCAAAAACAAAATATTTAAGAAGTTTGATTGTTAAGATATGCTAAGTTTTTCAAAAACAATGTGGTGATTTGTTTATATTGCCCCAGAAACCAAATATTTAAGAAGTATTTATCATACAGTGAAAAGTTATGGTTCGACCATTGTGAAATCAACTATGAGCTTTTATTACCTTTTAGCATGATTTTTCTAACTATCAATTCTATTAAAGTGAGTTTTATCTCAAACAAATTATGAAGTTTCTTATAGATGTTTGTTGTGTGATTTATGTAGTTAAATGATTATAAGTTTAAATATAATTTTTGTCCCTAATTGTTATAGCAAATTGTGTTTTTCTCCCATACTAAAACATAAAGAATTTTGTTTTTATACTTTATGAGAGACATGTAAAATATCTCTTATCGTCGTTTATTGGGAGAACGTATTACCTTACTTTCATAAAGTGCAAGACTAAATATTTATAATTTAGTTTAGAGACGAAACACATTTTTTTTATGAAAATTTGGAGACAAGTAATACTTTCCATTAATTATAATTATTAGTACAATATATAGACATTATTTATGAATTACTTAACTTCCTTTAAGTTACTACTTTAGTACATGTGAGAACGTTTATAATATATGAAATTTTCTCTTTAAATATACGAGTCTATATAAAATTTAGACACCATATAAAATTGTAAAATATAAGTTTATAGGTCCCAAAACATTAAAATCTTAGATTTATGAATTTTTTTACTTATTTATTGTTTAATTTACTCATTTTTATCTAAGAATGAGTTCCAACTCACTCTAACGTTCTAACTTTCTACCATAAACCTTAAATTTCTATTTTACTTCACAATATTTTGTTCATAATACAATATTCTATTATATGAAAAAAAGTTTATGACACTAATGAGATCTAAGTCTAATCACATAAGACACTAATACTACTTTCAATTTAAAATATTAAACATTAAGACAATGAGTTTATGGATATTTATTCTTATATTGTGTTCTATTTTTTCATTTTTGATCGATGTGAGACTTAGACTCATACTTGAATTGCTAACCGTCGCTAACCGTTACTGGTTTTAATAAACTTTAGACAACAAAATAATATACCACTATCTTCGTATAATTAACAGAAGGTTTAAGTTGGAAGTTGGGGAGTTAATATAATAGAGGGGAAAAAAGTATTTGGAGGTTGTTGATGGACATGGTTGGTGGGAAGTAGACTCATGTCATAAAACAGGGTTGCCAAAACCTCATGTCCACAAATTACACCACACACACCTGAAAGCGAAATGCAAAAAAACAAAACACCTTTCCAAATTTTAACCAATCCATCTTTTTCACATCAACTTCTAAATCGTTTTTCCACTGAAAAAAATAATACAACATATATAAATCAAATTTACCTCACGTGTAATCATTTAGTAACTCTTTTTTCCCGTTGTGTCTTGATCCGCATTTATAATGAGCAATATTTTTTTTTCATAATTAATAATTATTTTTTATTAAAATAATTTTAATTAGTTTTACAGATAAAAAAAATAATATTAATATTATAGTTAAAGTACAATAGTAACATGTCACTTTAAAAATCTATATAAAGAGGATTTTCTCCTTTGTGTTCACATTTCAAAATATAAATTTTACCCTTTAAAATATAATTATTTATTAAATTTTTGAAAATTGACTGTCACTTTTACAAGTTTTTTTAAAAAATCGTCTATCTTTACTTCTTCTCTTTTTCTGTATTTATCAACGGTTATTCTCTCATCTGTTTCGATATATTTCACTTTATTTTTAATAAATATAATTTTATTTTATATATTAACTTAAAACATTACATTATCATCATCTACTAATATAATATCACGCTATATTTAAAAAATGCGTACACACAGGCGCGACAACACCTGTGTGTACGCTAGTAAATATAAATTTGTTAACTTAAAAATGCACAAAAATATATTTCAGATCCGAGAACTAAAATCATTATCTTATATACAATGATTATATATAATAATAATAATAATAATAAAAAACTCACATAAACAACATGATAAATGATAAATGGATTAAAAAAGAAGAATATTTAATTTTATAAACGATGAATGATGTATGGATTGAAAAAAGAAAAAATTTAATTTCATAAACGAACCAGCAAAATAACCCGCCCAACCTTACCTTTAGTTTGTGCGGGTTGTGGGTATGTGCGGGATGGACCTATGGAGTCTAATAAGTTCAACCTCCCAATCCGTCCTGTATATTTTATTTTATGCGGATCAGTCCACCTTGAATTGTGGTCCCCACCTACATAATATATTTTAATTTTTTATATTCTTCCATTTTCTTTTTGTTTTTCTGGGTGAGATCACATCCTTTTTCTTCAAACTTAAACTTATCCTCCACGTACTGAAAAGATTCTCATTTGTCCTTTGCCCTTTGTCCATTCCATCAATCCCAATCCACAAACAGAGACATCCTGAAATCAAGACAAATATTACTCAACGTTTATCTATATTCGTCAATTTTACATATTTTTTCATGCATGTGTTAAGGTAATAAGGGCCTTTGTCATGTAAACATATACATAAGTTATAAAATTCCTACTCATTGACTTATTTATACATAGGATAATTATAATTTATGAACAAATATTTACGTTGAAACACTCATTTAAATACATCCTTAGTATTTATCAAAACACGACACGTATAATAAAATATTTTATATAGTAAACAATATTCACATTAGCAATTGAAAAAACTTACACTGTCATTAAATTAAATTAAAAAGCATCACATATGATATTCTTGTTAACTTTTATTTATTTTAAAACACATGTCGATAAGGTTTCTAACTAACTAGTTGAAAATGTAACGCTAATAACGTAAATAAATTGGCCTTGTCGGTTTATATTATATTTGCAAGTAAAAAGGTGAAATTGAAAGCGCATTTTATTACTTAATATGTCCCTGAATACAATATATTTAAAATAAATTCATATTTATTAAGAAAATAGTTCATTTATTTATAAGAAATTCAGTTTTTATAATTTTAATAAGTTTAGAAATTGTCCTTAATGTATGAATACAGAGGTAACGAATTTTTTTTTTTTTAAAACTAAACTCCTTTCTTCAATATTCACAAGAGAGAAAAAAATTTATAGAAAAATTATTTCGGTAAAAAATAATTAGAAATAGTTTTATAGAAAAATGAAAACAACTTCTTATATTTAGAGACTGAAGAATAGTAGACTGTAAGAAATTCTGTATTGTTCTCTTCTTCACTCAAGGCCCAACGGGCCTCTGCAAGCCTTTTTGGGTCCAAGATTCTGTTATGGATTAAAATTATTTTATTGGGTCATGAATTAATGGGCTGAACAACCACGATGATAGTCAAACTTTTAAACTTTTAAATTTACACGACATATATTCAAACTTTTAAATTTACAAAAAATAATCAATAACCACAATGATCTTCACCACCTGTTTCGTTCATGTTGAGGTCTTAGAAGTGACGATGGAGTCTCGCGTGTCTCTTATCTTGAGTTTGAGCACCTTTGACCAAAACCCATCTTTCTTCCTTCCACTCACATCCCTCTCTCTCCCTCTGCTCTTCGAACCAAACGCATGCGACTTGCTCTTCTTCAAGTTCAAGCCCTGCACGCTCGAACCAGATTCCGCCGCCACCAGCGAAGCGTTTCGCCGGAACCGTGGTTTACGGTGGCCACCACCGCGACTCGAAGAAAAAGATTGATGAGGAGATGCAGGCGATTGAGGAGAAAAACAAAGAGGGTCAATAATAGGGTTGGTGCTGTATAACTGCGAGAGTTTTTCCCTCAAACAAGATGAACAAACACCAGGTGATTGCTTATCGTGTGGGTGCTCCTTGCACCCTCCCCTTGTTGTTGTTTCGAACACCATTTCGCAACGTTTCATCGCTTTCCTCTCCCTTCCAATTTGTGAAAACCTACATTACGTGCTTCATTTATAAGAGAGAAATTCAGTGGTCAGAGATGCAATGTAGGGCAATTCCATACCTAATACACAACACGTGCACGGATTTGTAGTCGTGTACGACGAAAGTTCCTGCGTTGTCTTAAATATTATTCTTAGCAAGAAAATATGTTAACAGTTTTTGTTTTTGATAAACCAATAAGGTCAAACGAAAATTATTGGTGTCTGTATTAAAAAATTTAAGTTGTTGGTATTAAGTATCGTATATGTGAGAACGAGATTGTTGTGTTTGACTGTGTTCAATTTAATCCACCTTCTCGATGTGTGTATTAAGAGCTAATATATTGGTCCAATGGGCAACTGAAAATGACGTGCAACTGTTCATTCAGTTCTCTGTCTATGTTTGTTGTTTTCTCTTTCTCTTTATACTCTGTCTATTATAATTTCATTTATTTATTCTTTATTATTGCTTCCTTTTCCTTTGTAGCTCCTCAATGTAGCTTTCGAGCAATTTCCAAGAAGCTTGAAAATGTATCATGGTTGTTTGTTAGTGCTAAGTTTTCTGTTGAAGATGGCTGATATGTTCTATTTGGTTAGATTTTGTGATTTATGTTTGAACTGGGATGCTGATTTATTTGGTCAAGTATTCATCTTCACTTACACGCAGAGCTGAAAGTGGAATCTAAAGTCAGGGGAGCTTTCTTTTATTTTACCGCCTTTAGTGCCATATTTATTTTGTCAAGCATTGATTTCCAGTTATCGTGTATAACTTGTTACCAAATCAGTGTATGACAAAGATCTTATATAAACTTTCTTTTATGTCTGTCAATCAATTGTGAATGCTGCATCATATATTTATGAACATATAATTCAATTCAATCATATCACTCTAATATTGTTCGGTAAGAACACTGAATTAATTATTTATGTCAACATGCATATCCTTGCACTGGCCCTCTAAAGTTTACTAAATTTAGAGTAGACAAACCTGACAGTGGTAGTGAGCATGTTCTCATCCAACATCTGCAGTTCACTAATTTTTGGTTTTAAGCTTAAACATGAGGTTGACTATCTCAATATATTATCAAAATGAGTTGTGTCTGTACATGACTTCTGGATAGTATTGGAAAACTGTTAAATCAGTCTGTTGATTATACTATTTGCTACGAATGTGCTATGCCTCATTTTCTGTTGTATATAACAAATTCAATGTTATCATGCAGCAAATTATTTTTATTTTAGGAGGACTTCCAACTTATGTGCTTCAGAAAGCTGCTGCCAAGTCTAAAGAGTTTGAGGCTAGTTATGGTAAAAGCAGAAAGGTGTCTTCTGAAACAAACTCGACCAATGAAAATTGGGTCGACGAGATATCAGCTATCATACAATTGACCAAAGTTGCATTCTTTGTTGTCTTTATTGGTGAAAGGTAAAGTATCATGACGGGTATTTCTGGCCCTGCATGTATAATGATTTGTGCTCTCGTATACTTAATGGAGTTTTCTTTGTCTTTACTTTTCAAGATTAAAAATTATGAATTAAAAACACAATAATGACCTGTTATCTCTTCGGTCTTCGAAGTGTTCAACTTATGTTCCTGTTATTTTTGGACTTGGATTCTGTCGAATGAAATTTGTACTCTGCAGTTTTAATTTTGGTTTGCTCTTTCATGGGTCCATCAATGTTAGTTTTAATCCTTTGTGGATTATGACGGCCAAACTTTTAATCCTTTGTATGGCTTGCTAGATGTTAAAGATATAGCATAGAATTTGGCCTTAGATTCATGTTACCTGCTGCTAAGTAATGGGAAGCTATAGGTAGGCTATTTATTTGTATTATTGTGGTTGTTTCATAAGTTATGTGTTTACCAAGTACCCGTGTTCTTCATGTAAATATGATTGAATTGCTTACAAACCTGATGATAGAGGTAAACTTACTCATTATGATATACTTTTATGTTGAATAGTGCAAAAATTTCCTTCAGGTCAATATTAATATTTGGTAACATTCAGTTATTAATGACTAGCTTGTACAAACAGCAGGAGCAACTTGTTATTGTAGCAGTCTATGGAGGATAATTTGTAAGAGGCTTCAAATTCATCAAGAGGTCCTTCATGAAAGGAGTGTTTGTGCCATGAGTAATTCGTAGTATTTGTGCCATAAAAATAGAATAATCTGTAGGAGAAGAGTCTCTGAGGAAGTAATATCGTTGCTAGTTTGTTATTTGAATAGATATTTAGACTGGCACCTGCTGTTCTATCAAACTAGATCAAAAATTCAATTCAACATTACAAATAACGTGTATTTACAACAAACTCATAATATTATGGGTTAAAACGTCTCCTTCAACTAAAGCAATAGATTGATTTGAATATAAGCAAAAGTTACAAGCATCTCGATTGTCATCATTGGGCCTTAGCTATTGAGATCTCACCCAATCAACACCTAAGGAATCGTTCTCTAGAGATTCATTATTCACTCGAGGCAATTCCAACCTAAAACCTCTAAAAATGGACAAGAAAATTCAAACACCAAAACTGACAGAAGGTGGCTGCTAGTGAAACTAATTGTAACTCTAAGAAAGCTAATAGAGGAAATTTCATTATATCTTTGGGTTGTGTTCATAAGCTTATGAATTTTCATATTTCATTGATTGACGTGATTCGGAGGTTATTTTCCATACTTCCATCATTTTGTATGAATATGTATAAGTTTAAGTATAGTTGTACACTTGTAGCAGAGTTAGAGAGTAACAAACATGGAACAGCTGCTTCACTGTGAAAACAATTAAGAGACGAAGCTAAGTAGGTGCCAGTTCTGTATAAGATAAAATAATGGTAAATGTAACAAATTAAAACAGGAAGCAGTGTCAAGGCAAATTTGTCTGATGTTCAAGCAAACCGAAGGTGATTCAACAATACAATTGGGATTTGGGGCCAACCATTTTGACTTTACCCATATTTAGGTTGAATTTATCATCATTAACCATTTGAATCTATCATTTATCAAAAAAACAAAAAACATTTATTTAAGTTCACACATTCGTTTGTATCTTTGAACTAACAATCTTATTGAAACCACACCTACACGGAAATCTTGAAACACAAAAAAATCTTATAGTACCTACTTTTCCTCAAAAAAAGGGCTGCATGAGTCTTGACTTTTAGTATTAATAATCAGAAAAGTCTCATATCTTAATTTTTCAATGGATTAGTAGAATGGCATCGTCAGAGTCAAATTCACATAAACAATATCTTATATCTAAAACAAGTAGGTCTAAATCCTCATGAATATAACTTTTTTTTGTTATGGAGAGTGCTGCTTGTGATTTTAAATGAGAACAATTTATAATAATTATATTAAATGGTTTAGGTATAGGAGCATCATAATACCTTACAAGATTTTTCTGCTCCACTCTCATTGGAAGAAAAACCAGGTGGTGCCAAAATCGCAAAAATTGACTTCCTAAACCCTAATAGCCAAAATGGGGCACAGAAAGATAGTCATAATTTGGTTGACAATGACGCTTTGAATGAAGGCCCTGAACACGAAGTGAAACAAATCTATGAATGAAGCCACAACATTGTGTTTAGAGATTACAATTTCAATTTCAAGTTGTTTCCTCTTTACCTTCGTTTAAAAGGAAAATGGCGTGTCAAATATAATTTTTGCATCAGCGTGACTCCAAAAGTTAAAATGCTCAGGTTTAACACCCTTCACTTTAACAGCAATAAAATGTAAATCAATTATTATCACAGAATTTGGTTTCCCTTAATCTAGATTCCACTTAACTAGAGCTGTAATAAGTCTGCGAACTGTAAAAATAGTGGATGTTTGTAGGATTTTTTTTTTTTCATTTTTCTTATTATTTTTTTTGTATGTATTAAAAAAGTGGAAAGACACGCAATATTTAGTTAAACGAAACGCCACGGCCCCCAAACGAAAGAAGCTTATTTCAAACCAAATATGGAGTGAAACACATCTATGAATGAAGGTTCTAATGGTGTGTTTCTTTTTCAATGGATTTGAGGGGGAAAGAAAAGAGAAAGAGGAATTGATTGGATTAGGAAAAAAATACGTCCAATTCTGTTTGTAGTATTCAATTTGTTTTTCTTATTTTTTTTTTCAATTAAAAATAAATAGATTCAATTTAGTTTTTTTTTTTCTGATTTGGATTAACGGTATAGGTGGCATCTGATATTAATATCACATGTAAGTGTGTTGTACTTAATTTAATATTTATGTTTCAAATTTTAATTCAATTGACTCCATTTGTACGAATGAAGCAATTTTGTTTGTCTTCAAAATAAGAGTATACTAGTAATTAAATTTAATTAAAATTTTTTTTTCAAATGAAATAAAATAAAACTTAATTTAACACAAAATAAAACTTAATTGAACAAAATTAAATAAAATAAAAGACCAATTAAATATTACATGCAAAAATTGAAACGAAAACATTGGATTAAAGAAAATATAATAAAAAATATTGAAATAAAAAAGTATGAAAGTCACTCAATACGATGAATTTGATAAATTAAAAATTATTACAATTGATAAAAATAAAGATTATTACAAAAACTAGCGTAAACACATGCGCTATCGCGTCTGTGTGTATGCATTTTTTACATATGCGTAATATTATATTAGTAGGTGATAATATTGTAATGCTATTAAGTTAATATATAAACTAAAATTATATTTATTAAGAATAAAGTAAATATATCAGAACAGATGAAATAATAACCATTGATAAATAAAGAAAAAGAGAAGAAGCAGAGATAGTCAATTTTATACAAAACTTGTAAAAGTAACGGTTAATTTTAACAAATTTAATAAATTATTATATTAAAAGGGTAAAATTGGTATTTTGAAATGTTGACACAAAAAAGGGAATCTCCTTTATATGTTGTTCTAGATTGTTTAAAATAAAATATAATTATATTAAAATGGAATATGAGTTATTATTGTTAAAAATAATATGGCTTAAATACCTTTTTGGTCCTCATTTTTGTAGTGTTTGTTGTGGATGATCCTCATTTTGACAGAATGTTTAAAATGTCTCATTTTTACCGAATGTTTAAAATTGTCATCATTTTCGCAATTCGTGTTTTATTTGGTCCTTTTTTGTGACGCCGTTTAAATAAGTAACAGAGGATTGTACAAGTGACACTGTTTGTATTACGTTGCATTGAGGTGTGTTACATGTACTGCACAAGGGGTGGTAATTTAGAAATCATGCAGAACATCACAACAATCCAAGGACAAACAAACCCAAAATAGAATTACGAAAACCCTAACTTACGAGCAAACACAACCCAGACAATCCTAAACCCACTTACTTCGTTGATGATGATTAATTGAAAAATTGAAATGAAAAGCGACTGCAATCCAACGATGAAATGACAAGTATTAGCTGTTTCTCTATAAATCCGAGTTTAAGAAAGACGAAGATGAAGAAATCACATCCAACGATGAAGAGCGCGACTGTAATCCAACTCAAGCCCTAATTGCAAAATTTCTCCCAAATTAAAAAGTTAACGTTAATTAGTCATCTGTATAGTACACATAACACACCAATGCAACGTAATACAAACAATGTTACTTGTACAACAGTGCTCCGTTACTGATTTAAACGGCGTCACAGAAAAGGACCAAATAAAACACAAATTGTGGAAATGAGAACCATTTTAAACATTCGGTCAAAATGAAAACAATTTTAAACATTCGGTCAAAATGAAGACCATTTTAAACATTTTGTCAAAATAAGGACCATCCGCACCAAACACTACGAAAATGAAACGAAAAAGATATTTAAATCAAATAATAATAATAATTGAAATCAACCAATTAAGTTAAAATAATTTGTGGGTAGTTATTTGAAATAAAATACAAAATAAATAAATTTAATTGATTAAATGATTTTAAATGAGATGATATTGTTTAAATTTAATATAAATTAAAATGTGAATAATTTGTTAACAAATTATATCGTTAGAGTAAATAACTAAAACCCTACATGACTAACTAGAAAAGCTAGGACAATATGGTCATTTTGAACCTGATACGCTGGCTTTCTCACATAGTCCTGAATCAACTGTCTAGACGACAAATTCATTTCTCCCGCAACTCTTGCGCATTTGGATCCTCACAAAAACCATGAAACTAACATAAACTTTCATCCCTTCTCAATCAGTATGAACAAACACAGCGTAAATGAAGCCACAACTGTGTTAAGAGATAACAATTTCAACTTCGAATTATTTCTCTCTTTACCCTTCGTTTCCACGTTTCACAATCACATTTAAAAGAAAAACGTGTACGAGTTAGACATGTGAAATGAATGTATAAGAAAATTGTGTCAAAGTATCATTTCACTTATTAATATTAATATGCATTTTTGCATCAGCTTCACTTTAACAGCGACTGTTCTCTATTTTTTTAATTGAATTTGAAAAAGAGCGAAACGATTCCTTATCACAAGATCCATGGTTAGACACTGTGATGTGAGATTTGCCACGTAAAAGAGAGGATTGGAGAGGTTTTAAGTGATGTGTGCAAAAAAATGTGAGTGAAGGTGCAGGAAATCAAATTGGCGCGTACATGTGTTGTGTGATTGCAATAAAAAGTGACAAAGGAGTGTCGTGACAAACGAGTATGTTGGAGAAGATTTTCTAGGTGGGCAAGGTGGATACAAAAACAAATAAGGGTGTGAAAGAAATAATGGATGATGCATGTAGGCTTTTTTCTTTTTTAGAATTTTCTTATATTCTTTGATATATTAAAAAGGTGAAAAGAAAAAAAAAACACAAACTTTAGTTAAACCAGAACGCCACCGCCCCCAATCAAAACAAGCCTTATTTCAAACCAAATTGGATTCATATCACAGAATCCAAGAGGATGTATAGCGCTCTTACCCGTCGCACCCACCCAGACATGAGTTCTACAAAATTAAGAAAACAATGTTCTACATGGATTTGAATCTAGCACAAAAAATCCAAAAAAGAAAAGAAAACAAGCCGCTTCATGAAACAATTTCGCCTTTCCCACGCTCTCCTTTGGTCATCACAACGAACTTAGTACCTGTAGTGAGCAGGCTTGTATGGACCCTCAACAGGCACACTGATGTAATCAGCCTGATCCTTGCTAAGCTTGGTGAGCTTAGCTCCAAGTTTGCCAAGGTGAAGTGCGGCAACCTTCTCATCAAGGTGCTTGGGCAAAACATAAACCTTCTTCTCATACTTCCCACTGTTCTTCTCCTTCCACAACTCAAGCTGAGCAATGACCTGGTTGGTGAAGGAGCAGGACATCACAAAACTGGGGTGTCCTGTAGCACATCCCAAGTTCATCAAACGACCCTCGGCCAAGACAATGATGCCGGTGTTCGTCTCAGGGAAGACCCACCTGTCGGTCTGGGGCTTGATGGTGATGCGCTTCACACCGGGGTAGTTCTCCAGACCCAGCATGTCAATCTCATTGTCAAAGTGACCAATGTTGCAAACAATGGCATTGTTCTTCATTTTCTTCATGTGGTCAACCATGATGATGTCCTTGTTACCGGTGGTGGTAACAAAGATATCAGCCTCAGATACAACATCCTCCAAGGTCAAAACCTGAAGGCCTTCCATGAGAGCCTGGAGGGCACAGATGGGATCAATCTCAGTCACAATTACACGAGCACCAGCTTGCTTCAATGCTGCAGCACAACCCTTTCCGACATCACCGTATCCAGCCACCACAGCCACCTTCCCGGCAATCATAACATCAGTAGCCCTCATCAGACCATCGGGCAGAGAATGACGGCACCCATACAAGTTGTCAAACTGTCACAAACCACAGATCAAAAGGTTAAACAAACAATAACAGCAAAAGCCAATTACCATGAACAACAAAATCAATGACCACCCTCTTGCTTTCAAAAACCATACAAACAACTGATAAAATGCAGTTAAGTTGGGTGAACAGTTCAAAATTTGATTCGGATTTTGAAATGATACAACATACAATTTGATTCAAAAGACAGTCAACAGTAAAATTCTGTTCACCTAAGTTACCTAGAGCTACTTCAAATCAATTCCTTGATGTAATTTCAGATTAACACCAATCCAAACTTCTTTCAGAACATTAGTCAAACAGTTAACAGATTCAAAAGTTCATTTCACCAATGCCACAAATCCCACTAAAACCGACAGATCTGAATCGAGCTCAACATTAGTTAATCAGTTAACAGATTCAAGAATCCATTTCACCAATGCCACAAATCCCTTAAAACATACAGATCCGAATCGAGCTCAGCGTATAAACACTCAAAAAGTAACAGATCTGGAAAAAAAATATCTAGAAGCAACCAAAAATACCTTGCTTTTGGTGACAGAGTCATTGACATTGATAGCAGGGAACAGAAGAGTTCCATTGGCCTGCATCTGATACAGCCTCTTCACACCAGTGGTGGTCTCCTCAGAAACCCCAACGAGACGCTCCTTCATCTTGCGGTACCTGGAGGGGTCGGTCTTCAACCCATCTCTGATGATGGTAAGCACGATCTGGAACTCAGCGTTGTCAGTGGAAGCGGGGTCGGGGAGCTCGCCGGTTTTCTCATAGAGCTCCTCGGCCTTGACACCCTCGTGGATGAGGAGGGTGGCGTCACCGCCGTCGTCGACGATGAGGTCAGGACCGCCGCCGGGGCCCCAGTCAAGGGCGCGCTCGGTGCACCACCAGTACTCCTGGAGGGTCTCGCCCTTCCAGGCGAAGACAGCAGCGCTGTCGCGGGCGATGGCGGCGGCGGCGTGGTCCTGGGTGGAGAAGATGTTGCAGGAGCACCAGCGGACCTCAGCGCCGAGGGCGGTGAGGGTCTCAATGAGCACGGCGGTCTGGATGGTCATGTGGAGGGAGCCGGTGATGCGGGCCCCCTTGAAGGGCTGCGATGGGCCGAACTCAGCCCGGCAGGCCATGAGGCCCGGCATCTCGACCTCCGCGAGATCGAGCTCGAGGCGCCCGAAGTCGGCCTGAGAAAGGTCCTTGACCTTGTACTCGCGGCCGCTTGTGGTTTTCTCCACCAATAGAGACATGGTTGCGCAGCAGCGAGAGAGAGAGAAAGAAAGAAGAGTGAGTGGGGTTTAGAGAGAATGAGGCAGTGAGTGACGAATTGGAGACCCAGTAGTGTGGGTATAAATAAGGGTGGAGAGAGGGAGTTGGTGAGTGGACTACCAGATCTGCTTTTTTTTCTTGCTTCTTACTTCCTCCTATGCCTAACTTAGGTTAATCTTTCAACCTGTTCCTTTTCTTTCACCCTCATTCTCCATTTTTCTTTTTTATTATTTATATTTTATTTTACATACATTATGGAAACTGAATTTATTTATATATTTGTCGCGTCTCCCTAATTGTATCAGAGGTTAATCCATTTTTTACACCCTTCATTTTATTATTCTCACCTCCGTGTTTCAATTATAGCCCAACATATTTAATAATTACACTCACACATCCATTTTTAATTTTTATATATATTTTTTTATTTTTTTAAGAATGCCCATTGCATCTTGTGTTAACACAATCTCTACAAAGTTGCAATATCACAACACCACTCCATTTACATCCATAATGGTTTCATCAGTTTTTTAATTCTTCGGATGATCTCCACCGACACTGAAGAATAACCTTAAAAAGTTGGGCAACACCTTCCACGCCTCTGGTACAAGAGTCTCTTTTCTTCTTCCCTCACACTCTCACCTACCTTCAACACTCTCCATCACAAGAAACCCATCCACACAGTTTTCATCTTTCTTCAACATTTTTTCTTCAATTGATGAGGATAATGGCAGGTCTGAATATTTTTCTTCATCTCCATTTTTTCTTCTTCACCCTTCACCACGCAGAACCCGACAACACGCTTCTTCTACTCTAAATTCTCTGCCCCTCAATAATTAATTCACTTTTCATAATATAATATTATATATATACACACACAAAGATACCAAAATACCTTATTATAATTTTTATCAATTCTTTCAGGATTCAATTAGATGACGTTTTCAAAGCTTTTCGATAAATTGAAAGTTCATTTCATACACATATTTTTCAAAGTGTATACTTTTCAAAATGTACTAAAATATAAATAGTTTTATCACTTTGTTATTGCTAATGCACAAAATATCTGAAATCCAACGAAAGGGAATGTGGTTAAGTGTTGGTTTTAACAGATAGGTTTTCTTATGTTATGTTTTTTATTGGATTGATGGGAAAAAACAAAATAAATTTATAGTATTTCAAGGAAATAAATATTACTTTATAAATTAATTTTGTAATGATAAATTACCTTTTTTTTTCATTCTTATTCTTTTCTCAATTAGAAAAAACTTAGAAAGAAAAGAAAAACGATTAGTTATAAGTTACTTTCTTGTAAGAGTAAGAGAACGTTATTTTCTCTTTTGTCCCTTTTCAATATTTGATGTTGGTTGCAAAATTGTTTGGTTGGATTAGTTCATCCAAGTCAATCACATATAATAAAAGGTAGACTACAGATTTTAAAATTCAAGTTTGTCAAATTTCAACTCAGAAGTATATGGTAGATGTCAATTCTCAATTTATTGTTCTTGTTTTATTTTATATCAATTTTCAATGGTCCGGGATTTGCTTCTTATTTTTTTTATTAAAGTTGTACTACGTGTTAAAAATTAAATTATTTATTTATTTCTACATGAATGAGTGAATCTTTATTTTAAAAATATATAGTAAATTTTTATAATAAATAAATTATTGACTGATTTGATTCACGACGACACAACGATCGAGAAAGAATATTTTGTAAGGCATCAGCTATTTTCCTTACGTGAAAAACATTGCTAATTTATAAGTTGGTGCTAAACTCCCAACTTTGCATGCCATATAAGTTCAGTAATTGATTGATAATTTAAAATTAATAAATAAATAAATAATGTAATTTTCTTTAGGATTATTCTCAAAACTGACTCTGGCAGCAACGCATATTTTGCAGTTTTTGATTGTTTCATAGGAGAAAAAAGGAACACATTGAATAATAAGATTTGCATTATAAAGGAATCAAAAATTTATACTCCACCATCATTTAGAAACTAAGTTATTTTGTTAGTTAAGATCTAAATAACTAATTTTTAATAACCAATTTTTTTTAATATTCAAGATCATATTATTTAATTTTAAAAATTAATTTAGTGATTAATTATAATTTTGTTATTTAAAATAGTAACTAATTTAGTAACCAATCATTTTTAATTTTATAGATAAATATCTAAATTAATTACTATAATTACTAATTATTATTGGTCAATATTTAAAAGTATTTTTGTTTGTAATCTAAAATAATTAGCTTTATTTTAATAAAAATAACAATTAAAAATTGTTTAATATAAAAAATTACAACAATATCTTATATTTGGAGACCGAAGAAGAGTAGTGTAATAAAATCTGTATTATTCTCTTATTCACTCCACTTGAAATGAAAGTGTAGCCGAAGTACACTATACGGGCCTCTGCTGGCATTTTTGGGTCCAAGATTTCTGTCCTCTTGTTATGTTATGGCTTAAAGAGCGCTTCTTCCTGCACTCTACGTTCTTCTCACTGCACCTCCAAACTTTTTGTTTTTCCTATTTTACCCTCTCAATATCAAAATATGAGAAAGCAGCACATTTTGGGGCCTCGCTCAATACAATTTTATTTTTTTCTGATTACAAAAACAAAAATCTATAACCAACATTTCCCACCCAGATATGCAGAACTTAGCATCAAATATATTTTTGGAAGGGAACAGAGTAAATCAATTAAGATTAAATATAACTTTTATATAAATATTATAATTTTTTTATTAAAATTAATATATTTAAGAAGATTAATTTAAATTTATATTTCACGTTGACATTCAAACTCACTCGCAACATGATTCTGTCCTGTGTTGTTTTCTTGTTCTGGTCATTGCAGTTTCCTATTAAAATGGTCAATTTGAAGTAGCCATCTTTACGCCGGGTCGTTCTTCTTTATTCCGTCGCACATCCTATATCACGGTAAACCTTTGTACAAAAGTCACGATTTTGTTTCAACTATTCTTGTTGGACGCCACATTCTATATCTCATGGTCGTAAAAAGGGTTCGACATGTGTGCTGCACTTATGCATGAAATGTTCTTGGTATAGTTTTGGAATAGAAGCTGTCATTGGAGGATCGCCATTTACCATTCATTGAAGACAAATTTGTTTCCTACTCTCAGATCCCAAGCACCGGTAGACCAGTGGATCAACCATCGATGTAGGTTATAGTTTGGAAAAACAAAAATTAATTGTTTTGCTTAGCTACAAATCTCGTAAGACAGTTATATGGTGTAAAAGTAAAAAGTAAAACCACTTTTCACATCGAGGAAAACAATGACATGATGCATCATTATTGATACTATACCAATTTTTACACGACATATATATTCAACCTTAAATTTACAAAAAATAATCAATAACCATGATGATCTTCGCCACCTGTTTCGTTTATGTTGAGGTCTTAGAAGTGAAGATGGAGTCTCTTGTGTCTCTTTTCTTGAGCTTGAGCACCTTTGACCAAAACCCATCTTTCTTCCTTCCACTCACATCCCTCTCTCTCCCTCTGCTCTTCGACCCAAACGCATGCGACTTGCTCTTCTTCAAATTCAAGCCCTGCGCGCTCGAACCAGATTCCGCCGCCACCAGCGAAGCGTTTCGCCGGAACCGTGGTTTACGGTGGCCACCACCGCGACCCGAAGAAAAAGATTGATGAGGAGAAGCAGGCGATTGTGGAGAAAAACAAAGAGGGTCAATAATAGGGTTGGTGCTGTATAACTGCGACAGTTTTTCCCTCAAACAAGAGGAACAAACACCAGGTGATTGCTTATCGTGTGGGTGCTCCTTGCACCCTCCTCTTGTTCTTTCAAACACCATTTCGCAACGTTTCATCATTTTCCTCTCCCCTCCGATTTGTTGAAACCTACATTACGTGCTTCTGCGTGGCATTATTTATATGGGAAATTCAGTGGTCAAAGATCCAATGTATAGTATTCCATACCTAATAATAACACGTGCACGACCACGAAAGTTCCTGCTTTCTCTTAAATATTATTCTTAGCAATAGCATTCTTGTTTTTGGTAAACCAATAAGGTCAAAGGAAAATTATTGTTGTCCGTATTAAAAATTTGAAGCTGTTGGTATTAAGCATTGTTTACGTGAGAACGAGATTGTTTTGTTTGACTGTGTTCAATGTAATTCATCTTCTCAATGTGTCCAATGGGCAACTGAAAAGGACTTGCAAACAGACAAAGATGGTCCCTATGAACAATTCAGACCTTAATATTTGTTACTTAACAATTAGTTCACCACATACAAACTATAAACAATAATTACACGCACTACCATTACAAAACAATAAATTCTTATTATCTGATTATTAATTCAAACAATAAATTCTTAACAAAACATGTTTTTCTCCTTTTTGACGAATTCATTATTCAAACTTCCTGCAATGTGTGACATAGATGACAGCCCCCGCAGATGATTGCGCAGACAAATATTTTTTTCAAAACCATCACAAAGTGACCTCGTTCTTAGTAATTACATGCTTAGATGAAATGGTGAAAGTAATATATATTGGTGATATCATAATGATCTAAGGAAAAAGTTAACACTAATAAATATATCTTTTCCAATCGGTTTTGATTAAGTTATATTATTTAACAAACTTGATTTAAATAAAATTGCAATTATTGTTAAAAGAGTACTAACCAAAATTTATAGTATTCTATTTGAGATTTTTTAAATATATATTTTAATAGAGATGTCACAGTATATATTTTCTAATCTGTAAAAGTAAGGGATAATCTCACTAAAACATTCTACCAATTATTGACTAAGCTCTTAATTTTATGATGAGTTAATTGAACTTATAATAGAAACTAAATTAATTTAAAATACTAATTGTAATATATATATATATATATATATATTATTTATATTATCTATATCATATAAAGATAATTCTTCTTTTCTATCCTTTAAATAATTACTTTTTTAAATTAAAGTAATTATTTTGTCAATTTTATCTTTAAGTGATCACTTTTTAAAATTGATATTTTTTTTATCTGATTATTTTTTAAAAATTAACTATTTTTTATAATTAAAATATTTGTTTAAAATAAAATTGTAAAAATTATTTATATTTTTTTATAATGATAGAATAATAATTTTATTACCTTATGTTATTATAGAAAAGGTTGACACACTAACATATATGATTTCACAAGTATTTATACTATTATAAGATTATTGATTTTTGAGTACATTTTCCAAACGTATCGTTCAAATATTTTTTTTATCAATTTTATTATTGAAGTGATTTTTTTAATTTATTTTTCTTTTAATTTGACCTATATTTATATTTAAATGGGATTTGTTTTTCTTGTATATATATTTAATCTAAATTAATTTAATTAGTTGACTTTTTATTATTTTATTAATTAATTTTTTATATTCATATAATTTATTTACAATAAAAGATTATACAAATTATTTATTTTTATAATTATTTTCAATAAAATTTATTTTTATAATTTAATACGTCATTGTTAAAATAAGATAAAGTGGACATACCATAACAAATTAAATAATTTTAGTTCGGATTAATTGGAAAATTTGAGGTAGTCGATATATATATATATATATATATATATATATATATATATATATATATATATAATTATTAATATAATAAATATTTTTATTTATTTATATTTTATATCTTTTATATAAAAAAATATATTTTAATAGACTGAATTAAAAAACATATATAACCTAGTTTTTTAATATAAAATTTGAACGATAAAAAGTTTTAAAAATCATTTTACAATCCCTCAAATTTAACGTAGATAGACATAAGTTATATTTTCTTTTCAAGTTTAAAGAATTTCTTTCATTTATAAATTAAATAAAATTTATCCTATTTCTAGAGATTAAATTTTTTTTTTAATGTGTTGAATTCTTACTTACAGAAAAAAAGTAAAACAGTTAAAGTACTCTTTCCAATTAAGTTTTGTATAAACCTCTCAAAAAAAAAAGTAGATTAAGAAAAAATTATACCTACCAGTAACCATCTTGGTGAATTCCTTTTTTTCATCATTGGATTAGGGTTTCTGCGGTTCCTTCACATCGAAACCCTCTTCGATTCGCATCCTCTCTCCCCTACTCCCACTGTACATGGTTCTTTATCATTCGCATTCCGTTTTCAATTCTTCATTCCCTCATTTTAATAGTTCTTCAAATCCCATTTTCTCCGTGCCCTAATTTCACGATCACTCCGTCATCTTCAGCAATGGGAAGCAAAGGCCGCATGCCCCCGGGTCCCGCCGCGATGCCGCACCCGCTTGCGGCACCATTCGATCTACTCCCGCCGCCGCAGGTGTTGGAGCAGAAGCTAGCGTCGCAGCACGCGGAGATGCAGCGCCTGGCGACGGAGAACCAGCGGCTCGCAGCGACGCACGGAGCGCTGAGACAGGAGCTAGCGGCGGCGCAGCACGAGTTGCAGATGCTCCACGCCCTCGTGGCAGGGCTGAAGGGGGAGCGGGAGCAGCAGGTGCGCGCGCAGTTGGAGAAGATCTCGAAGATGGAGAGCGAGGCTCAGAGCTCAGAGGGCGTGAAGATGGAGCTGCAGCAGGCTCGCGGGGAGGCGCAGAACCTTGTTTTGTCGAGGGATGAACTTGTTTCAAAAGCGCAACAGTTGACTCAGGAACTGCAGAGGGTTCATACTGATGTTGTTCAGATCCCCGCGCTTATCTCTGAGCTTGAATGCCTCAGACAGGAGTATCAGCATTGCAGGTATCCCTTCTTCTGCCTCTTTTTTAGGGTTAGATGGGTTAGATGTGTACTTATGATGTAGTGTGCAATGGGTTCTTCTTAGAGAAAATGTTGTGATGATGATGTAGAAAGTGACCTAGTATATGAAAGCATTGGTTAAGTGTGGTTGTCTATGTAGACATTTCTTCTTGTGTTGTGACCTAGGTGATATGGAATGCTAGCTGTCTCTCTAAGGGATGCAATTATGCCTGTAAAATTCATGGGGTGGTTTTTGTTTCTTTGGTTTAGAGGCTTTGTTAGTATTGGCGAAGGGTGGGATATTATGGGAATGTGGCAATTGGCAAATTTAGAGGTAGTTGTGTCAATTTTTTAACATTTTTCAACATTTGATGAGGGATGTAACCTGATAACATATCTTTAGAATATCTTTAGAATAGTGAAAAAAACGAATAAGGTAGTTAAATTGAGAAATTACTTGTGTGAACTTTATTTAGTGGAAAATATTGTGAAGAGGTTTTTAATAGAAGGGAATGGAGAATTGGGGTTATTGGACAAGGTGAGTATCATTTATGGTGAGTATCATTTAGATGATTTGATAGATGGGTAATAATATAGGGAACCAATGTTATAAAGGCTCTCTCTCCAAAATGTTATTAAGTGACCTTCCTATACTTCACCTTTTAGGCAGCCTTGGCTCAGTTAGAATGGTTAGCATTTGGTAGACATACATCTTAAAAACTCCCATTTTGGTTAAGGGTGAATCTTTCATTCTCATGTCATTCTATTTGGAATCCCAACCACCACTAATGTGACCCTTTTAAACCCATTTATGATTTTGGGTTGATTCTTACCCTAGATTTACTCTTAACCTTCAACCTGCCTTTTTTTACCCATAATTCACTAAAGACAACTTCAAAGCCAACTTTCTGTTCCTATTCTCTCCTTATAACATGTTGGCATAATGTCAAAGTGTCATGTTTAGTGTTCTTGACAATCTTTTGTTCTGGTCATGCAGAGCCACATTTGACTATGAAAAAAAATTATACAATGATCACCTTGAGTCACTCCAGGTGATGGAAAAAAACTATGTTTCTATGAGTAGGGAAGTGGAAAAACTTCGAGCCGAGCTTACAAACACGGCTAATGTGGATCGGAGAAGTAGTATGTATCTCCTTCCATATCTGTTTTATGTGTTAGAATAGAGCCGTTGTCCCTCAATTTGTCTTGATTTCTGGATTGATTACTGGTAATAAAAATTCAGGTGGGCCATATGGTGGCACCTCTGGAACTAACGAGAACGAGGCTTCTGGTCTTCCTGTGGGACAAAATGCTTATGAAGATGGTTATTCTATTATGCAGGTGTGTGATGTCTCCATGTGTTAAGCTATTTTGTTGTGGAGTGCATTATTTTAGTTCATTGTCTAATATTTTTAGTTTTCAAATCTTTTAATAAAAAATATGTGGATTTTTTATGTTTTTATTTATTTTATAAACTCTTTATTCTTAAATATAGTAAATAGAATAATGCTTCAAAGTGTAATTGAGTATGTGTCAATTAATGATGTGTTCCTGGGTTTAATAAAATTAATGATGAACTTTTTGAACTAAATGGTCAAGTATAACAATGATCTATAATTGCAAAGATATTATAGAATGATATGCGAATGTAGTAACAAAACAATTTCTCAGACCCTGTCACTACATACTAATCCTAAGGTTACACAGTCTCATAGAATTATGTTTCCAATATGATGGTGTGCTAACATAATGGACATAATGGCATTTTCCTGGTTGTTGTCTACCCTTTTGTTACTCATTAATCTTTGATAATCACCTTTCTGATGGTACCGAATTAACATAATCACCTTGCTGATTGTTTTTGTTACCATGATAAAGAAATTCCAAATTTATAGGATTATCATGCTCATTTCCATGTTTAGGTGCTTTGCATGATAACAATTGAGAATGTGTTAGTTTATTATCTGTGTGCAGGGAAAATAGGAATGATATAGTGGTAGCAATAGATGCTTTGTGTTCAACTGCTATATTCTAACATCTGCTCCTCTAAACACAGTGCAAAATGTAGTGTTACTGATGAAAGATTTTAATTTGCGTTTAGATTGGGCACTAATAATGGGTTTTCAAGCAATGTGTTTGCTTAGTGCCAATTCTATATTACAACCAGTTATTAAAATAGCTCCTAATCGAGCATTAGATATCCATATTTAAGATGACGGGTCATTGCATTTGTGCCCTCAGTTAGGGATAATTTTAGATACCATAGTAGCTAAAACCAAAAAATAAAATCTCCGGTTCCAATACTGATCTCAAATGTCTATATTGTGTTTCTGTAAACGTGACTTATCTTGAGATATGCTGATAAAGTAATATATACTGATTGGGCCATGTTCTTAGGTTGATTCGGTTTTTCAATTCGAATATTTTTGTTTTACAGGGACGTGGTCCCCTCCCTGCCGGCAGTGGGGGTGGTGGCAGTGCTACTACACTTTCTTCTGCTGGAGCTCAACCTGGTCCAACTCCTGCAGGGACTGGTTATGATCCTCCCAGAGGACCTAGCTATGGTGCATCTGCTGGACCTAATTATGACGCACAAAGGGGTGTTACTTACGACACACAAAGGCTGACTGGTTACGATGCCTTTAGAGGAGGATCAGCATACGATTCCAAGAGAGGGGCAATTTTTGATAATCAAAGAAGTTCCTATGATCCACAGAGAGGTTCGGGATATGATATGCAGAGAGGACCTGGTTACGATTCATCGAGACCAGTTGGCTATGAATCGCAGTCAAGAGGGGTTGGTGGTCCTCATGGACATGCTCCACCGATGAACAATATGCCGTATGGATCCACAACACCGCCTGCTCGTAGTGGAGGTGGATATGAAACTACTGCTCGTAGTGGAGGTGGATATGAAACTACTCGAGGTGTAAACCCCAATAGGAGATGATGATGACCATTACCTTGAGTTTGTCTGGCTCATGAATGTACGTTTGGTTTTCTCCTATCTTTGTTGTAATGTGCATAGTCCACGAGAGGGGAAACAAATGTTCGTCATTATTGGAAAGACATTCTCACCGCCTATAATTGCTCTACATGAAATTGGTAACACACTACCAATCTAACTTGCCTATATAATTTATTTGGGATTTGAGATGGTTTAATTTTATTAATCTCTTGTCTTCCCTTACCTTCCATTAAATGATTTCAATTTTTTTTTTCTGTCAATCTAGTTAAATGCATATCCCTGTTACTTTGTTCAATTTTCAAGGCCTTTTTATCTTTTACTTTATACTTTTTTAGATTTTAGCTATTTGCCTCGAAAAAGTTTACAATGCTTGGAATATTTTTCATTCGCAATTCAATTCAGCTGTGGAATGTCTAATATGGATTTTCTATATTAATAGGCTGAAATCCGGAGTTAGATATTGTGTGTATAATTTTTGGTCCAAAGAGCATGCAAGGGATGGTCAACAGAGTTAAGTTAGAACAGAACCATTATGTTTCTTAATAGTTCTTACCATAATATTCCTGTCTGGCATTGTATATAAAACAAGTTATCAAAATAACTACGAAACAATATCAATAGATTGTCGAATAATTTGGACTCATTTTACGTTGTTCCTATTTATGCGCATTACTTTTTATATATAAATGGTGATGTTAATTTCAATTACTTTTTATATATTTCATGTAGGTTTTACCATTATATATTTCATTTTTTTTTCATTACTTCTATTTTAAATTTTCTATAAGATTAATGCTTTGTTTAGATTAACGGAACAACAGGAAATGAAAGGAAAGAAAATGAATTAGCAGAAAGAGAATAAAAAATATAATAAAATTACTGTAAATTTTGTAGTTAATTTAATTGATTTAATAGAATAATTCGTAAAATATCTTTTAAAAGTAGTTCGATGCAAAAATAATTTTCAAAATATAAATAAATTTAAAATAAAATGTTAAATTGTAATAAAAAAATATTATTCAATCTTAATAAAAAAAAGTTAAATTTTACAATAATAATAATAATAATAATAATAATTTATAAAAATAATCTATTTTATAAAGTACATGTTATTGTATTTTTATATTAAAAAATTGATACTTTCATAATCAGTAACATAATTATTATAAATATTTTTATATAAATGTAAATACTAAAATCATATTTTTAAACATAATCTATTATATTACAAAAATATAATTGTACATAAATACTCTATTATTATTATTTACACATCAATATATTTTTTAACTTGATTACGGGTACGTCGTAGTCTTTTTTTACAATGTGAAAATTTATTGATTTGTATATTATTTTTATTTTTCTAATTATTTGTTTTCTTTTTTTAGGAATGGCCGACCTCAACATGCTCATCAGGATTCCGACTTGATAAATATTTATCATAAAACGAGTTTAGTCATAGGCCGAGGTGACGAGCATTTGGACCGAGGTGCTCGAGGTAACGAGCACTTAGGTCGAGGTGGCCGAGGTGACGAGCAAATATCACTGGATTTTAGGAATAACCACCCACATGCGAGATTTCAGGAGAGAATAGTGGAGAAGTGGGTAGGTTGGTCAGCTAAAGATCTGACATTAAAACAACAGTTTAAAAACTGAAGGACTATATATATACATAAGGGATTAAGGAAAAAAGGGGGTGAACTTATAAGTGAGAGAGAGAATTATTGTTCTGGTTTGGCCATCATTCCTAGACCGGAACAGATTTGTATATTTTTTTTTATTTTTTTAATTATTTGTTTTTTTTTGGTATATTTTGTTACATAATTTGAAAAGATTA
>Ga0214542_1003694_pt1 | contig 30891 bp, 21 predicted proteins | sample CNSS1metaG_FD_160096 | JGI IMG/M metagenome (GOLD analysis project Ga0214542, IMG submission 160096) | Root nodule microbial communities from cowpea collected in UCLA plant growth center, Los Angeles, California, USA - CNSS1 | ecosystem: Host-associated > Plants > Roots > Nodule | place: USA...
GTTCCGATAAAATGGTCTAGTTTAATCCTTGACACTATGCTCAAAGCAAAGAGGTACCCACAATATCCTCTCCCATATTCCCTCTTAATTTCAAGGATTTGCGAATACAAAGGAGTTGATACCACCGAGGAGCTTTGTCAAAGTACCCTACGTGCAAATGAAATTGTTGAAAGTTCTCTCAAATAGCTAAAACTTGTTCCTCTTGGTGATACCTATGTCCATAGAGATGATATGCCCAACTATAACGCTGAAGATGAAGAACTTCCTCCTACTGATCCCATACCTCCTGCTACACAAAATGTTGCCTCTTCAAGTGGTGTTGGCTCATCTTTCTCTATAGAAGACAACATAGCCAACATGAACAAACGACTAGAAGAATTATTTCTTCTGTCTAACTCTCGTCATGAAGAAGTTGTCGGGCTCATAGGGGGATTGATACTAGAATTTCCCACTTAGAACATAGGTTTGATGAGGAATTCACTCATGATGATGACATGAGTGCATAATTTTAGGGGGAGGATTTCTAACATATGTTTTACCACTGCTTGTAGTCTCTTTTCATTTCTGAATCAATAAATGTTTAAGTATTTTATCTCCTGCTGTGTGCCCTCAAGCATTATTTCATTTAGGGGGAGCTCTACCCTTTTCTCATATGATCAAAAAAGGGGGAGAATAAGTTTAAATGATAAAGACACGTTATTTTATTTTAACCATTCTCTTTGCAAGTCTCTAAATTACAGGTAGCAACAAGTCCTTAAACATATTTTTGATCATCATAAAAAATGGGGAGATTGTTGGCAAAAAGAAGGAAGTCGAGTGATTTTGAATAATGATCAAGCACTAATGAAGACAAAGTGTTCAATTATGCAAATGTTATCTTGTAAAATAAAATAAGTGTATTGTAGAATAGTTTAATTAAACTTAGAATCAGAAGCATGGCATTCGTCTTTCTAGAAGGTTTCTTATTTTTAGAAAAACTACAGTGATAATCGATTATCACTATTGATAATCGATTATCTGTGCAGAACTTTTATTTTTCGAAAACCTACTGGAATAATCGATTATCTCCTGAAATAATCGATTATCCTGTTCAAAATTTGCTTTTTAGGAAACCTACTGGAATAATCGATTATCCTTAGTGATAATCAATTATCCTTGGCAGTTGGAACATAAAGATTCAATTTTTAACTTAAATTTTGAAAACCTACTGGAATAATCGATTATCCTTAGTGATAATCGATTATCCTTAGCAGTTGGAACATAACGGCTCAATTCTTAACCTAATTTTTGAAAACTCTATTTAAGGAACTGCAGTTCAACTTCAAACACACCTTTTTAAGATTCAGAGTTCTTTGGTTGTGACTGCAAAGTGTTGCTCTGTGAGATTCTTAAAGAAAGCTTTTAAAAACCTAGTGTGAGTGAGCGATAACTTTTTCTAAGTGAGTTCTTAGAAGATTGAGTGCTGTGTTGTTGCTAGGAAAGCTGGTTATCCTCTGTGAGATTCAAGGGGAGTTTTGTTCATCTCTTGTGGTTGTTCAAGAGAGGTGTTTTCTAATCTTTTCTCTTATATAATCTGTTGTAATTTTGATTATTATAGTGATTGAGTATAAATATCAGTGTGCATCTTCTTCCCTTAAACTCCTTATTTATCTGCACTTGCATTTAAATTAACTATTACTTTAAGTTAATTAATTAAATTTTGAGAAAAATTTTAAAACCTGTCAAGATTTTTAAGAATCCAATTCACCCTCCTCTTGATTTTTGACCTTTGTTTAGTCATTCCGCTGCGTGATACCAACAATTATCTTCTCCTCATTTGATTAAGAGGAAAAAGAAATGGTTGGACAACATGATGATGGAAATGGTCAGGGTCATCGCACTTTGGAAAACTATGTTTCATTTCGAATACCACTAAATTTCAATAGCATAGCTCGACTAGTTGTGGATGTTGCAAACATGGAAATGAAGTCAGCTCTGATTCACTTGGTCCAAAGCAACTAGTTCCATGGATTGTCACAAGAGAATCCATACACCCATCTGATCACATTTTTGGAAATCTATCAGACTTAGTCTTTTTCCTTTCTCTTTGGCTAGTAATGCCAAGGTTTGGCTAAACTCCTTTCTTGAGAATAGTTTAATTAAATGGGCAGACATTGTAGCCAAGTTCTTGCATAAATACTTTCCCTAGTTAAAGATAAGTAAAGGGAAGTAAAAAGTCTATTCTTTTTAGCAAGAATTTGACGAGTCATTGAGTCATGCTTGGGAGCGAGTTAACAGATTGCTCAGAAAAATCCTTACTCATGATTTTAATGAACTTGACACATTGACTATCTCCTTAGGAGTGTTGAAATCTCACACAAAATCGATGTTAGATGCTTTAGCTGGAGGTTCGTGGGAGACACCTCATGAAGCCCATAAGTTGATTGACAACATGACATCTAATGACAATGAATTGCAAAATGAGAAAACTCAACCTTAGAAGAAGTAAGTCTTAGAACTTCAATCCCAAGATTCTTTGTTGGCTTATAACAAAATCACGACTCAACAACTTGAAACCCTCCTGAAGAAACTCTCCTATTTACCTAAAGAAATTCAAAATGTTTCTTAGGCTCAACACCAACAACATGTGCAAGGGTGTGAGTAGTGTGTTGGTGATAATCCAAATAGGCAATGTGCCATGCAAACAAATTCGTAGGAGGACGTTAACTATATGGGTAAACAATGTCGTCAGGGTAATTACAACCAAGGTTGAGAACCTCATCTTACCATGAGACAAGCTAGTTCTTCAAATAGACCACCATCTCAATAGTAATCCTCTTTATATAACAGATTTCCATGCTTGAGGAAACTCTCAATCAGTTTATGCAAGTGTCCTTGTTTTATAATAAGAGCACATAAGCTTCTCTCCATAACTTGGAGGTTCAAGTTGGCCAATTGGCCAAGAAGTTGGAAGATCAACTTGAGAAAAAAATGAGGTCTAACACTAAAATCAATTCCAAATAGCAGTGTAAGGCTATCACTACAAGGAGTGATCAAGTGTTAGAAGGCCAACATGAAATGAAAGTAAAAGAGAAGGAAATGGTTATTAAGGAGCAAAATAAGATTTGTGAGAATGGTGAGAAGGAAGAGAAAAAGAGAGATAAGGAAGTGACAAGCAAAGGAAAAGAGGTTATGAAACCTCTTCCTTATCCCAAGTCTTATTCTAAAAAAGAGAAGAGATGTAATTCTTAAGGTTTATGGATATCTTCAAGAAAATGGAGATTAATATTCCCTTCTCTAAGGCTCTTCAACAAATGCCTTCATATGCAAAATTATTGAAGGAGTTGTTCACCAAGAAAAGGAAGTACATTGAAAAAGAGACCATAGAAGTCTAAGGGAATTATAGTGCAATCATCCAAAAGCTTTTGCCACCTAAATTCAAAGATCTTGACAGGTTCACTATTACATGCACCATTATTAAATTACCTATTGGAAAGGCATTAATTGACTTGGGAGCAAGTATCAATTTGATGCATCTTTCCATGTTAAAGAAAATTGGTGATTTGGAGGTTAAACCCACAAGAATGACACTTCAATTAACATATCGATCTATCAAGTGTCCAAATGGTGTTATAGAGGATGTGTTAGTTAAAGTGGACAAATTCACTTTTCTGATGGATTTTGTCATTTTAGACATGGAGGAGGATACTAAGGTTCCTCTTATCTTGGGTAGACCATTTATGAAGACGGTTAGGGTGATCATTGATGTGGATAATGGTCATCTCAATGTGCTTGTGCAAGATGAAACTGTGGCTTTCATTGTTAAAGAAGCCATGCAAACATCCTAAAGATAGTAGCAATTACTTTATAGTGTAAGTTTTTTATGAAGTTGTTGAAACTGCAAAAAGCCAAATGTATGTGAAGTCTCCTCTTGAGCGAGTATTGATAGATGCTTGTGAGGATTTGACTTTGGAAGAGGAATCTGAAGTTGAAAAGGTAAAACATCATTTGGAAAAGTCTAAAGAAGTATCATCCACTAATGTTGAAGTGGAGAAGTTGGAAAAAAGGAAAGTTAGATGATTAAGGCAAAATGGTATTGAAATTGTTGACTAATCATGTCAAGTACGTGTTCTTGGAAGACAATTCAAAGAAGCCAATCAGTATCAACAATTCTCTATCTAAGGTTGAAGAACAAAAGCTTGTTCGGGTTCTCACGACAAATCAAGGAGCTTTAGGTTGACACATTTGTTGGGCCATATCAGATTTTGAGGAGGATCGACACTACAGCGTATCAGATTGCCCTGCCACCGCACTTGGTGAACTTGCACAATGTATTTCATGTTTATCAGTTGAGGAAATACATAGCAAGCCCTTCGCATGTACTAGAGTCAGATGACATTCATATTAGAGAGGATTTGACGGTGAATATAGGACCAATGAGGATACTAGACTCCTAAGTGAAGAAGCTGCGAGAAAAGGAGATTCGAACAGTTAAAGTACTCTGGGATGAGGCTACTCAGGAGATGACTTAGGAGATGGAGGATTGCATGAGACAATCCTATCCGCACTTGTTTCCTGGTAAGTTCAATTTTTGAGGATGAAAATCTTTTAAGGTGGGGGAATGTAAAACCCGAGAAATTTAAATAATTATTTAATAAATGTGGGTAGTAGGAGCTTTTATGGCATTTAATGTGGATTGTTACGACGTGGAAAAGTACTAGCTCAAATGGTTAAGAGTACTTGATTATGTGACAATACTTGGGTTCAAGTCTTGTGTATGCCAATTGTATGCTATTTTAATAAGTGTATTATTTTAATGTTATGTTTAAACGTTAGTAGTGATAAAGTAATCCTAAAATTATAGGAATTATCACGAAACATGTATTGATTGAATTAGTTATGCATTGTTTGTGTAAGTGAATGGTTGTGTTTTCAAACCATGCTAAGAACAAATTAAACTTTCTTTTTGTCAAAATTTCTTTTGGCATGAAGATGAAAAGGCAAAGGAACCCTAGCTGCCAAGAGAGGCAACCTAGTGGGCTGGGAGACAACCAATAATGGTTCTTGAATAGCCATTAACATGAAACTTAATGGCATTTTCGGTTTTAGGGTAAATTACACTTAATTAAGGTAGTTTTTGGAGAGGAAAGAGGAAAAACATGAGAGAGGAAGAGGGGAACTGAATTGGGCGTGTAGGAAGGAAATTATGAAGGTGAATTGAGAGAGTTATTATCATGCTTTGGAAGAGAGAGAGAGAACTGAGTTTTTGGAGAAGTAAAGGAAGGCTCTTGGACATCATACAGCAAAGACTAAAAGTTCTTTTGGAGCAAGAATTTTAAGGTAAGGGAGCTGTTTTTGGATGTTTTTATTTGTGCATAATGTATTGTGCCTTCCTGTGATCAAATTGCATGAAAACCCCCTCTCTTCACGCTATTTTTCGAAGTTTCTGGGTTTCTACCCAAAAACCGCCTGGCGGTGATGAAGGTGCCTTCAGGTGACACATCAACTTTAACCCAGTTTTTGGGTTTTGTCATGAACTACTTGGCGACGAGGTGTAATCGCCAGGCGATGCGATGTGATTGGATCTGTTTCGTTGGGTTTTGTGAATTTCATGATGTTTTGATTTTTCGAGTCTAAATATTATGCCTATGTAAATGTTTAATTCTGAATTGTTATTGTTGCTCGGGGTACTTGTGACTCGAGTTGGGGATATATATACTTGGAGAGTTCACTTAAGTGGGTGAAGGATTCTGAATCCAGGGAAATAGGAGCCAATGACGATTTGGTTGAAATGGTATGATGTTTGGGTTGAGTACGTATCAGGAAATTAAGTAAATGTAAAATATTGGTGCGTAGAAATTGACGGGAATAGAAGATTGAAAAATTGGGTTTCATAGGCATAAGAAACCTGAGTTTTTACCTAAGTACTGATGTGCCGCCTGGCAGCATCTCATTGGTCGCTAGGCGATAACAGTGGACCAGTACTGTTTTGGGGAAATTGGTCGATTGGCTGCGAGGGAGGTTGCTGGTGAATTGAGTGGTGAACAAATTTAATGTGACCAGATGATAAAAAATAAAAGAAATGAGAGGTAAGTGATGATATAGGCAATGTATTGGTTGTGAGGGTGTACTTGGGATGAATTGATGTCAATAGGTAATGAACCTTTGGTGGTGATCAACAATCTGAAATAAGGGAATAGTAAAAAATAGAATAACTAAATTGAAATGGTGGATTTTAGGGATTATGGAGTTTGGTAAGTCAATGAATAATAATTGAATGATGAAAGAATATATTAAATTGGATAAGTTTAATATTTGGAAATGACTGGAATTTAGTGGCAGAGGAGGTAAGGAATTATTCTGGTATGAGTCTTATATAGTCTAGGATGATGGTTGAATTCTAATTCTCAGTTGGGGTAAGTCCACTTGGATGGATAAATTGGGTGATCTAGGATGTATTAATTTGCTATTATATGGGAATCCTAAAATTGTGGTAAGTGTATGTTGTGGCAAAATAATGTTAACAGTTGTTGGATAAGGAAATACTGGAGTGGATGTCATATCCATAAATTTGACTAAGGCATTGTGTAGGCTAGAGTGACTAATGAGTAATATAGTTCAATAAGGAGTTGTGTAATAAAGTTAAATAATGGAATTACGTGTGAGAATGCATTGTAGCTAGAGTTAAGCATTGATTTAGAATTAAGGGTGAAGGTGTGAGCACATTTCATAGTGAATTATGGTCTGTTTTAGGTGCCAAAACCAGCAGGGATGTGTTACTGGTATGGCGTCTAGCGGTTCAAGCGATAAGAGTAGCAGGGATGTTCCTACAACGCGTGGTGCCTAGCGGCAATGTGTGATCCACCAGTTGATAGATCCTAAAATAGTGGGTCTAGGAGAGGCCTAGCGCCTAGCGACAAGGGCGTCCCTCCAGGCGGTCTGCACAGGATTTTTGCCTGGCGGCACTTAGGTAACGCCGAGCGATAACGCTGCAAGTTGTGGTTTGCGCGTGTTGTTTGTACGCAGTGATGCGAGACTTGGATCAGGAGATGTTGTGCCATGAACGGGTAGGTTCATAGATGGTGGTGAACACGTGATGATATGAGCGGGGAGGTTCATATCTTGTTACTCTCGTGTGGGGATACAAGCGGGGAGATTCGTATATTTCGTGCTCACACTTGAGAGATGCTACGAGCGGAGAGGTTTGTAGCTGGTGGTCACGTATGTTGGACTACGGGCGGGGAGGTCCGTAGAGTTGGACTACAAGCGGGGAGGTTCGTAGAGGTAGGACTACGAGCGGTGAGGTTCGTAGAGACAGGACCACGAGCTCGCAGGTTCGTGTGATCATCATATATCCTGAGTCCATGGTCAACTATTTGTGTGAATTGAAGGTTGAAAAGCCTTGGGGTATTAAGGTCTTGACCAAGAACTAACTAGAATAAAATAGTTTGGTGTATTTTGATATTATTAACTGTGTTAATTATTTATGAGCTCACCCTTTTTGTTTGTGTTTGGCGATGATAGTTTTATTTATCACACGGGAGCAGATGATATTCTAGGTGATGTTGTTGATGCGTAGCGACGGAGAGGGGGCTAGCTTGGGAACTTTAAGCTAGGAATTTTATTGTGCTTTCTATTATTTTGTCAGATTTTGAAACTTGTAATAACTTTATTACTCTAATTTTATTTAAATTATGGTGCATGGAATAATGTTTCAAATTTTCCCGCGTTTGGGATTAATAAAATTTTGACGTTTGATTTTCAATTATCATTTATTTATTTTGAATTAGTAATTTTCAGTAGGGGCGTTACACATAACATCATATTGGAGAAAGGCTATATGCCTACAGTGTAAGACTCGGGAAAAAATTAAATAAATAAATAAATATTTATTTATTTAATAAATGCGAGGACGGAGATCCCTAAGTTAATTAATGCAAAGAGAAAAGACAAGGAAAAGTAATAGCTCAAGTGGTTGAGAGTATTTGGCTATTATGAGAGGACTTGGGTTTGAATCTTGTGTATGTTATTGTGATGTTATTTAATTGTTTAATTTCTTTTGTAATGAGATATGTACACGTGACTTGATGTATAAGCACATGCATGCATAAAATATCACGAAACATGAAATAGATTGTTGGTTTCTGTATTGACTTGGTAATTAGGTTGTAGGGGTTTGAACCTTGGTGAACACAAAATCTTTCTTTTTGCATTCAAATTATTTTTGCTGAGAAGAGATGTTCAAAAACCCTAGCTGTGAAAATTTTCCAGTAATCGCCTAACGGCTTTGAAGGCTCGCCAAGCAACAAATGAGTATTGAACCTAGTTTTTTGGGTTTTTCTATGAACCGCCTGGTGGTTGTGTTCTATCCACTAGGTGACGCGAACTAACTGAATTGCCCAGTTTATGATTTCCTATGGTATCCATGAGGTCGGGGAGGCCTGAATTGAATATATATACATGATTGTGTGAGTTGCACTGTGATTTGATGTATGAAAAGGTGCTAATGGAGGGTAATTGTGTGAACCATTGCATAATTGGGGGAGGGTTCATGATTAGGATTATGGATGAGTGAATCTGATTCCAGATTATAATTTGTGAGTGATTGGATGAAATTAAATGAAAATTTACTGTTATTGAACTCTATAATTATGCTTGAGCACGAATGGGTGTTGCAGCACGAGAATGAATAATTGGGGGGATTAGGGTTCGCACTAGTGCAGGAAAATTCTGGGATTATCTAGAATGGGATGCACCACCTGGCAGTACGCAAGATGCCGCCAAGCAATAGATGCTAATCAACAATTTTGTGGATGTTGGCTGGTTTTGGGTGTGACGTAGGAGTTCTGTGGGTGTGATTGAGGCATACAAATGTGATAGCAAGGAGAAAAATGACCATTGGTGGGTTATGAATTCTAGGCATGAAGAGATATTGAACTAAAATAGGGGTTGGATTAAGAGAGTACCATGTGTACTGTGTGATATTGGTTGTTGTGTTGGCATGAACTAGATACATAGTTTGGATTTTCTGATTTGAGTTTCAATAGTTGACGATTAATTGGTTTTAAAAGTAAGTGGTAGGATGGTATTGATTGTAGATGTATGTGGATATCCAAAATGATGCCTTCGTTTACGGTTGAGTACTCCCATGTTAATAATATGATTTTTTGGTGTTCTGGATTGCATATGTGGTGATTGTGTTCATTAGAACCTTCTAAATTGTTAAAAACCAATAGCATTAATATTACTGGTATGGCACATGGCTACGAGGGGCAAGCCGCCAAGTGATATCGGCCAAAATAGTGGCCACTAGAAACGCGTGGCACTTGGCAGGGAGGATGGTCCCGTTAGGTGACAAAAGGGTAATTACAACCACAAAGGAGATTGGATCCAACTATGAAAGAAGTGATGAGAAAGGAGGAGCTTAAATTGTTGGAAGTAGGGATGATATATCCCATCTTTGACAATGATTAGGTAAGTCCTATGCATGTTGTGATGATCTGTTTTACCATCCCTATCAAAGATGACTATGTGTTCAAATAATACTCATTGTTAATTATGATTGATTGTGGTTCAAAGAATACTTAGTGTTTAGTTAGGAATGATTGTTGTCCAAAGAATATGAAGTGTTTAGCCTAGAGTGGTCATTGCAAAAATGATAATGTGGTTAGCTATGAATGGTTATGACCCACATAATACTCATTTTGTATCTTGCAAAGTTAGTGATGACACATATTTTGTACACACGTTTAAAGCATTATTGTTCAAGGATCACACTTTTTATATACTTTATTTTTAGTTTTTACATAATTTTCTTTCAATAGTAATAAATTGGGTTCGTTGTAAATTTTTACTTTAACTTTGTATTTTCAACTTATCTAACATTTATTCACTAAATTAAACATCACTTTTTTGTATATATTATTTTTGGTTGATTATAGTTGAATTGGATTATACATTTTTAGGACTTCAAAATGGATAAATGGTTTGCTAGATTTAGAGTTCTTTGCTAATTTTATGACTTTTTAAAGTTGAAGAAGATTTGTTAAAATTTATTAAAGGAACCCCTCCATATTAGATTTTTGTGATTGTTAGTTTAAACTGTTGTAATTGGGTTCATGGATCTAATTAGAGTTATGATTATATTTGTTTTGATTTTCATAGTCTATATAAGGTTTAACTATGCTCAAAACTAAAAAAAAAATCATTTTCTTAATTTTAGAGTTTGAGGAGGAACTATCTCTTCATCTTTTTCCTTTCTTTTCTCTCATTTTTGTTTGTCTTTTTCATTTTTTCGATAGTTGCATTTTTTGTTCCTCAACAATGGAAAAAATACATCTCTAAGGATCAATTCGCAAAATAAAAAAACAAGCCAAATTGAGTTATATGGCAATCATTTTTCACTTTGAAATTGTTATTCTTTTCACTAATTTCAATTTTGGTCATTGTGATATCAAATTGAGTTTATGGTTTTTTAGAATTGAAATTAAGAATTAATTGAATTTTGATTTGATAAACGAAATCTAAATCCAATATTAATTTTTATTTAATTCATATAACTAGTTTAGTTGATAAACTTGGATCTAAACTTGTAGAGACCTAGGATAAGAGGATTGTTTGGCTCTTTAAGTCTTTAGAATGGTCCATTTTTTATCATTTTAATTTCCACTTTTGATCTCTAGTTATGTTTTCCAATTTTTGTTTTACAATTTCAATCTTAGATCCCAAATTTAATTTGTATAGGAAAAATATTAAGAATTAAATATAATTAATTAGATCCCAAATGTAATTTGTATAGGAAAAATATTAAGAATTAAATATAATTAATATGTGTTTTCCTTTAAGAATCAATCTAGGTTATGCTTTATATTACAAAATTCAAAGAAACTTGTTAAAATAAGACAATCCAATATGTTAAGATCAAACAATCTAAGTGCACTCAATCAGATGGTCTAATTCGTATGAGATCACTTAATGATGTTGATGATGACAAACCATCTTTAGCTCAAAATGTTTCGTGCCTCATGAAAAAAAGAAGATAGTTAGTTGTGGCACAAAGATTTATGTATTAAGTGTTTATAAACATCTTTCCTTCTCTGTAAATAACATGCAAAATAAAGAGATAAAAGAAGAAATTGAGAGAGAGGGAAAGTATACATCATACTTTAATATTAGTTCATCCAATCACACATATTATGTCCATTCTTAATCAATTAATTAAGTTCCACTAACTAAACCAATGTTGTAAAATACAATATGGGTATTCTTTGGACTTGTAGCAACTTTTAGTTAACCTCTTATTAATTAGGCTCACAACCCTCCTGGCTAATCCCTTGAGTACTCTTTCTACAAGCCACTACTAACTTAGTATTTTTTTCCCGAGTCACTTTTGGTTCAATACCGGTATTTTATTAGCTCCCAGCCAATCCTAGTTTGCTCCATTTAAATATTCTTTCAACAAGTCACTTACGACTTAAGCAAGTATTATTTTGCCTCTCCTAGCTTAAGTAAGCATTCTTTCGCAAGTCAATCCTCACTTAAACAAATATTCTTTCAAAAGTCACTCCTAACTTAAATAAGTATTATTTGAACGACAACCGCTCCTAGTTAATAACCTAATATTCATTACCAAATAGTCACTGCTAGTTAAAAAAAGCAGCTTTTGACGTCTATCTTTATACTGACAGACGTCAAAGGACGTTGGTCTGTGCAACAGCCGACATCCTTTGACGTCTGGCAGCACAAAGACAAACGTAAAAAGCTGTTGTTTTTACCTTCATTTGGCGCTAGTTGAACGTCGGGTTCTCTCAAAGAAAACATTAAGAGACTTCGGTGTTCTCTACAACTGACGTTAAGGGATGTCGAATTTTATTTCCGACGTCAATTTTAATGTCACTTAGTACGACGTCAAAGTTCAGGCAGACGTCAAAAGCCAAAAATAACAAAATTTAAAAGCCTTTTTTATGTTAGTGTATATCTATGATCACACTTTAGCTTTCTAGGTGAAGATTTCAATGTGTGAAAAATTGAGTCGCTCTTCCTTCAAACTTGCTTATTTGAACACTAGTGTTATTCATCTTTGAAGCTTTAGTTGGCTCAAATCACAATGTACTTGCACTATACATGTAATCTCTCTCACTTTCTTGTATTTATTAAATATCTTTATAAAGGCTTTAAAAAAGTAGCTATTGTAGAGTAGTTTCTGGTTGTTGAGCAACTTTAGTTCTTTTAAACATCTTTCCCTTTCATTTTGGCGAGCTTGATGGTGATGGATGCATTTGTTAAACATAACCTTTAGGGTTAGTTCTTAACATCACAATAGGCACAACCTTGTTATAACAAATTACCTATTGTCCATTGTTGTTCAAAGGAGAGAATTATAACTACTAAAAGTTCAAGATGATGATTTTCCTTGAGTATCTCATGTAAACCTTTTTAACATTGTCCAAAATGATATGACCTTCGTTTATGATGCTAATGGTAAACCTATACCTTGAGAATTGTGGAATGAAGATTAAAAGTGCATGTATAAACTCAATCCTAAGTTTGGTGTATTATTTTATGTTCTCTATCTAAAGAAACATTCTCAAAATACATTTCCCTAACATTTGTCAAGAAATGTGGATACTTTGATCTTGTCTTATGAGGCCTCAAAGGTGGTCAGACGAAGCAAGTTGACATTTCTAAAACATTAATATGAGATGTTCACGATGAAGTAAAATGAGACAATCTTGTTTATAATTAGAAGGTTACATGTCATCTGCGACGAGCTCAGATTGCTTAGATGTAATGTTGACTCATATAATGTCATAAACAAAGTATTGAGTACTTTTCCACCACAATGGAGCTAAACAAACAATACTTCGTGCTTTAAAGGTTCTAAAGGTGATGGCCCATGAAAGGACTCGTTGGAATCCTAAATGTACATGAATATGTTCTGCTTAGCGATGCTAAAAAAGTGAAACAAATAGTTTTTCTCTTAATGCTCGAAAGTTCAAGAAGATTAAATTAGGAAAAGGCATATGAGACATCAGACGACCATTAAGACCAAATTGAATTAGATAAGAATGAGAAGTTGTCTCTCCTAATAAACGAAATCAAAAGGATACTAAAGAAACACACAAAAAAATATGAAAGAGGAAAGAAATATAAGTTTTAGACAAAGTTGTTTTTAATATATACATTTACATATATTAAAAATAAAATCATATAATAATTATGTTAAAGTTTTCTTAAAAAAATTACAAAATTTTATTCTTAATTACTAGAGTTGTCAAAATGGGTTGGAACCCGCGAGCCAACCCGGCTCACCACGGGTTCAGGTCGGGTTGGGTTGAATTTTTTTTACAAATTTCAATACGGGTTGATTTTTGACCCGGCTCATTTAGAACCCGGCTCATCCGGGTTGAACCCGTGGTGAGTCAGGTTGGCTCACCAACCCTCAGATAAAAGGGTCACACAAGTGTTTTTTATTTATTTTTATTAAGTTGGGCTTTAGATTTGAGTCATGTTAGGTTGTTTTTTTTATCCAACCCATAAATAATTTGTATTTTCTTTATTTTGATTTGATTTGTATTTGGATGTATTAAAGTTTATTTAAATTTTAATTAGAATTACAATTTAGTTTTGACTAAAAAAAATAAAAAAATAATATTTTTTTTTAATTAAGTGAACTCGTGAGCCAACCCGTTTAACCTGCCAATCCGTGGTGAGTCGGACCGAGTTTGAATATTTTTGGGTCGCTAAAAAGTGAGCCGGGTTAGGTTGACTCACTAAATCATCAACCCGTGGTGGGGAGCCGGATCGGGTCGGGTTACCCGTTTTGATAACTCTATTAATTAGTAAGTAAATATTTTACTTTTAATCACATCAATATCCTTATTAATAAAATAAAATTAAGTAAATATTTTTAAAGAAAATTTAAAAATGTTTACATTTATTGAAAAAATAATTTAAACATACAAATAAACATGTTTAAAAAATTAATAAAAAATATACTGAATTTCTGGATGAATCTTTTACTAAAAAAATGGAGATTAACCTTTAGTAAAAAAAAAATAATTTTCATCTCATATTTTATGATTTTAATAATATATTTAAAAATAATAATTTATAAAAAATACTTTGGAAAATAATTGTGCAAGGAAATATATTTTATTGAAAAAGTTTATCAATAACTTAAATATATTTTCACAAGTAAAATATTAATATTTAATTATATAAAATAAAATATTAGTGTTAAATTAGTTTAATTGATAATTTAGTCTTTATATTAAAGACAAATATTTAATTATTTTTAATTTTTTTTTTCACTCAATTGAGTCCTACTTTTATTTAAAACCATAAAATGTTCGCTCTTTCATTAAATTGACTTTAATATGATTTGGTAAGTGTGACTATCGTTAACTTTTTTTTTAATTTTTGTTTTGTTTTGTTTTTTGTTTTGTAAGTTTTTTTCATGCCTCCATCTCTTCCTCTTTCTCCCTACAACACCTTCCATCTCCTTCCTCCTCTTCCTTTCTCACACTATCCCTCTCCTTTTACCTCATTCCTCACACACAACCAACCTGAACTTCACAACCTCCACACCATCATCATAAACCCCAACTCCTCTTCATATCTTTTTCAATTTTGTTCATCAATTGAAAATTACTATATTTGTGGTTCTACTCCAGCCTGCATTGGAAACATTTGAACGTTTTAATCTTTTACTTCATTCAGATATGTATGTGGTATGTCAAGGTCACAAAAAAGATGTGTTGGTATTTTTTGAGTCATTAAGTTTCAAACTTCCACCTCGCAAGGGAGTAATAAATTCTCTTCAAGAGGTATTTGTAATTTTTTGTTTTTTAATGGCCAAACTCAAATGCTTTAAGAAGTTATTATTGGTTAAAACTTGGTATTTTCATAATTCAGGCGACCTCCAAAAAAGATCAAGCTTAATACTGAGTTGATCCTTCAAAGCCTTATAAATTTATCTTAATGTTAGAGATTGCAAAAACATTTAACAGTTTTACACCTTTAGATAAATCAAAGAATCATCCCCAAATTTTGTTCACAACTATATTTGTTGTGGCAAAATAAGAGTCTTTAAGACTTGTTTGTCATAAGAGTTGATTTTACTCAGCGAACACAAATTCCGTTACATTTTTAGGACGATATACAAACTCAATTTAATTGTGGTGGTGGTGGTGTGAGAGAGGATGAGGAAAGAGATTGAGGCTTTGTTCACTTGAATAAATGAATTTGGGAGAGAGTGTGAAAATGAATTTGTGTAAATTTGAGTGGATGAATATGTGTGTTTTTTTGAGTGGATTTAGAGTGTAAAGTGAATGGATTTAAAGATGAATTGTGTGGAAGTTAGTGAATGATTTGAGTGATGTGATAAATTAAAAAAATTATTTTAATAGATAGATTTTGAAGATGACCAAAATACCCTTAATGCTAAAAATATTTAAAATACTTTTTAGATTAGTAAAAAATACTATTTAATAAATTTTAACAACAAAATAAAAAAAGATAAATTATATTAAATTATTATTATTTTTATAATAATTATTATTTATTATTATTTTTATAATAATTATTATTTATTATTATTACTTAATATTATATATGTATATATATATATATATATATATATATATCATATGACTTTTAATAGTATAGACACAATAATGCAAGTTCTTCACTCTCTTTCATGAAGCAATCTCACATAGGTTGTAATTAAAAAAAAACAAAAATAAAAAAATAAAATGGTGAACTGCACATGAAGAAGGGACATTTTAGTAATGGAGTGTTTTGTATCTCAAATCTCCAAAGTGATGCGAAGATTAAAAAGATTGGACATCTCTCATTTCCTTTTCCTTGCTTTCTCTCTCCCTCCAATGATGTAAAACACGAACACAAAAATATGTTAAAATTCATGCTTGTTAATCCTTAAAAACAGTAAATCAGCTGAAGAGAACACAACCTAAGGATTATGGAGGGGAGGAAGAATAAAGAGTTGAAAGATAGTGTGTGGAAGGACGAAGAAGAAGAAATTGACAAATGAATGACAAAACATAAAAAAAAAAACAAAAAAGTTAAAAATAATTAAAAAAAATCAAGATACTAATATATTCCTAACGTCAATCTTATTAAAATATTAATATTGTGATTTAAAATAAATTGAAAATCAATTAAAAAAAATTAAATATTTACCTTTAATATTAAAATTAAAGTACTAATTAAGCTTATTAAGTTTAATTATATTTTTATAAATATTATTTATTTTTTAAAAATATCTGCCAAAGAAAATATAAAAAATATTAGTTCCAATCCACAAAATAAAGTTCAGGTAAAGAAAATGACGAGTTTACCCCTGAAACGGACAGATGTCATCCGGTAGCTCATTTATTTGGTGCACCCCGGACACTGCGCACTAACGACACATATAAAACCCCAAAACCCTAAGTCTTCACTTCACTACTACCCTGTCTCGCTCTGCCTAAACCGTGCTAGGGTTTTACGAACCAGCTACGCGAGAACCCTCAGGGGCCGTCCACAACCGAATAAGGAAGAAAAATGGTGGCCGACCGGACCAAGAAGTTGAAGGTTTCCGAAAAGGGGGAGAACCTTGACGAAATCGACGGAGAACTTGTCCTTTCCATTGAGAAGTTGCAGGAGATCCAAGACGAGCTGGAAAAGGTACCAATTATTCGATATCCCACGCGCTTTCCTTCTTCCTCGTTTTTTGTTTTTTCAATATCGCGGATTACGGATCTTCCCTCGTTTTTTTTTCTTGAGGTTTTTATGTTACGTTGGGAATGTGACTCTGCTTTTGGAGCCTCCGAATTGCACGCGCTAAATGTGATTGCTTTTATGCTTGATTATCTGTTTCTGGTTTCGGAACGTGATCCATTAACCTGTTGTTTGCGCTTTGTTTCATTTGTTGGTTGTGTTGTTTTAGATCAATGAAGAAGCCAGCGACAAAGTTCTTGAGATAGAGCAGAAGTACAATGAGATTAGGAAGCCCGTTTATGACAAGCGGAATGATATTATCAAGTCAATTCCTGATTTTTGGCTAACTGCTGTGAGTTTAGCTTTACACATTATATTATATTTATATACATGTGTGCTATTTGTTAAATTGGGATATTGTTGTGTTGTTGGGAATACCTTGTTTATTATTGTTTGTTGTCCTTTTGCAGTTTTTGAGTCATCCTGCTCTTGGTGATCTTTTGAACGAGGAAGATCAGAAGGTCTGGTCTCTTTTTCAGTCTTTCTAAAGTTGGATGGGCTTATTTTGTCTTGTTTGAGTTTGTCTACCACTGTGCATCTATGAAGTAATTTGGTCTGTTTTAGTATTTGTTCCCAGAGAGTTATGCTTTTTACACAAGCCTTTTTAATAGTCGAACACAGCAACCTAGGTGCTGGATGCTTTTTCAATATAATCTTTCTCTGAATTGACTTGTGCTTGCATGAATAGATAGCTCGTTTAAGTTGTTTACTTTCCTGTTCTTTTTAATTACTTGGGACATAATTTTTCCATGGAAGTTCGTCGAATACTGTTGTTACTTTGATTACAGATATCTTCTAATGAGTAACATTAATTCATTAACGATACCCTTATTTTGTAGATATTTAAGTACTTGAGTTCTCTTGAGGTTGAAGATTTTAAAGATGTCAAATCAGGCTACTCAATCACCTTTGTAAGATGGTTTTCCTCTTTCCTTTGCTGTAGACCTACGGAATGTTTTGCAAGACAGTCAGTTTAAGAAGTTTATGTTTTGTAGGGACTGTTCATTTAATTGAATAATAACCCCTTCCAAAATTGATTTTTTGTTCAGAATTTCAACGCCAATCCCTATTTTGAAGATACAAAACTTGTAAAGACTTATACCTTCCTTGAGGAAGGAACAACAAAAGTCACTGCCACTCCCATAAAATGGAAGGAGGGCAAGGTAGGACTACGATCTTAACTTTGGGAATTCTTTTATTAACTTGTGCTGCTTATGTTTTGTTTCTGAACTCCTAATTGTTAAACATGAAGAGCATACCCAATGGAGTTAGTCATGAGAAAAAAGGGAACAAGCGGGCTCCTATTGATATCAGGTTGGTGCCTAAATATGATCCAAGTGATTTTCAATAAAAAATTGACAACAAAGAAAGCAATGGTCATGTAGGGTCTGTTAACTGGCATTTGTTCTGGCTTTCCACTATTTATGTTATCGATAACCAGAACTGTATTTTTTTTTTGTTTGAGTTCGCACGGGGATTGCTGTCTCTTTCAGGGGACTGAGATATGTCTGATCTACTACGAATTATACTTGATCTGATCACAGATCCATTGGCATTACATTGGATTATCAACTATCAATAAATATTTAACTACAGTGCATATGAGACCAATTTTAATACTGTGGACTAGCAATTTTTTTCTTTTATAATTTATGCTCTATTTCTTCATTTATAAAACATTTTACACATGGTCAATGGACATTGCTTTTAGAATAGTTGCAAACGATTTTTTACTACAAGGAATGAATAAATAAATCATTTTCTTTTATGCTTCATTCTTGTTTAATAAATTATCAATTAATGATTTTATATAAAATTATTGACAAAAATCCTTTTGTAAACATATTATGAAACAATAAATAATTGTTTTCATATTCTCATTTTAATGCATGCAGCTTCTTTAGTTGGTTTAACGACACTGAGCAAAAAGATGAAATTGATGACATCCATGATGAGGTATATTTTTCTGGATTTGATCATTATGCAATGTGCATCAATGCCTTTTTTTTTCTCTTATCATAATAATTGATTTCTTTAGTCTGTGTATTTTAGTCATAAATTTTAGTGTTATATTTATTTCTAAATAGCAGGTTGCAGAATTAATCAAGGATGATTTATGGCCAAATCCGCTTACTTATTTCAATAATGTAAGTTAACTTTCAGTTCTGATATCCTTTTCTCTTAGGAGACAATAATGCTTCTTGGTTTTGAATAATTCATTTTACTATCAATATTGTTTCTTTCCTTGTACTTACAATAATTGCAATAACAATTATTTTGGAACAGGAAGAACCTGATGAAGATGAGGGTGATGAGGATGAAGCTGATGATGAGGTAACTGATGTACACTTTTCTTGTTTTGGAATAATATTAGTTGATTAATGCTGTTGATTTTTTCTTTCGTACTGCTTCGGAATGTGACAGTTTCTTGTTATATATGTAATATGTACTGTGCACTACCATTTAATGGGTAGTATGTGTTTTTGGGGCAGATGGGAAATGTGACAGTTTCTGGTTATATCTGTAATATGTATCACACATACAGTTCCTGTGTAATATTTTACCAACCATTGTGTTGTATGGACAAATTTTGTTATGTTTACACTCACCAACTAACAATTGCCTCATATCCATTTCATTAAGTTGGCATGAATGTGTGATATCACGTCGTTATATTCAATTCCAGGGTAGATTAGCATGACTGAATCTGTAACTTGTGCACATATGATGATTTCAGCATTGACCCATTGCCAACCATTAATGAATATCGTGTGGAATGTAATTAAATCATGCTTAGTTTTGTGCTATCGAGATTTTAATTTTATATCAATTAAGTTTTACTATTGATTTCTGTGTACACTTGTGAATATGCTTACATGTAGAAAATGCAAATCTCAGAACTTAATGAAATTGTTTTGGAGACAATTGCTTTACCAAGAAAGTTATTAGTCTTGCTGCTCATATCCATTGCTTTATTCCCTTTGGGTTTTGTGTTTATAATTACTTTACTACTTTTGAGATAGTATATACAGCTATATATGGTGTATTATAAAATGTATATTTCCCTGTCAGCAGGGGAAGGATCACGGTGACTCTGAAGATGATGATGAGGGTGAAGATGATGAAGATGAGGGGGAGGAAGATGAGGACGAATGAAAAATACATTATGGTCATATTACCTTTTTTTGCGTTGTAGGAGTATGTAAGCGTTCTTTAGGGGATGATCATATGGCCACCCTTTGTGGTTATCAACTTATCTCGGCAGGTGAAGCTACCAAGGCTAGTTATTGGTTCTCTCTGACTATAGTCTTATTTATTGTCCTATGGAGTTATTTCTGGTTTAATCCCTTGTGCACTTTTCATATACTAATGTTATATCGGTTTTTTTATAAACCTTTCTTGTGGGATTTCCTAGTCAAGTTGCAGCATTTATTGTATAGCAGTTTGAGTTCGGTATTTTCTTAGGGTGCAGGAGTATGGAACCAATTTTACAAATGAGAAACGACACCTAGGCAAATGTTCAATTACTATTTCAGTGTTATCCAATCTATTTAATTACTTGCATGAGTCACATTTGAGTGTGTTATCACGTGTTCTACTGAATCTGATGAGACTTTTTCCAGTTTAAATTAGAGGCAGTAACATTTGGCGTCCTGGGCTACTTTTGAGGTACTGTTTTCCTAGTACATTATTGTTTGCTTGAGAATGGTGGTCATCTTTCTCTTACTAGCTTTAAAACTGTACATTGTTTTATTTTTAAATAAAATACGTTTTTAAAAAGTTCCATGTACATTATATATTTTTGAATCAACACAGTACTGATGAAAACTTAAAAGCTACGAGGTTTTCAATTCCAATTTTTAACGTCACTAAATGCCGTAGGCCACGTAAATGGAATATGAAAATACAGTGACTATTATTATAATTTTATCAAACCAGTTGTCGTAAATTCTGGCATTCCATGAATGAAATCTACATTTTGTTATTTTTACGGTTCCGAAATTTGAGGCTTCCAAGAAATCGTTAAAGATGGGTTCCAATGAAACAGCATCACAATATCCACATTTTAAGAGTTGATGTTCACGGGATGTTAATAAATGAAGTACTGACTGATACGGGATAAAGTAATATATTAATCTGTTTATTATCTAATTAAAAACATGTTAAAGCGAATTTAATTATTCACGCTTCATTTAATTAAATTATTATTTTCATTTATTATTATTACTTTATAAATAAATATCTAATTCTTGTGTCTAAGGCTTTATTGGAATAAGGGAGTCAAAGTCGGAACGAAAGAAAAAAAGATGAACAATGAAGCTGTTAGTAAGTTATCTTTGTCTAAGTTGTTATTAATGTTATATTACGTAAATTAAAATGTTACTACTGTAAGGGTATTTCTGACCAAATTTGTAAACATTGACTTTGTTGGCAAATTCAAGCAATCAGAGGGTGATGAATTTTTGGTGAGGGGAGTTTCATCCTACACCTCCGTAACTTTTTCCAGCACCCTCGTATTTTGTTTCAAATTTTGTCTTTTTTATTTCAGAATCCTGAAGTTATCTTTTGCCTGTTGATTCTACCATCTAAAATTTTAGATTATGCAATTTAAAAATATTTTAAATTATATCTATATTTTATTTTAGTGGAGGTTGATCGAGTGATTTGTGTCCTTAATATTTTTCTTCTCACAAGTTGTCTTTCTTTTGCTATTATTATTGTCATTCTCTGTACCGTTATTCTTATAGATTTTTGAAGAATCGAAGAGTTTTTTTCGTTGCATATTTGAGTATTTTTGGTTAGGTTTAAATATCTTTTTGTCCTCATTTTCATGGTGTTTGTTGTGGATGATCCTCATTTGTACCGAATGTTTAAAATGGTCTTCATTTTTGCAATTCGTGTTTTATTTGGTCATTTTCTATGACGCCGTTTAAATTATTAACGGAGCATTGTACAGGTGGTACGTAACACACCCTAATACAAATCGTGCCACCTATACAATGTTCCGTTAATGATTTAAATGTCGTCACAAAAAAGACCAAATAAAACACGAATTGCGAAAATGGTGATCATTTTAAACATTCGGTAAAAATAAGGACCATTTTAAACATTCTGTCAAAATGAGGATCATATACAACAAACATTACAAAAATGAGGACCAAAAGGTATTTAAGCCTTTTGGTTATTATGTTATTTTTTATGTCATAAATGATAACGTAGGAATGAGTAAACATGACAATCTCGTTATTTAAATAACTAAATTTATGAAAGGTTTGAAACTTAATTAATTAAGTCCTTGTGTTGTAATTAACAAAGTTAGAAGACATTGTAATAACTAAGTAATAAAAAAAGAATGCTAACCAATGTCTTAAGGGTATTGGTTAAAGAATCATTAATGTGCATTGGTACTATAATTTTTATATTTTTTATATTGAAAACTGAAATAATTAAATATATTAATTAAAATAGTATAAATAGTATAAATGCATATTACAAATTTTTTTAAGACAAAATATCCTTTTAAACTATAATTTTTTTATACAAAACAAAGATTTTAGAATTTTTAAAGTCTCTATTCAAAATTGATATTTTAATTGTTTCTTTTTATATAATTTTAGATGTTCAACCCTATTTTTTTTTTGATTTTTTTGTTAATTTAAACTTTCTTTTGTTTATTTATATTTTTAAAAATTAAAATATATTTATTTTATTATTGAATTGTTTTTTAATTTTTATTGATGAGTATTAAATAAAATATTAAATATAAAATGAGTACTTCCTGCTTTTCCCTCCACAATCTAACTTCAATATCTTCCCTCAAAACCCTCCTCGCTTCAGGTTAATTCAATCACTTTTCTTAATCTCATCACTCCTTATTTATTACACATATAATAAAAATTCATTCTTCTCATCAGTAAGGTTTTTTTTATCATATCAGTCACTCGTTGAATATTCTGAATCTGTGTCTGGGAAATGTAAATTGTGTGTGAAATGTGGTAGGGGAGTGCTTGAAGAACTGTTTGTGCAAATGAGCAAGGTGGGTATGTTGTTGGAGAGCATTATAAACGATTGTTTGGGTCTTCCTACCAACTTGTTGAAGGAATTGAATGATGATAGGAGTTGGGATTTCATGGTGGCATTGCGTTACTTGCCAGCTTCTGACGGTGAGAATAATGGAATCGGGGAGCATCAGGATGCTAACTCCGTTACCTTAGTTATTCAGGATGGAGTTGGAGGCCTGCAAGTTCGTAAGAATGGAGAGTGGATCCCTGTTGTTCCTGCTGAGGGCACTATTGTGGTCAATGTTGGTGATGTTTTGCAGGTAACTATATATGTTTTCAAATGCACCAAATTCTGGTCTATAGTTTGCATCTTTTTAACATCATTCTTAACCAGCCAAGATTTCAGTCTAGCAGAGAAGATGAACCAGTCTACACACGTGTTTCTTTCAAAATATTAAAATAAGGTGAATAATGTATACGATATATAGACCGTTTTGAAATCTAAAGTTCTTTCATGACTTTTTCTTTAAAAGATACCGAAAGGATCGAAGAAAAAAAAAATGAATATTTAAAGTTTAATGTTTTAAATATTCATTCTTTCTTTGGAATGTATTTTAAGATAAAAGTCTTCGAAAGATAAAATTCTATTTCAAAGGTTAAATTATTTCAGAAGTTTTTATTGTTATAATAAAATCTCAAGTATGTTTTTTTCTTTTTATTTCACTCAATTGAGTCTTTATTTTGGAAAATTAGTTACAATTAAGTCCTTCTCGTTAGTAGGACACTAACGGTGTTAACTATGTGGCATGTGTCAGCACGTGATTTTTTAATTTTTAATTCTTTTATAATTCAAAAAAAAAATTGCCACGACGTTGTGCCATGTGGTAGAGATAAAGTGATGTGACAGTAATAGTGTCACGGTGTCATTGTTGGATGTGAAAAGTCTCAATATAATCCATGTGTCATAGAAATTAAAACTTGGAAACATGGGATATGGTAACATATAAATATAATCATTTGATCTTTGGATCTAACTGATTTTGTTGACATTTGAAAGGTGTTGAGTAACAAAAAGTTCAAGAGTGCAACTCACAAAGTTGTGAGAACAAAAGAACGAAACAAGTACTCTTACGTGTTCTTTCATAACATAAGAGGAGACAAGTGGATCGAACCATTATCACAATTTACCAAAGACATTGGTCTGCCACCAAAGTATATAGGATTCCTATATAAAGAGTATCAGGATTTGAGAATGAGGAACAAGACTCATCCACCTTCTCGATCAGAGGATGTCATCCGCATTACTCACTATGAAATTTGATACCCAGAGTCTTGTATGAACTTAATGAGACCAAAATAATCATGCCATGTTCTAGTTTCATAGTACAAGTTGTTAGGACCTTTTCCTGGTTCATCATTGTTCCCATGTTGGCTCAAGAGTTCTTAGATCAAAGTTCTCTTGTAAGATATTTCACCTTGTCGTGATGTTCAATAAAAATTCCAAATTATGTTTGCATAAGTCATTTTGAGAGGATAATTCATTTTTCTAGAGAGTTTGAAATACTTTACCCAAAGACATGTTATTTGGATAAGATAACGGTTCCACGTAATGTCACAGACTTTACTTAAGGAACAAGGATTTGAGATAGTACTTGGTTTAAGGAAAAAATTATAATGTTGATAGTACATCTCAAATTTGTTAATGAACTATTGTAGCAGCTCCACCCGTTTGTGTAAAGCACTAAACATTTGAACTACTTAATATTTTAAGGTTTTGATTTTGATATTTTAATTTTAAATGAGGTTATTTATCGTTATTTATTTTATAGTATTCTTTATTTTTTCAATGTTTTGTATCCTCAAAAATAGGTCTAAGTATAAATTTAAGATGTAAGTTGAACGTAATTTAATCTCTGGAGTATTGAAATTTTTAGTTTGATTTCTATATGAAAAAAAAAACCATAGACATTATCGGACTTTGAAGGTTTTGTAAGTTATATCTTTATATTTTTATATAAGTTTTATAAGTTATAACTTTTATACTCTTAAAAATGTATATTACAAAAGTAAATTTATTAAACATAGGTTAAATTACTCTTTTGGTCCCTCTATTTGTCATGAAATTTCAGTTTGGTCCTCAAGTTTTTCGTTGTCTCAATTTGGTTCTCATATTCTTAAAAATGACTCAATTTGGTTCTCACCGTTAGTTTGACCAAACGATGTTAAAGTCACGCCACGTGTCAATTTCTGGTTATTTATTTATTTATTTATTTTATTTTTTTAATTTTGTACATGTGTCACTTTATAGTTGTGCCACGTGTCAAAATTGTTAATTTTTGACACGTGGCACAATTGTGAAGTAACATGTGTAAGAAGTTTAAAAAATTAAAAAATTAAAAAAAATTATTTTTTTTTTCAAAAAATCAAAAATTGACACGTGGCGTTGACTTTAACACTGTTTGGTCAAAGTTAACGGTGATGACCAAATTGAGTCATTTTTAAGAAAATGAGGACCAAATTGAGACAACGAAAAACTTGAGGACCAAACTGAAATTTCATAACAAATAGAGGGACCAAAAGAGTAATTTAACCTTAAACATATGAGTCATCAATTCTTTTAGCAAATAATTCGGTTTTTGTACGACAGTGAAAATGTTTGCCTTTTCCACATAAGTTCTTATAACCCCATAAAGTTGAAAAATTTTCTACTTCCTTCTAAATTAAATGACAGTTGAAATTTGTTCAAGGCAAAGTTGTTTCAATATTTGTTGTATGTGGTTGATGCTTTTCATATGGAAGAGGTGTTGAGAGGTAGATTTTGGCACCCTATTTAACTGGTTGTTATAGTGTGAAGTATGGATTTAGGTAATTGAGTTTTTAGTTTTGGATATCTTGGACTTCTAACTTGAACTTCTGTTTGGAATGAGTAATTGAGAGACTTCTTGGATTATACACTTGAAGTTCTGTTTGGAATGAGTAATTGAGAGGCTTATGGGATTATACAATCCATAAGTACTCTAAATTGTGTAATATGTAAGAAAAAAGTTATTTGTTTCATGTAAAATCTAAAACTTTAAAATGGTATTATGGATTATACCATTTAGAGCAATAACATGACCTTCAAAATTATATTTTCAATTGTATAATTCAAAATATATTTTTGGACTTTGGGTTTTCTTTTAGAAATTAGTTATGTTCTATGTTTTTGGGCTTTGGGCTTTCTTTTATAAATTAGTTTATGTTTTGGTTTGGGCATTCTTGTAGGGTTCTTAGGTTTTCTTAAACTCATGTGCCTATATATAGAGGTACCAAAAACTATTGTAGACACTTTTAGTCATATATTGAATTTGATTTAATTAAAGAGAGAATTCTCTTTGTTCATGGCTTAGGCCTCCGGTTCTTATCAAATATTAACATCTTTGTGGAGAATCTTCACTTGACTTATCAATCTGCTAGATTGTGGCATCCTCCATCTCTGTCTTATTTCGTGTTCTTCTCTAATATATTCGTGTCATGCCTCTTGAGGATTTAAATTCAGAAACAATCATACTCTTTCCTGGATAGGATCGTATCATCTAGTATCTAGAGCAAGGTTCTGGTTTGAATTTCCTCTTCTATGTTATTTTTTTGTCATATGAAAAAAAAAGTACAATGTTCAATGTCTGTTTGTTCTGTGTTTTGTTTTAAATTTTGCTTGTTTCATTTGTAAGGAGTAAAACCCCTAAGATTGTTTCCAATTTAGTTGAATTTTTTTTATTTGGCGTTTTTTTTTGTTCTTTTATGTTCTCTGTTTAAATTGTGTATTTGTACATTTGATTCATGGAAATTATTTGTGCATTAACGTTTCGAATTCTTGCATTTGATAAAAAATTTACACTTGTGTATATCAGTTACTTTTTTTATGGACTCTTGCATTAACGTTTCAAATTCTTATATGACTGAAAAATACAAGTATTATGTATTTTTTACAGTGCTAAAATTTAAAGAATAGACCGTCTATGTCATAGTACGAACATGATAAAAATGTTAAATTATCAATTTATCATCAAAATCTCCCAAAGTCTTTGCTTAATTTTGTAAACTTCTTAAAGTTTCCCAATTTTTTGAACATTGAAAGTTTTGCCATAAGAATTTTTTTTAAAAAAAGAAAAGTGGGATGGCCCGTGGGCCCGCAATTATGCAGGGCAAGCCAAACATTTTAGACCATATTTAAAATGTGGGGTGGGGCGGGCCAGCCCGCATTGTGCTGGCCAAATATGGGCTGGCCCGCATTGCCACCCCTACTCATGATGATGTATACAATAAGAATATGGAGTAACCTTCCTCCTTTTATAGCTTTACAAAGATGTACAATAAGAACTAAAGATAACTATGGAGTTTCTCTCTCTAAAATTATATACAAAAATTAGCATGAAAATAACATAGACATGTCCTGTATTTATAGAATTTCTAGTGCTATTCTAGCTTTCATCCTTGAAGATCAGCCATGGAGGTTTCCTTCATGAGTGAGTTTGCTCTCAAGCTTGGGCAGTCACCTTGGTAATCAACAATGTAGTTTTCCCTCCCTTAGAGGTTTTCTTTCAATGCTCAATTTTCATGTTGGAGTTTTTGTGTTTCCTTGTAGTGAAGGTTTCCAAAAATGTGGCTCAATGCTAATATTGCTTCTCAACTGTAAGCTTATAATTTGAATTTTCATAATTTATCTTTCTAACAAAGCTGCAACTTTAAGGCTTAGCACCAACTTCTCAATTTCCTTCATCTTTTCCTGCAAAAACAGCACAAATACGTTAAATTCCACTTATTATGATTTAAACTCTCCTCATTCTGTAATTATATGCAAAAGGAATTATTTTAATGATTTTAATATTCAATAAATGCAAGATAAGTGTGTAAATGATATACAATTTAACTAATACTAGACACTTATCAATGGGTCAAACATAAAAATCAAAATTTACGTCTCATGAGAAAGGGTCAGACGTAAATGGCTTAAAAAAAACCCTAGTGCCTCTTCGATTTTCACTCTCTCTTTCACAGAAAACACAACGTGAACATGCCTCTCGATGCCAACCTCATTTCCTACCACCATAGGGCCTCCATTGGTGCTTCAAACTTTCATTTTCATCCTTTGTGGTGTACAGTTTAGTGAGAAACGTCATTCTCCCCGATTATTTTCGACATTAAGGTTAGTTCTCCTCATGTTCTCCAATTATCTCTACATGTGCGTGATGGAGCATGAACATGATTTTGTTTCTTTGATTTTCTCCTTTGCATTGTTGGTTTGTGCGCAGTGAAGCATTAACACTCATTTTTCTGATTTTTTTTTTCCTTTGCATGAGTGATGAAGCATGATTTTGACTTGCTGGCCTATTAGATGAAGATGAGGGACGAGAAGGAGAAAAAGAAAGAGAATGACAAGGACAAGAAGAAGAAAAAGGATAAATTTTTATTCAGATATGAGAAAAAAAAACATAAAAGATTTACAATCTGTTGTTGCTATGACATACGTAAATTTACGTTTGTTATAAATGCAATAAATGTAAATTTATGTCTCCCGAATTACGTCTGACCTACAACAGACATAAAAACCTTAAAATAACATACATAAAAAACTTTTGTGTCAGTACTTCCACTTTTTTCTTTTTTTAAAAAAAAATGTTTCCTCTTAAGATCAGGAGATATCATGTTCTCATCACATTTTTCTATTACAATTGTTAATTACTTTCCGTTTTTTGTCACATTTTTATGCCATACTTCATTCTTAAAATTCTCAACAAATGCACGCCATTTCACTCACATCTCATGCACTCTCCAAAATTTGATCCAATTGATAATGTTAAATTTTACCATTGTCTTAGTCATATTTTATTAACAAAATCAATTTTTCTTTATCTTTTAACCTTCTTATTGCTAGAGTTTATCTTGCTTTTGTAAATAATTAATTTTGGGTTACACTAATATAATTTTCCCACTAATCCCCATTATTTTGTGTAAATTTTGAGTCAAGAAGCTTTTGTCTCAAACTGCAATAATGAGAAACAATCAAGAACCTGGATTAAAAGAAGCCCAAGAGGCCAACGCGGGCCCCCAATGTACAAGGTCAGGCACCAGAGAGTTCAAGAAGCCAAGGGCGGACGCAAAGAGTCCAAGAAGCCAAGGTCGGGGGCCAGTTTATAGCGCTGGGTGCTAGAAAGCCCAGACCATTCCAGGGGGTCAGTGCTGGACGCCAGTTACATGAGGTCGAGCGCCACTTATGCTGACATGGCAAATTTGCCCTATTTCTACTTGGTTGCTCGAAGTAAACACATCTTTGGCAGTTTAGGACGTGATTTCTTAGTCTTGGAGAGCTTGGAGGTGTGTCAGGGCTTGTGACAACTATCGCTTCTTCCTCCTTGTATCTTCATCTTCTTCCATCTTCCATTTTGTAAGATTCATGGAGAGATAAACCCATTTTGTTAGGGGTAGATGTAACCATTAAACTCTCTTGTATTTTGCAAATGCTTTGAATATATATATATATATATATATACATATATATATATATATATATATATATATATATATATATACATCTCTTCCATTGAATGTTAGTATTCTTGTTTCCTTGCTTAATGCTTGTTTGGTTTGATCACCCATTGCGTGATACTTGGTTCATTGGGTATTGGAAAATATCTTTTAAAACCTAGAAATTGAACAAGATACGTAATGGAGCTTGCATCTAGGAATGGAGCTTGACCCATTGGTTGTCTTAAACCCTAGTTCATAAAGCAAGTTTGTTTGTTAAGGGTTCAAGGGATCAACCCTTAATAAGGAAACCTAGACTCATTCTACTAAGAGATTATAGTTTGAGTAGACTTGTGGGTTGACATTAGTATATTAATGGAGAGGGTGTGATTTCTTTTATATGCTAGAGAGTGAGGTCGGTGAAATCAAACCCCAACAATACCATTCCATATTGTTTCTTGTCTTTTTCACCGTCTAAGCGTTTTAACCACCAAAGTTCACCTTTTACTTGTTTATGCACAAATTTACTTTCTTGCACAAAACTCACATTATGGGTTTATTCTTTAGTTTAAATTAGTTATTAATTGCATGATTAATTAGTATTACACAAGTCTATTGGAAAACGATATCGTAGTCTTATCAGTTACTACTTGCGCGACCTAGTATGCTTGTTAGAGTCTTAACACCAATCACATGTTGATAAGTAGCAGTCACATTTCTCATACCGTTAGTGCATCAACTTTCCTTTTAAAATTTCGTTAAAGTGAAACACCAAGAGCGAGATGTTTTTAATATTATATAAGCCTGTTACATCATTTGGTTCTAGAGTTTTGAAAAATCGGGGAAGGAAACCGAGAGAGAGAGAGAGAGAGAGAGAGAGAGAGAGAGAGAGAAAGAGAGGCGCAAGTGAATAGGAGAAGCAATCAAGTGAAGAAGTATCACGCATTGGACATAATTTCTATTCTTGATTAGATTGATTATCGATTGAATTGTTAAAGTCTATCATTTGTTTTCATGATATGTTATGTGAATTGCATCAAGAATTACATTATAGGATCCATGATGGTCTTGGTGTAGTTGTGAAGAGTGACTCCATGTATTTTGCCTTCGCACAAAGCACTGACCTAACCCTAACTTTGGGGTTTCTAACAATGATAAATCTTGACCAAAAGTTTTGGAGGGCCCAAAGTAATATAATTCTTTCATCATTATATTGGATCATTAGTACAATGTTTCAAAAAAAGGCTCCTTTAGCTAACCATTGGATCATTAGATTTGATCATTACTACAATACTTCAAAATATATGAAGAAGTAGAATCTATCTTGTTTTCATCTACACAAATAGTTTCTCTTTTATCACTTCTAAACAATGAATCTATTATTTTATTTTTCATCAATATACCTATTTTTAAAAATATTATTAAAAAATAATTTATCATAATATAATAAAAAATTTAGAGACGTAATTATTAAAAGAACAATATATTATAATCAAGTTACAACCTATGAAGCCCAGACACGGACACGGACACGGACACAAACACGGGGAAGCGTCTAAATCAAAAAAATGTAAGACACGGACACGGATATATATATATATATATACATACATATATATATATA
>Ga0214542_1003696_pt1 | contig 30871 bp, 14 predicted proteins | sample CNSS1metaG_FD_160096 | JGI IMG/M metagenome (GOLD analysis project Ga0214542, IMG submission 160096) | Root nodule microbial communities from cowpea collected in UCLA plant growth center, Los Angeles, California, USA - CNSS1 | ecosystem: Host-associated > Plants > Roots > Nodule | place: USA...
GTTTAATCTCTTCCTTTGAAAGAAGATTTTAAGTTTTGTTTGATTGAATTATTGTTTACAATAAAAAAAATGTGATGCATTTGTTTTATATTTTAGAAATTTTGATTGTAATGGTGATATAGTATCACCAAATTTTTCTTTGAATGTTAAGTATGGGATTGATGAATTTTAGTGATACGAAATCTAATATAGCATGAATGTATTGAGGTTTTCTTAATTTGTGGGTGAATGATGCAAAGGAAAGGTTAGGGTTTATGTTTTTCTTTTACAGTGGCGTGACTTGGGGTGACACTCTAAAGCTTTCATTTTTTTTAGTCATATGAAAAAGTAGATAAATGTGGTGTTATGGTATCCTATAATATTTTAGGAGGATATTTTACAATATTTTCATATAGTAATTTATATAATATTAAAGAAAAAAAAGGAAACAAATTATCTACTTTTGGTGTAGAGTATCGATTACACTAAATAGTTTTTTTAATATAAATATATATATATATATATATATATATATATATTTATATATATATATATATATTTTTTTATTATCCTTTCTTTTTTTTTTTTTTTTTTTTTTTTTTTTGTTGTATTTGATATTATATATGACTTGTAACTTTTGGGTATTAAGCTTTGGTAGTGACTAAACTTTTGGTATGTTGCAGTTAAGGTTTTAGAATAATTAGTAATTTTCTTTAGTAGTGTTTCCTTATAGAAATTATGATATGGTATAATTAGTAATTTTTAATATATTATATAAGAGGGAAATGAAATAGTTATAGAAAGTGGTTTATAAATGGGGATTGCAGAGGTGATTTTATTAATTTAGGTTGGTATTTAATTAATTGGCTTTAGTTGCATTCGACTTCTAGGATGCGTGTTTAGAGTTCTTCTTCTAAACACAACACATTTATTATTATTATTATTATTATTTAATTTTATTATCATTACATAGGTCCCCATTTTTGTAGCGAAATTTCAAGTAGGTCCCCCCATTTTTATTTGTCTCAATTGAGTCTCTATTTTCGAAAATTCATTGTAATTGGTTCCTTTCTGTTAGTTGACTAGTAACGGTGTTAATTATGTGCCACGTGTCAGCACGTGGTTTTTTTGAGTTTTTTTTTTAATTTTTTTATAATTTTTTTAAAAAATAAAAAATAAAATTGCCACGTGTCAATCTGACATTGTGCCACATGGCAGAGACAGTGTGACGTGGCAGTGGTAGTACCACGTGTCAATATTGGATGTGAAAAGTCTCAATGTAGTCCCTATATTTGTTATTTTTTCTCAATTTGGTCCCAATTTTTTTAAAACTGAATCAATTTTATCCCTATATCAAATTTAATTTTTATATAGATTTACAATGGTATTTTTATTATAATTGATATTTTTAACAAAATTAAGTTTATTTAAATGTATATTTTGCATTTAACTTTATTTAAATATTGTTTCAAATATTTATATATCAATAATTTATAGACAACTATTAGAATTGTTATAATTTTTTTTTAAAATTTTATATTTGAATTTATAAAGTTTTTATTTTTAAAGCAACTCTAATATTTATCTATAAATTATGGATATATAAATATTTAAAATAAAATTTAAATAAATATTAGTTTTAGTTTTATTGTTATTACTATTTTTATTATTATTAGTATTATTTTATTTTACTATTATTATTATTATTATTATTATTTTTATTACTATTATTTTTATTATTATTATTATTAATTCTATTTTATTTTAATATTATTTTTATTTTTATTTTTATCCTTATTATTATTATTATTTTATTATCTTCATTTATTTATTATTATTATTATTATTATTATTATTAGTATTATAATAATAATTATTGTTATTTATATTATAATTATAATTATTTTTAGTTTTAGTTTTATTGTTATTACTATTTTTATTTTTATTATTAGTATTATTTTATTTTACTATTATTATTATTATTATTATTTTTATTACTATTATTATTATTATTATTATTATTATTATTTTATTATGATTATTATTATATTATTTTATTATCATTATTAACTTTATGATTGTTTTATTTCATTTATGATTTTATTATCATTATTATTATTTTATTATTATTATTATTTCATTATTAGTGCTTTATTTGGTTATTATTATTATTAATTTTATTTTTATTTTATTTTATTAGTATTGTTGTTTTATTATTATTGTTTATTTTATTTTATTATTATTTTCATTAATTTTATTTTTATTGTTTCATTTTTTTATTTATTTATTATTATTATTATTATTATTATCGTTATTATTGTTGTTGTTGTTAATTTTATTTTGATCCTTATTACTATCTTATTGTCCGTGCGATATTTTGGGGCAATGATTATGTGTTCTTCTTGATTTGTATATTGTTTGGTTATCCATGATTGTGTGTTGGGTATAACACTTTTGTTTTGATGGTTTTATATGAATTTAGAAAGGGATAGATGTGTGTTTATATTTGAATGATGCATATGAGTTGTGATGTTGTAAATTTAAGTATATGAAGTATATGAATTCGTATTTTGGGTTCTAGATGTTTGAGAATTGAATTGTTTGATACTAGGAACTTAATTAGAGTACCTAAAATCAGTAGTGTCACATTACTGGTGTAGTCCCTAACGGTGAAGAGTGAAGCGCTAAGCAATACCAGAAATAGGGAAGCTTTGTGTGTTGTGATGCTTGACGGTGTTATGGAATCGTCAAGCGATCTGCACTTCCATTTCGCCTGGTGGCGCTTTGGCAGCGCCAGGTGATAGTGCAGTAGCAAGGGTCCATTGTAGATGAATTTGCATAGATAGGTTTTAGGGCTTGGTTAGGGATATGCTGGATTAGTTACGAGCGGGAAGGTTTGTAACAGAGATTTGAGATGCGTGATTGATGCGGGCGGGGAGGTCCGTATCTGTTGTACTCTTGTGTGGGGATACGAGCGGGGAGGTTCGTATGTTTCGTGCTCACACTTGAGGCTACTATGAGTGGGGAGGTTCATAGTAGGTGTTCACGCATGTTGGACTACGAGCGAGGAGGTTCGTAGAGTTGGACCACGAGCGGACATGTTCGTGGAAGCATTGGAATCCCTAAGACCAGGTTCAACATGTATCTTGTATAGGGCAATGTGTTTTTCTTAATTTCGTTTTAATGTGTTGCGATATAGACTTGGAACAGGAGGTGCTTGACTGTGTCATGAGCGGGTAGGTTCATGGCTAGTGGTGAACATGTGATAATATGAGCGGGGAGGTTCATATTGTGATGCTCTCGTGTGAGGATACGAGCGGGGAGGTTCGTATGTTCCATGCTCACACTTGAGGGCTACGCGAGCGGGGAGGTTCGTAGTTGTTGGATCACGTGTGTTGGACTACAGGCGGGGAAGTCCGTAGAGTTGGACTACGAGCGGGGAGGTTCATAGAGGTAGGACCACAAGCGGCCAGGTTCGTGGAAGCATATATATCATGGGTCCATGGTCATGAAATTGTGGATTGGAAACCTTATGGCACTAAGGTTTCTTGGTTAAGCATTGGCTAAAATAAATTAATTTGGGGGTGAAATTCTATCTATTAAATTACATGTTTATACTGTTACATGAGCTCACCCTTTCTGTGTGTGTTTGGCGATGATCGTGTAATTCGTTTCACGGGAGCAAACGTTGTTTCAGGTGGAGCTGGTGACACTTAAAGCCGGAGAGGGATTAGCTTGGGAAGTTTTATAGACTATATTTGACTATTTTATAAACATTTAGTTGGTCATTTTTGAACTATGTAAACATGGAGTTTACTTTATGGTTTTTAATTTTGAGACATTTTTGTAAGGTATTAATTTTCCCGCGTTTTGGGAAAAAACTTTGAATAATAATGACATATTTGATATTATTTTACTTTATTTTATTTAAATTAGTAATATCCAGCTGTGATGTTATATTTATACCCAATGTATCTCTTTAATTATTCATACAGTCCTTAAAAGTACATTACTTTTTCATCCTCAATTTCATTCATCATAATTTATTTTGTTATCATCAATTCACATTAACTTTGCATACAACTCTTGAAACTAAAATTTATTGACAAAATTTTAGTAGTATAAGGACTCATTTCTAACTTCCCAAAATTTTGAAAACAGTCAAAATTACAAGACAACCAATAAAATTCATATATGTATGATATGTAACTATTTTAGTGCTTTGCTTATAAATTTAAATCCTTCATCCATTAGTTGAATTAAAATACTATATAACATTGTTGTCCAAAAAAAATAGTATAAATACAAAAAAACTAAAACTAGAACAACAACCAGAAAATAAAATATAACATTTCAAATGAGGTTAACTTTGAAACTAACATTAGGTTTTCATACCTAATCCATTTATTAACTCAGAATTTGCCAATTATGTACGAAAAGCTTACCTTAGTCCTTTCTTTCTATAGTTGTAGGAAATTGTGAGAAAGATGTGGGACATGCAATTGTATTTATAGGCAAAATGGTAGCCCTATTGTTAAAGCATTCAAATTAAATACTATTTATACCAACTTCTATATTGTTAAGAAAGTGGCCAACAAGATTAGTATGGATAAGATAACCTAAAAATTGTTTTCGAACGAACACGAAATTGATTTCTATCAAATTAGTTCTTATATAATTTATACAAAATGGTTAGTCAAATAAAATATAAAATAATAGAAGAAGATAATGAATTTAAATAAAATCAAATAAAGAAACAAAAGGAAAGTCAATAGAAAGAAAAAAATTGTAAAAAGATAAAATAATAATTAAGAAATAGGTTAATTCTAAGAATTTTCATTCAATTGACTTTTGTATTACATTTGAAATTAATCAACATAAATTTTCAACTAACTTTTTGATGTTTACTATTAACCAAAGTACATTCTCAATTAAAAGCAAAAACTTTTTAGATTAATCATGACAAATTTACTCAAAGTACATTCTCAATTATATATTGTTATGCCTACTCATGTATATTCTTTTACTACTTTTATAAAGTAAAAAACTAATTAGCCAAAGTGTGTTCTTAATTAACTTTTGTTAAAGTTTGATCTTTAATCAAAGTACATTTTAAATTATAAGCAAAACACATTCAATCACATGAAATATTTTAACTTTAATCAAAATATATTCTCAATTAAAATTAAGAACCCTTTGACTCATATGATTGTTATGTTATGTTGATTTAACATTGTACTAACTTGTTACAGTGTACAAATCATTACTTTTACTTGATTAAGAGATAAAAAAACATAGATTAACGTAGGCCATTAAGAACAAACAATTTTATTTATCTAATCTCAGGCCATTAAGAAGTTATACCAGAATCACCCAGAGGCTTAACACTCCATGGGAAGCATGAGAATGGAAGACAAAAGAAGGGAAAATATGGAAAAGAGAGGGTAAGAGATGGAGAAGGAGGGTTACACGAAATTAAGCTCCCCTAAAGGGGTTTATAATTTCCTCTAGTGAATTTCCCTAAGTCTCTTTATATTAGAAATTAGGTTGGGTCTTTTTTTGTTGTTGTAATCTTCTTTCTATTAATCTAATATCCTCCGATTTTCTTCTAAATAAATCTCGTATGTTAAAGATATATTTGATTGTTATGAGATTTAAAAATATTTAAAAAGACCTTGCCAGATTTAAAAAGATTTGATAGTTACTATATTTTGATATTTTTTGATATAATTAAATAAGATAATTATTTAAAAATACCAAATAAAATATGTAAAGATATATTCACCCCAAATAATCTTTTGTAATTAAGATTATTAAATTATTAAAGCCCTTTTAATGGAAAAGGATAGAGAAAATTACATAGGTCATTTTTTGTTGCTTGTTCCTCTTTTCTGTGGCTTAGCCAAATTCAGTTTGGCTCAACCAAACTGAGTTTCAACAATCAACATTTCTTCACCTTTTCATGCTTTTCTTGCCTTCTTCATGCAACTTTTGGCTTGACTTTTTGTGGTTTTGATTATTTTCTTTTCTTGACTTTGTCTTTAAGGTATCATGAAGCTTAAATCATTTTATTTTCACATTTCCATGAGCATAAATTAGTTGCAACTGCATTAATACATCTCAAAATATCTTATGACCATACTTGTGCGTGATTAATGGAAGAAGGAGGCTCCATGGTAGGTTTAGCGGATGCAAAATGCAGTAAGGTGTTTCAGTGGTAGGAGAATTGAGTGGTGAAGATGAAACTCTAAGAAGGTTGGGTCAATTTTAGAGGAGGAAGGTTAGAGGAAGTTCCAAAAGGAAACTTCTAGCAAGGTGACTCTCAAGTGCAAGTTGTGGAGTGATCTCAACAACATATCCTTACAGATTCAAGAGTTCCAAATATAATGGGTGAAGACCTTCATTTATAGAAGGTAACTCCAAATTAAGCTAAAGTGGCACCTAAATCTAGCACATGGTTAATTGGATTTGGCACCTATTCTAACTTCTAGATCCACCAATTTCGGATCACTTGCTAGGTGGCATGTCATGCCTCCCTCATTTTCACCATGTGCAAAACATGGAACAAGCTAGATAGCTCTCGACCTAGCCTATTGTAATTGGGCTTGAATGGATCCAATTTCAATGGTTTGGTGATTTATGATCCAAGCTATATTCTAGAGTTTTTACAATTTATTGAAAGCTTAACCTAATACATGACTCAATTTAAAAATACACTAATGGACTATTAGAAAGCCCATCAAATCTTGATGAACCTTCTTGGCCCATGAGAGAAGCATTTGAAGCCCATTAAGCCCATTGTGCTATTGAAGCTCCATGTCTTCTAGTATTTTTTTTTAAGCATGATTGGGCCTTTGATTGAGTTTATGGATGGGCCAAAGTCATCAATATCTAAAAAATATTTATGCAAATAAAATTTTTTTTTTAACATATTTTTGTAACTCGTGTTCAATAATCCCAATTACAACAAATCTCAATTAAAAAAATCTATTAAAATAAAAACCAATTAAAAAAATAAAATTAAAGGATAAATGAGTACATAAATATAAAATCATTACGAAACTTTCTTTGCACAAAAAAAGGACAAAGACAATTTGTAAAAAAAAAATATTTTTAATCCTAGTAATTACATTTGGAGGGTTATAATCGGAGAGAAAAAAAAACAAATATACTTAAACTTATTCCTTATATTAAATTTGTCATGTTACATCACTAAAAAAATCTTCTTATTTTAATCCACTTATTTATATTATTTTTAATTGGGACTAAACAATGGCCTTCGGTTGATGACTTTATGATACAAAATTTTGTTATTTTGGTCCTATTAAACCCAAAATTATGTATTTAAATATACAATTAAATTACTAACTAAATCGGAATATTATTTTAATATAGTATAAAATAAAAAATGTGTAATTATTTTATTTTTCTTTTAATTAGAAAATCATATAAAACAAGTTAATATATATATATATATATATATATATAAGTATATAAAGTTATAAGACTTAATTATAATTATTAGACTTAATAATAAAAGGAAAAACAAGGTGTTTCCATTGCCAACACAAATAAAAAATATGTTCCTGAAATTTAAAGAGCAGCCAGACCCGCTTGGCCCATAAAGATAATAAGTAAAGTACAGTTTTACCCTTTTTCTTTCGACCGAATTCTTATTACAGACAAATACAGAAATGTCAAACCCAACCTCCAAATTGATTCTCACATCTTCATCACAGACCAGAGTTCATTCCTTTCTCTTTGTGCCTCTCATTCCTTAAAAAACACGAGTCCTGGGTATTCGAGCGAAAAAGAAATCCATAGAAGCCAAAGAAGTGCCACTCTTCTCCCACCGCCAAAACAAAATCATCTTTTTGTCGCTAAATGTTAGACCCATTTAGATAAATCCCCAAATAAAGAAAAGGGGGGCTGCGATCATTTTCATGATCAATAAATAGCGATTGTTTTCGGGAAGCATTGTTGTTTGGATATGCTCAAGTTGTGGAAATGGTACCAGAATTGCTTGGCGGTTCACCCTGTTAAGACGCAGGTCATCAGCTCTGGCTTGATTTGGGGTGCTGGTGACATAGCTGCTCAGGCAGTTACGCACTATACTGCCAAGGCCCATGCCACAATGGATGAGGTATTGTGTTATTGGAATTTATATGGTTTCCTTCTAAGATTTTGTGTTTTGGGGAAAATGGGTGTGTGTTAGTGTGTTTTTCTTGGTTTTTGGGGAATGGTCATGGCTTGGAGTGTGGCCTTGTGGTCAAAATAATTAGAAGGATTTGCGATTGTCTGAGCTTGCTTTTGACTATGGAAAGTGTGGAATGCATGGATGAATGTGGAAAAGGGATTTGTGGTTGTGTTTTGGTAGGATTTTCCGTGTAGCATGTGATCTTGATCTCTAGTTAAGGCAATGGGTGCTTTTGTTTTGTGGGTTTTGTATCGGTGGTCATTGTCTTGTCGGGATGCTAAGTGGGTTTGGCTGCTTTTTGGAATGAAGTTTTGGGGGCATGAAACATGACTGTTAATTTCATCATGCCTAGGTTGGGTGTTTTTGAGAAAATAGCCGAGAGATTGATTTAAATCGTGACTGTGCTTGAGGTTGTGTATGGAAATTGTGGAGTGGATGCGATTGCTAGCGCAGTTAGAAGCTCTCGGGAATGAATAATAATGGAATGGAAAGATACGTCTGAATTGTTGGTTTGGTTGTTTAATGAAGGTAAGGAGGGAACTCTCGCGGAAAGACGTGGCATGTTTTCCTTCACTCTCTAAGTTGAATGGACAAAATTTGGTGCTGTAAATTACAGGAAGATGTGGCATTCCATTCCTTTTGGAAAACTCCCCCAAGCTCACATTTTGTTCATTTCGTTTTTTCCATTTTCCATCCATCAATTCAAAACCATACACTTTCAATTCGAGAATTAAACACAGAAAACACAAAAATCGAGTTTGACAGTGTTTCCACTTACGCCTCAGTTATTTTCGTTAGTTTAGGTTTTCAGATTTTCGATTTCGAGTTATACTTGATTGTTTGACTTCGTTCTAGTTTCTATGTTCAATTGAAGTTGATTAGAACTCATTTGCATTTTCAATTTGTATTTTAATCCATTCCGTACTTGTATTCGAACCTGTCCTACACTTTTACTCATAAGCATTTCACTGTTATATAACAGTTTTGTGATTTCTTGTTTTAACTTGTGATTTTTAGTTTCTGTAATTTTCATTCTGTTTTAAATACATATTAGAATTAGTTTAGGTGTTTAAATCATGTTTGGGATAGTTGCATGTAAAAATCATAGTTGAGTTCCTTTAGTTCATTTTTTCTATATACTTAGGTTAGTGTAGAGTTTTTGTTTTAGGCATCATGTTAGGACTCACTTTAGGTTGTTTTTAGTTGGTTTAGATTAGTTTAGTTAGATTTCCCCCATAAAAATCAGATCAGCACAAGTTCATGCACTCATCTTTGCAATCTCGTTGGATTGACACCTAGGAGGTGGTTCCCTATACTTCATTAGGGGGAAACTAGGATTATTGATTGAATCCTTTTGCAACTATACCTTTAGTTTTGCACTTGAACTGCAGGAGGTAGGGAAAAGGAAACTATGTTAATGCTAGTTGTAATTTTTTCAATTTTAAATCACATGGAAACATCTGGTTTATTTTTTAACCATAGATGGGAAATTTCAGTTCATTTAGCTAAAATAGTGAAACAGGAAATTACTTGTCATGGTCACTGTTTTCTGGATAGGGTGAATCTTAAAATGATGCATTTTAGGGTTTTATACGGGAAGCATTGTGGATAAACCATGTCTAACTTGGCCCTTTCCTTCTTACTTTGGTAACATGGTTCCTATTCAAGGACAAATACTTTGATGGTATTTTTAAACTGTCTAGTTCACATTGTGTATGATGTGACACTTTATTCTTTGTAAATGTAACCATCTAATTAGCTCATATCTCTTGTTTGATGGCAATTTTTCTCAGGATGACAATAAAGAGTTTAAGATCAACTGGAAACGGGTGTCTACAACCAGCTTGTTTGGGTTAGGATTTGTTGGTCCTGTTGGCCACTACTGGTAAAAAGCGTGACCTTTTTATAAATTTTATTCCCCAGTTGTTTATGGACACTGGTATTATGCAACGGTTTTTTTGCTGATTCTCAGATCCTGAATCAGCTTAGTTTGCTGGACAGATTTGAAAGTTCTTAGTCCCTTAAAAATTACAGTTCTCAAATTTTTTCCTTTTAATATTAAACACAATTTTTTTCCAAAAAAGTCATTATTATGTTTTTGCTGTATCAGTAGAAGTTATGTCGTTCACATGAGACAGCATTTGGATGCTACAGTTGTGGGTGACTGACATGTCACCTGATGATGGTTACTATTGTTGCAAATCAATTTAAAGGACTGATTCTTATTGACTTGCAATCATTTTTCTTTTATCATATAATTCTAAATATGTACTTAAGATGAAAATTTGGTTATTGATGTATTGATTGGTTTATAGTAACTTCCTGATAAATTAGGACTAAAGTAGTTATGTCCTCTCAACTTCACAGGGCCAAGAGCTCTGTTTTTGTTTCTGGATGCATGGATATCCAACTGACTAAAAAGGAAGGATTTCAAACTGTTTATTGTATAGCATTTTGTCTTATTGGTAGCATTTTGTAGTGTTATGACCTTCTCCTCAGCTTAGGTGGCTTTGATCTTTAAGGGGGAGCATTCCCAAGTCTTACAAAAAGCTACTTCGATCATATTTCTAGCTGATGGGGAACATCCAATACTGTTTGGTGTGAGAAAACGTTTTATGTTTTCTTTTGAACTGATGAAAATGTTACCTTGTTTCCACACTTTTTGCTTTTAAAAGTACGTGCAGGAAACAAAGTGAAAATAATTTGGCATTTTTGTAACTAAAAGTCAGAACAGAACATTTTTGCAGACCAAATGATTCCTAAACATTTGAAAACAGGATACTAAGTGAGAACCATGTCATTATTTGTAATTCAAAGTACAGATAGAAAATGAAAGCAATAAACTCTCAAGCTGAATTGTCCCTTAAAAATGTTAAATCAGAAAAGAAAAGACTTCTAGAAGTGAGCTTTCGTATATCTGTTAGTGTTTTGTGTGTTCTGATGATATCTATTTTCTAACAAACTTATCAATTTGCCTTGTTCTTTTGCATTAATTATTGTAGGTATGAAGGTTTGGATCGGTATATAAGATTGAAACTAATGCTTAAACCAAATTCCTTCCGTTTTGTTGCCACTAAAGTTGCTGTTGATGGGTTTATCTTTGGGCCATTGGATTTACTTGTGTTTTTTACATACATGGGTTTTTCTGCTGGAAAGAGTGTTCCTCAAATAAAAGAAGATGTTAAGAGAGATTTCCTCCCAGCTTTTGTTTTAGAAGGGGGCATATGGCCAATTGTTCAGGTTGTAAATTTTCGGTTTATACCTGTGAGGTATCAACTCCTTTATGTCAACTTCTTCTGTTTATTGGATAGCTGTTTCTTGTCTTGGGTTGAGCAACAGCAGGATGCACCTTGGAAACAATGGTTGAAATCACTTCTGCCTTTGAAGTAATAGAGTTTGCTTTCAGAATCTCAATTTATTCTCGGAGTTGCCAGATGTGGGAAGTTCATGTTGGAAAACAAGTGACTAATTCATATTGCTTGTAAACACCCTCCAGACTTTCAGAATTTAATTCTGAAATTGATGAAATTGCTTTCAAATGATTTACATGATTAATGATTTTCATCTTGAATACAAGTTGACATATTTTTTCCATTGAATAAATTGAAATCTATGTTGGCTTATCACTTTCCAGTCTTTGTTCGTTCGTCTATATTCTAGTTTTACCAATGATGTTCTCAACAACCGGTATCTTTTATTAGCTGTGCTTATCTTTCACTTCATATTGTCAGGTGGAGAATAATCCTTGGGCACACAACATAAATCGGGACTACTTTTATATCGGTGTCTTTTATTTTGACAAAATTTAGATGTAGCACTTTGAAGTATTTCTTTTATGATATCTTCTGGTTAGAATTGATATTTTATCTCAATAATATCTTTAATGAAAATTGTAAAGGTTAACATGGATCATGACAATGACACAGAAAAGAGTATTATTACAAGTAGTGAATAGGGTAAGGAAACCGTGTATTAGTGGAGTGTTTTCTTGTTTTCCGTATTGGCAAATAATAATGAATACAAGTTGTCCTCAAAATTATAATGAGCAATGTTGGACAAAAAATCTTTGTAAGCTAGAATTATTGAAACTTAAATGGATTGAAATGCATTGAAAAATAGACTAGTAATAGAAGTTTTTCATAAATTATGAATATGTTAAGAGAGAAGTTTATTCATAAAAAAGAAATTGAAAAAGTGGTTATATGTTTAAATAGTTGGTTAGAATATGTTAGATTTATTTTTTTGCTTTATTTTCTGTTTTGATATTCTATTAGTTTGTTAGTAGTATTATCTCTTTCATTTTTTGTTTTTAGTGTTTTACATATATTCTGTTACAAGAGCATGTATTGTGCCACAAGGTAATGAGAAGTATTTCTCCCTCCGTAGTAGGTTTTCTATCATGGTGTCAACAATGTGACTTGTCTCTTTTAGGGTACCGGTTCCATGGCGACGTCCACGGTTCTCTTCTCATATTCCACATTGGAAAAACTCACTAATGCTAATTTCTTCCTCCTACCACAAGTGGAGCTTGAAACTCCTTTTAGTGATTAAAGAGAGCTTCCACATGCAAGACTAAACATATTATATGAATTACCACATGTATCTTCATTTTCTTATAGTGTTTGTTATCCTCAAAACTAATAAGACACATCATTATACCGTATAGTGTTTTGTTATCATCAAAACTACTTAGACCTTTTTCATGTTCTTAATCTTTATATTTTACGCTCATTTAATGTTTATGTATACTTGTTCTCCTTTCTTGCTTAATTGGATCCTTTTTTTCCTCTTAACCTATTGTGAAGTGAACTTTCATACTTAAATAACCTAAGAGATTATCTTTATGTTCAGTGGGGATCTTCTTAGAGTTTTCTTAATCACATTAACTCAAATATCTTCTTAAAGTAAAATGAACCATTATCATCTCTTCAAGTAACAATCAGATACTTTTCGTAACTTATAAGCCCAAGTTAGATAGTTTTCACCCAAAGAGGAGTAAAAGGCAAGACCCTACAAGGTTGATAGTTATGCATCATTGACATGCAGTCTTTTTTCTAAAGGGTGGTTGGTATGGGGTGGGATTATCAAGTTCTTCATTAAATCTTTGACGTAAACAAGTCCTCATGAGATATCCTTGTAAGAACAATTAAAACAAACATTCTCTATAACGTATCTTATGTAAGTTTTAAATCATATGCATTGTAACATCCTGGTCGGATATTACTAATTTAAATAAAATAAAATGGAAATAAATAAAAACTAGCATTTGTTATTATTGCCTTTCCCAAAATCGCGGAAAATTTTAAACAATTATTAAACTCATCCAATTGAACCACAATGTTCTAATAATCCATAGTAGTTCATATTCCAGTAAAAATACAGTTTACAAAAATCTAAAAATAAAATGAGAGTAACTTCCATAAAAAGCTTTCCCACGCTAGCCCCTCTTCGGCTCTATGCCCCATAAGCATCACCTGAAACATCATCTGCTCCCGTGTGACAAGTCACACGATCATCGCCAAATATACACAGAAAGGGTGAGCTCATAACAATACAAATATACAATAAAAAAATATATAGATTTACCCCAAACTACTTTATTCCATCTAAATTGCTTAATCTTAACAATCGATACCTAAGGATTTCAGATCATTGTCTTATTATACCAATGAAACTACTAATCTATTTACCCATACAATTACTTGGCTATGGACCCAAGATATATCATGCTTCCACAAACCTGCCCGTTTGTGGTCCAACCTCTATGAACCTTCCCGCTCGTAGTCCAACTCTACGGACCTCCTCGCGCATAATCCAACACACATAATCCAATCGCTACGAACCTCCCTACTCGCAGCAGCCCTCAAGTGTGAGCACGGAACATACGAACCTCCCCGCTCGTATCCTCACACAAGAGCATCATAATATGAACCTCCCCGCTCATATTATCACGTGTTCATCATCAATCATGAACCTACCCGTTCATGACACTGTCAAGCATCTCTTGGTCCAAGTCCACATCTCAACACATCAAAACGAAATTAAGAAAAGCATATTGCACTATACAAGGTACATACTTAAGTTGGTCTTAAGGATTCTAATGCCATCAAGCCTGTCCATGCAAATCCATCTATTTTGGACCCCTACCTCTACACTATCACCTGACGCTGCCTAAGCGTTGCTAGGCCAAAATTGGGCTGCAAATCGCCTAGTCCACAATACCATGATCACCTTATATTATTATATTATCTTAAAATAATATAATAATTCAAAATTTTATATTATATTGTCTTTAATATAATAATCCAAGAATACGTAAACTACCAAAAGTTTACTGAAAGTCCATATAAGTTATTATCTAATATATCATCATAAGAGACCCACATCCAGCATACCAATACACAAGTGTATAATGCAACATGACTCCAACTTGCAAGATTACATCCCATACACATTCATCTCATATAGATATTCATATGTATTCACCAATTCAACCCATGCCAACACTTGAATTTAACTACAAGTTAATCTTACTCACAAAGACTCTAAAACAACAATCATTTGAATTGAAAACAACAACATTGCATTTAAAATAACAACAGTAACATTGCTAAAAAATACAGCAGCAGCAACATCGCAAATAAATAAACAGCAACCCAGGAATTATATTTCAACGGAGGCATCATTTTATTCCCCCAAATCTATAAATGAAATTAACTTTTTCAATCTAAGTATTACTTAAATATTTAATGCAACACTTTTCCTTTCCTTTTTTTTAAATAATATATCTTTTTCCTATATAATATATTACTATCACCTTTAATTTTCATTCATACTAAAGATACCAAAGGTAACGTGAACCTCCCCTGCTCCCAAACATATTATAAGAAAACAATCTCCAAATATTACGTTTTCACTTCATAAATAAAAAAAAACTACCTTGTGCATTGCCATAACAACATGAACCAAAAACCAACAACCCACTTTGGCATTATACGGCAACCAACATTTACTATTAATTTTCCTTCTATTCCAACTAATATAAATAATTAAACCACAATTTATTATAAGGAAAATTACCCTATCCAACCAAATGAATTTTTATCTCAAATAAAATATTATTTTATATTGCCAAGATTATATATATATATATATATATATATATATATATATATATATATATATATATATATATATATATATATTCTAGCCTAATACAAACAACTTAGATTTAATTAATGTTATAAACTATGTAACAACGTAAACTTTTGTATAACCCATATACAATTTAAGATCCTTAAACTCCATATGGATATAATATTAAATATAACTTTTAATGAAATTGAATGTAAATAAAGGTGCCACATAATCTCCTACCATCATATTTATAAAACCTGAAAACGTTATGAACTTATCGTTTCCTAAGTATATAATAAAACCAAACATAGTTATAATTATAAAACGAAAGCCATTTTAAAAATTAAAGAAAGTTTCACATGGCCAAAACATAATATTTTACCATGAATTGGCTTGATAAATATATTTTAAAACCCTTGCTATTTGACGTCCATAAAAAAACTCAAACATATACATGTTAAGCTTAATCCAAATAAACTCCCACATCGAACCAAATAAAATAATGGTATTTCGTATTATTTTGAACCTATCTTGAGTTTAAAGAAGAATATCATCCAGAATTTAAAGAAGAACATCTTTACAAAACTACTGTAGATATCAAAACAAAACTTCACCACATTTGAAAAACTTGAATGTGTGCTAAGTTGCGCCAGTTCATATTTAAACCTCAATTTTAATGTGATATCAACACATAACATTAAGCAAAATACCCACACAACCCATTCATCTGCTACTCTAACAAACAAATGTTAAAATTACATACACATATTCAACCATGATGCCAAAAACTCTTTAACTGATTAACTCATAATTTTTCTAGTCTCCAAATTAAATCAATTTTTGTAATTCATCAACACGCTTAAACACCCATTGATCCACCGCAACTTTAATTCCAGACCTTCAATTAATCCCCAGTTTCCTTTCATAGGCCTAAAATCAACATCTTAAAAGTTTAATTTCTCAAAATGCTTCTCCCCTATTCAATCCTAAATTCAACCTTTAACATCATTTTTCATAAATCGTATCAAAATCACATAAACCCCAAACACATAAATCCTTCTAATACAATAAGAACTTTACCTTCAAAAAGATAAAAAGAAAATCATAAGACAACACATACATGATATTTACAAAAGGAAAAGAGATAAAGAGACACAAGAATACATCTCTTTGCAAACCTACACATCAACTAAAAATCTACCCAACCCCACATATTACAGAAAAATTAAAAAAGACAATCTAAGTTCTATGTAGAAGAATGCACTAAACAACAAAGAACTACAACAAAAACACATGACAACATTTATCCAACACATATTAGAGTATTGCTATATTATTCACATAAGGTTTTTCACCGCAATTCAACTCCCTTTCATGTAGTAGCTTTTAGAACCATTTTGTACACCTTCGCAGTGGGTATAGAGCTTTGTTTTCCATAGTGTTTACTTCAAGCACCTACACAAAAAGTTAGATACAAACACACAAATATTTCTCTTATATTATATACCTTTCCCTCTCTTCCTATTATAGGTTAGTCTACCTCTCCCTTACCAAGATACCCATATGTTTATGGTATACCTCTTTATATTGCCTAAGAGATAAATCTAATGCACTCAATTGGAAATTGAAGCCATTCTACGTACGAGAACTTCATAGTAGGATATTTGTGTTTCATCCATGTCCACACTCTCAATTGTGCCATAGTGAAAATTTCCTCTGCATCAACTTTTCATTGCCTAAAAACAACTCTATTCCTATGACTCCAAATGTTCCATATGACAGAAATCCATAATCCTTTCTATAGATTGTTCCCCTTGTTGTTAAAATGCAAAATGAAAAAAAATTTGGAAATGAACGCACGATTGATTATGGTGTGTAGTGCTTACACCTACCCATCTATTGCATATATTCCATACCTTGTTGGCAATGTTACATGTAAAAGATAAGTGGCTTACAATTTCCTCCTCTAACCCACATAACGCGCAAAAGGTGTCTTGTAATGTTGTTCCTCTCCTCCTAAGGTTATCCTTTGTTGCCACCCTATTTAAGATTACCCTCCAAGCAAAACATTGTGCAGATGGGAGGGCTCTTATGCTCCAAAATAACTTGAACATATTAAAATGTTCCCTAATAAATGTGTTAGGCAATTTTGTATAAGCAGATTTTACTATATACTTCTCCCCTTTCACATCTTTCCAAACCCATGTATCATCACCTTCTATCTGTAATGAGTTTTATGTTAATATATGCATGAATTCTATTAGTTGGGGTTTTTCCCATTCAAACAGTTCTCTCCTCCAACTTAGTTTTTACTCCCAATTGTTACTAATCAAATTCCCTAACTCAACTAATGTTTGTTCTCTATTATGAGAGTTAGCATATAGCCTAGGGAATATAACATTTAATGGGATATCTCCTACCCATATGTCCTCCAAAAACTTGATCTTAGTCCTTGATCTAACTTTCCACTCAATATTTTGATCAAACCATCTTTCTTCTTGACCTTTACCACTTACTTCACTTAAATCTTTCCACCACAAAGACGAATATTCTTTTTTAAAATTTCCATTTAAATTTCTCCAAGATCCATATTTTGATTCTAATATATTTTTTCATAATCCTTGTGCAGCCACACTTAATCTCCATTTCCACTTAGCTAATAGGGCTTTATTGAACAATCTAATGTCTTCTATTCCTAACCCTCCCTTTTCTTTAGGTTTGCATAAGTTATCCCATTTTACCCAAGCTATTCTTTTTTCGTCTGAACCCCATCCCCAAAGAAAATTTCTTTGCAGTTTTATGATTGTCTTGCATACACAAATTGGTGCGGTAATGACATATTTTATGAGACAAATTTGCCCTACAAATGATAAGAACTTGCCCTTCCAACTTGATAACTTGTTTTTAATTTTACTAAAGATAGGTTGCTAAAAGGATTGCTTTCTAGGATTTCCCCCATAGACAGACCTAAATACTTAAATGGCAGTTCCATAATATTTCAATTTAAGACCTCATAGTACCTTTATATAACATTTATGTCTACACCTAAGGCTCCGATCTTACTTTTATGAAAGTTTACCTTATGGCCTGAACCCATTTTAAAGCATCTAAGTATACTCTTTATAGCCATAATGTTTTGGAGGTTTGCTTCACACACTACATCTAACCGTTAGGACCTAGGCTGTTTGAACTCCCACACTGCCACACTGCATCCTTAATTTCTAATTCCTCAATACATCTAGTTAACATGTTATTATCCTCCTTAATTTCTAATTCCTCAATACATCTAGTTAACATGTTATTATCCTCCATAGTTAACTCCCTGAATACAATATTGTCCAACCTAAGTTTTAATCCATCTATTGCAAACAATATGTTTTCATATAATTCTTTAACAACTTCTTTAACAAATGTTGGATCTTCTTTCCACACCCCTTGGATTTCCACTCTTTTAATCTCATTCTTCATCCTTTTCCATTTGATCAATGAGTGGAAATACTTAGAATTAAAATCTCCTTGTTCTAACAATTTGTTGTTGACCTCTAAAGATCTAAAGGGTTTTGGGCCCCATTCTACCTTTGATGTTCTTAGTACAATGGCACAATGATCTGAAACCTGTATATCTAGGATGTGTTGTTTGCATCATGGCCATTATTCAAACCACTCAAAGGAAGTTAAAATTCTATCTATTCTACTTTTAGCACTTCCATTTGGTTTGTACCATGTGTATTTCCGGCCAACAAGTGGTATATCAAACATCTCTATTTTTTCAATAAATTTATGAAATTCTGAAATCTCCTTTTTACTATTACCATCAATGTTTACTCCTCTTCTTTCCTCCATTTTTCTAACTACATTAAAGTCCCCCAATATATACCATGTCTTATAGACCTCTAAATGTCTAATTGTGACTGTACTATATCTAGGCGGACCAAGAAAACCACACGGCCAAGCCCGCCTATACGGAACCCCACAAGTAAAATTACTAAGTAAATAATCGGTCAAGCAGAAACACATAGCGGCTCAGGCCCCCTACTTCAAAAAGATAAGACATAATACGTTTAACACTAGACTTAGAATATTGCAGACAAGGCCCCTTGTACCAACAAACACTTTAGATCCAAACAATGATCCAGAATCCAAACAATGATCCAACCCATAACAAGGGCAAACATAATTAATGACTCTATAAATACACGTGGACCCCCAACAATTAAGAGGTACACTTTCATTAATTCCTTAATCCAAGATTTGACTTTTTGAGAGCCTTTTTGCTGACTTGATCGTCGGAGCCCTCTCTGTAGGTAACCTCTTAAGGGTCCAAGCCACATACATTATCAGTTGGCACTTGCAAACCGAGAAGGAGCCAGGTCGAGAGGTTAAGGATTGAGGTAAGGCGTTGTTTGTGTCCCTAATATCTCTTATTTGTTTCCGCAGGAACAGTGACTATTTCATCCCACATTCCTACTTTGTCTTTTAAATGACACGACGAGTAAACATTTACTACTATAATTGAAACATTATTTTCCTTATGTTGACCTATGACAGCCGGAACCCCTTTACTGTGTCTCTCATATACAAATATATTTTTGTACCACATAATCAGAATACCCTTAGCCCCACCTTCAGTTTCCTTGTGTATCCAATCTATATTATTGTCTCCCCATAATCTATAACATTTCTCATTACTTAAAGTATTCAACTTTGTTTCTTGTATACAGATCATTTCGGTATCCTCCTTCACTATTAGATCTTTAATGTACTTCCACTTAATTGCGTTCCCTAACCCCCTTATGTTTATGTTTGTAATCTTCATTTATTATTGATCGTTCCCCCCCTTCTCATTGTCCTTTTTCAATTCTTTATCTATCGCTTCTAATTCGTCTAATTTCCTTAAAATGGTTTCATCTTCCCCATCAGATCTAACCCCTATTTCATTCCCTAGTTCCCATAACCTGATAGTTTCTTGGCTACCATTTTTCAACAGAAATAGTTTATTACAATTATTAATTTCATTGTCAAATACATAATTGCTTATGGAATGGATAACTGACCTGATCTTTTGCCTTTGTTCAGCTTTGGTTATCTAGTGTGGTTCATTGTTGCTCTCTTTAGCCATCTTGCTTGATTCTCCTAACTAGAAGTTCCTTCGTCTTGCAAAGACAAATGGGTCCATTGTGACTTTGTTTATGAGTATCATTCTATTCTCGGTTCCACTACCTTCGTACTCATTTGAATTTTCACTTGTTTCCACATCGTTTCTCAGTTCCTTTCTATTTGTTGTTGTTGACCATTAAGCTTAATACCTCTTTGGCTTTGCTGACATGCTTCATCTTCAACCAAGGTCTGATGGTCGCCACAATGTGTATTACTGGTAGTCCTTTCTACGTCTATGAACTCGTGCCCTAGAACTTGGGTTGGTGTGATGTGTATATTAGCAATGTGAGTGTGTTTCCATTCACCACTGTTTCATCCTCAATTTTATTTTCTGAGCACTCTAATTCCAATGACATATATTCCAATGGATCCATTAATGATGTGTTATTAGATGTTGAGTAACCATGTTTCCTGTAAGACCCGTGAAAATTTATTAATTAAATAATTAATTAATAAATGCGGATATAAAGCGCCTTTATGGCATTAATTATTGTTTAATGTGACGTGGAAAAGTGCTAGCTCAAATGGTTGAGAGTACTTTGATTATGTGAAAGGACTTGGGTTCGAGTCCTTTGTATGCCAATTATGTGTTGTTGTTTTATTATTGATTTTAATGATATGTATGAGTATGGAATTGGTATTGTAAACTTACATTGATTGGAGTGTATCACTAAATGTGAATTGGTATAGTGTTGGTGCTTTGGCCTTGTTAGTGGAAGGTCATGGGTTCAAACCTTGGTAGACAGAAATTAACCTTTATTTTTACTAAATTTAGCTTGGAATGAATGTGGAAAGGTAGAGAGAACCTAGCAGAATGAGGCAAGCCAAGAGGGTGGAAAACTATCAAATAATTAACATTGAATGGGAAATTAAAACCACAATTAAGCCCAATTTCGTTTTAGTTTTAAAACCCATAAGGTCACCTATAAAAGCAAAATTTTAGGTAGAAGGAAGGGTTTTGGCAGTGTTGTGAAGTGGCTGTGAGAGAAACAACGAAAATTGGCTTGTGATGGTGAATTTTGGGTGCACAAGGGAGAATTAGGAGAAGGCTAGAGGAGGTGTATTATCTTCTCAATTTTTGACTAAAAACTCCAGGTTAGGGGAGCTGTCTGTTTTGTGTGTGTAACTTGCATGAATTGTATATGTTCTTACGGAACCAAAGTCTATGATCCACAAATCGATCAAGGGTCTCGGGCGTCTTGCTTCTGGTCGGTCTCCTCTTGCTTCCAAGGGGACTTGAGGGCGGCGCAGGGGACATGCAAAAGACACTCTGATGCCTAAGTCAGCACTGGTGATGTCAAGGTTTCAGAGAATAATTTAATGCGTAATCAATGCATAAAACAATGTGCTATTTATACCATTTTTACTTGTGGGTCCTACCTGATATGTGCCTTTGGGCCCAATATTCCTCTTCTGGCTATCCTAGGATCCAGTTTCAAGGAGAGAAATTACCATGAGGTCCTCCGAGGGTTGGCGGTGCTTGATACTCGGTCATGAGATTCGTTGAAGGCGGTTTACTTTCAAGGAGGGTACCTTTCATAAAGCAAGCGGCCATGGGGTTTTGCTGAAGGTCGTGTACTCCAGATGGAGGTGTCAGATGGGGGTGTTCTCGTAGGGTAGGCGGCCATGATGTTTGCTGAGAGGTCGTGTACTCCAGATGGAGGTGCTCTCGCAAGGTAGGCGGCCACATACTCCAGATGGAGGTGTTCTCGCAAGGTAGGCGGCCACATACTCCAGATGGAGGTGTTCTCGCCGGGTAGGCGGCCATGATGCTTGCTGAGAGGTCGTGTACTCCAGATGGAGGTGCTCTCGCAAGGTAGGCGGGCATGTACTCACGATGGAGGTGTTCTCGCAGGTTAGGCGGCCATGATGCTTGCTGAAAGGCCGTGTATCTGGGTACGGTTAGGACAGTATATGATTTTTTATCTTTATAATCTCGATTGCAATCTGTAAGGTATGAATGCTGGATTATGTGCACTGTGGTTAAGAATTTGATGAGTTGTTGTTGATTGCAAATCCTTTCATGCGTTTATTGGGTTGAGAATGAGGGTTTTAGGGTATGGAATGATTAGAGATGATTCAATCTCGAGTTGGGATATTTTAAATGGATTATATACGATATGTTCTACTGATTGTGGTCATTATTTGTGCTTGGTAATGTGTTAATTGTGTTTTGGTATGTTTGTTGTGCGAATTGGGCAAAGTTGGGTGAATTGAGTGCGTGAACAGACTCGAAACCCTGCAAGTCTCGCCCAAGCGGGTCCACCTCGCCTAAGCGAGAGTTGCAGAGTCTCACTTTAGGTTCTGGTTCGTGGTTCTCGCCTAGGCGACCAGGAAAAGGGTTGAGCTACATGGTCACTCGCTCAGGCGAGAGGCGCTCGCCTAAGCGAGGTCGCGAGGAAACTTGGGAGTTTTGAGCGCGATATCTCGCCCAGGTGAGAGGTTTTGAGTTCTGAGCGATGGACACTCTTGCCTAAGCGAGTTCTCGAAGTGCATTGGTGATTTTTTTGTCGAATACTCGTCTAGGCGAGGTTTGTGTGTTGTTTTGAGCGAAGGTGACTCACCTGAGCGAGATAACGTGATGCGGCCACTATTTTAAGCTCGCTCAAGCGAGGTGAACTAGCCTAAGCGAGGCTGAGGGCTTAGCTTGGGCGAGAGTCCCTAGCTTAAGCGAGTTTATGTGAATTACTATGTTTGTATGTGCTTGTGTGTGTTGGTTTGGCTAATTTTTCCTAAGTATAGGAAGTATATGCATGTGGTGTGGTGTTTGGGCTTGAAGGACTAAGTCCAATAGGGGTCTGGGATGTGTTTGATGGTTGGACACATGATGGGCATGGAACTAGTTGAGTTCCCGTCGGCTACTAATGGGCGAGGAGTCCTTGGTATGGTGATTACATGTGTCAGGTGCACGATGGGCAAGGAACTGTTATGTTCCTGTCGACTACTATTGGGCGAGGAGTCCATAGTATGGTGATTGCGTGCGTGCTAGGGTCCAAGTTGAGAAGACTTGGATGATTTACTACAGAGGAGGAGTCTGTAGGGCAGGACTATGAGCGGGATAGGCTCATAGGGTTGGACCACGAATGAGTTAGTTTCGTGGGAGCACAGTGAAGTCCCAAGACCTAGTTCATGTATATGACTCATGAAGGACTATGAGGTCTTGGTTGGGTAATTTGAAAAGCATGAGAATTTTAGTTATGTTATTTTGGGTTGGGTGACATATTTATATCATGTATCTATATTATATATTGTGCATAGCTCACCCTTTCTGTGTGTGTGTGGCGATGATCAGATAACTCGTTATCTGGGAGCAGATGATGTGACAGGTGGGCCAGGAGATGCATAGACTCAGAGCGAAGGATAGCAGGGGATTTTGTATATAATTATTATTTTGGTTTTGAGACAACTTTGTAATTTTCTTTGAGCCATTTGAATATTATTTCAGTTTTATAATTATGGACTCCGGTTTAATCACATTGTATTAAAGTTTTAAATTTCCCATGATTTTGGGAAATGGTGTTATAATAAATGAGACATTTATTATTATTTCTTATTTTTATATATTAAATATCAGTAATATTCCTTAGGGATGTTACATTTCCCGTAACAACAAGCGTTTGTTTCATCCTTAGATAATTCTTCCTCCATTGCTATGTGATAAATGTTACCATTGATGTTAACGTTCTTCGTCATTGATACATGATATCCTATTGGCACTCGTATATTTGCACGTACGTACTCTAGTGACCCCTTGATTTCATATTTTGGTGAACTGAAATCAAAGAACCGAATGTTGCAACAATTTTGATAGACAGTCTACGTTCCATAATGAAAGTGGTAGTCCCCTACATCTTATCCAAGTCACCTTATTTCTAGATATTTCATGATTTGACCATGAGACTATGGATTCGGACCACGTTTCAAACTAGCTCATGCTCTCTTCCACTATTCTAGTAACATTTATTCCTTCTTCCCCTAAAATGAACATCTTGTTATCCCCCATATATTTTACTATGAGTGATTCCATCCAAGAACGAACTTCTCATATATCGAGTCCACCAGATTGTAATCAACTAACCTTCCCACAAAACAACTTAGCAATTCAGTTTCACTCTCTGTTACATTTATTTATATTCCATTCCATTCCTCCTTAGGATTGTTCGTTGTTGTAGTCAAACCTTGTAATGCATGCGCGTATGTTTGATAATTGGTCTTCTTTTTCCAAACTGCTCTCGTTTTTGGTGTGTCATGTGTTATTCCACCTACTTGCGTACATGCTTTACCTTTTCATTCATCCTTCTTGAACCTTGCTATGTTATTGTGCAATTTGGCTTTTCCAATTCTTATTTTATTCAAATCTTGTTCTAGTTCTCCAACATTCTTGACATCCTGAAATCTCACAAACCCAAACCTATATCCCTTCCAGTCCAACTTCCTTGGTATGAACCCCTCTTTTAGCCTCCCCCGCCTTTGAAAATTTTTCCACATATCATATTCACTAAAGTTGGTAGGAAAATTTGTGAAGAAATATGTGGTTTCATTCTTGCTGTCCACTTTAAACCTGGTTGTTGTGCTCTGTTCCTATCGCTGGTAGTGATCATGACGCTTCATGCTTAGCACTGCTGGTGGTTTGAAACTTCTCTCTTCTTTCTAACTATAGAAGGGTAAGTTAATATAATGTGATTGAAAACAAAGAACTATTAGTATCACGTACATCACTACACTAGTTGTCTCAATACATCATCTCAAACATCTAGAGCACTCATAAGGACATGCTCACACCCTTAGCACTCATGGAGACTTAGCACCCTATGCTCTCAAAAAAAAATCTTAGACTTACAAGATAATCCTCATAATATCCTTAGAGATAAAATGATGGCATACTTCCTAGCATGGCCAAAGCATAATCAAGAAGAGTTTGTCATTTGAGGAAGGTGAGCCCAAACTCTTATTATCATAGGCCATTAAATATCTTAGTAGTACAAATTTATTTTGGGCTTTGTATTACGGGCTAAGAAATGTAGGATTTCTTTGTGGCTTTGTATAATGGGCCTAGTATCATAGGGTTTTTGGCCTTAGAAACCCCATTAGTGTGGAGCGGATTCTTCATTGACTTTTCCAAGTCAATATGCGCCTATCTTGGTAGCTTGGATGGCAAGGGAAAGACTTATCTCCTTTGGGATAGAGTGGCCATGTGTCATGGTCTAATTAGACAGTTTTTCTTTTAGTGTCACATGACTCTCTAAGAATTAAGAGTATTCTCCACCTTCTTAAATAGCCATATGTCCTCCTCCTATTGGGGAGGATTTATGCCTTGGACTCCAAGCTAGCCCAATTAAGATTTTTAGGGTTTTGCATCTCCAAATTTGGAGACACCTTAGGCTATAAATAGAGGTGCCTCCCTCCTTGTAAATTCACTTTGAGATTAGTAGAGTTTTCCTACCAAATTATTTTGTGCCTTCATAGTTGTCTCCCAAGTCTTGGCTAAAACATCCCATGTGGTCTCCTCTAACCACCCTTCCTTGAATGTTGGCGCTACTTCACTTGAGAGCACCAAATCCCACCATTCTACACTTCTTAGACACCAAACTGAGAGCACCAACCCATCTATCTACATGCTTTTGCGGTCATTCTTCCTTCCGTAGACCCTTCTTCATGCTTTAGAGCACCCTAACTTGAGGAGGGAGCCATCATAAAATAAGAAAATTACCTTAAAGATAATTCTAGTGCACTCTATAATCTTTTAAAATTATTCACATATCACCAAATATGTTATCTCTTAAGAAATATATGAAAATATCCAAATTATACATCAATAATCACATTATTTCCTAGAAATCTTTCTTTAATTCTCAAATTTTTCCTTCAATAACAATTTCAATAATAAATATATTTCCAATATCCTCCTTGATAATTTTTTGAAAGATAATCTTTTGATAACATATTTCATGTACCAAAATATAACAAATTCATCACCTAATGAAATTTGTTATGCCTCGCCCATGGTTTAGTTGTCTTCGCCCAATGAAATTGTATCGTCTAATCAATGGCGGATCTTGACTAAGATTTCTGGGGGAACCAAAATATTATACTTAAAATTTATATATTTAACATTTTTGTCACTCATTCACTTAAAATTAATACATAATTTAATATAGTTATAACTATAACATAAAATACACATATCTAAATGATTGTCATTTGTTTTTTCATATTTTTTTGCTTATCAAATAATTGAATCATAACTAAATTTTTCAGCTACTTTTTTTTTCAATGTAAATAATCATATTATATGTCAAATATTTATTTTTCATTTTACTAATGTGCACATGTCAATTCAAAAGTCATCACAAACTTTCATTTCATCATTGTTATGCTTATGCGATGAGCAACCTTATTGTCTTGTCCTCATCTTCCCTTCTTTTTTATCAATTTTAAAAAATGAATTTATTCTTTTATTTTTTATCAATATACCTATCTATAAAACAAGTTTAAGACCAATATTTTTTATTATAATATAAAAAAAAATTAGAGACATAATTACTAAAAAAAAGTATGAAGATCGAGTTACAATTAAAAATACTCTATAAAAAATCACATAATACATTACTTACTCTTCTATATTCATAAAAAATAGATATACAAAAGGGTAATGAGATAAAAAAAAAACAGGGCTAAATATTAAACAATTATTGCACTACCAAGTGAGACAAGATAATTTTTTTTCCTTTAAGATTGAGAGAAGATATGAAAATAATGAGGACAGAAATAATAAGTTTCTGTTTAACTTTTTTTTATTCAATAACAAAAGAAAGAAAAAATAAGTAAGGATGAGAGAAGAGTACAATATGTAAAAGAACTCAAAAAACAATGTGAAGAGAAAATAAAAATTATCTTAACAATTTTATTTTATTATATTAAATTTTATATTGTGTAACGTCCCATTTAATTATTAAGCGAAATTAAAAGAAACGTCACACACAAAAATAGTACTGTAGAGTAGTCCTGGGGTCCTTAACACAACCCCTACAAACTGGGCACACACGATACCAACGGAAACCAGATAAAAGTCTAACAAATGAGAGTAAATAGTAAGGAATACAGCAATACATGGGCCATAGCCCTAAAGCAAACCCATGAAGAAAATAAAGTCCAGTCCAGATGGCTAAGCAGCGGAATCGCCATTTTCTTGCAGACCGCGAGAACCTCGCCCATCTACTCCCATCAATTAAATTGATGATCATCGCAAGAAAGAAGAGCCACATACAAGACAACCATACAACAAACGGGGTAAGCTAGAGCCAACAACATTTTCATCATACAGTTAAATATACTTTCACCATCCAATATCCATACATCATCCAAGCATGTTATGACTTGTCAATCAATACATTATGACTCGACTTGACTCATCCGGATACGTATAACTTGGTCGGATTCAGCGGATGCTCGCACTTGTGGTGGATACCTCTGCTCACCCCCAAGCTATGTGTTACAAGTGTTATGATGAATCAATTTCCCTCACCACAAGATTAGCCCTTAATGAGTTTTAGGCCTCCTACTACTCTCACCACAGGAGTCAGTCCGCTCTAGGTGAGACTAACTGACTCCTTAGAGTGTCAGGATGCAACCTTACCTTGAATCCTTACCTAGTTATACAGATGGGGCACCACCAGGGACACCCCACTAACAGGGGCCATGAAATTACGTCCCGACCACTAAAGCACGACCCTGGGAATCTCACCTAGAGATCCCACGGACTTACGCACTGACACAGACCAAACTTTCTTAATCAATCAAAGAGATTCGGCATGCATACACGCAAATATATATATACATATACATGTAATACAATTTCTCATAATACACCTCTTTCGTATTTCCAACCAAACCATGCCAACTCATAATTCTCGAACCTAGAGCATGGAGTTCTGTCCCATACCATTACCATGCCACATTGATACCAACTCTCTCATATCTCATGTCGAACTCACACCAAACTCATCATTTCAACCTCATGAATCATCTCATACAATTATCATGCTTACATCATATTAAACTCACAAATCACAATTCATACACTACCTCATTCATAAATGCCATTCAGTTCATAAACTTAAAGGAATACTCATACAAGCATGTTTTTCACTTTTGAAATCAAGGAAAACATCAAGTCTAACCACCTGCTCGCCCAGCATCTCTCTCAGGCAGAAGGGTCTCGCCCAGGCGAGGAGGACCTTCGCTCAGGCGAGCTCCCTTCGCCTAGGCGAGATCTCGACTTCTAGTATAAGAACTCTGCACGCATTCTCGCTTAGGTGAGACCCTCCTCGCCTAAGCGAGACGTTCACTCGCTCAAAAGACACAGTGGGTCGCCTGGGCGACCATTCGTGGCAAAAATACTTAGGCGAGCCCCTGTTAACCTCGCCTAGGCGAGACATGCCCGCTTGGGCGAGTTTAACAGTTCTTGCCACTGTTTTCTCCTGCAACAGATAATATGGCATACTAAACAGTGACCCAACCATTTTATACATCCATAACAGTGCTAAAAAATGCAATCAATCGCAAGGCCAACACCAACAACCACAAACATCTCAAACATTCAGGAGGGTTCTAGCTTCCCTTACCTGGAAGGGTTTGGCAGAAGACTCCTAGACCAGACTGGATTAGCACCGTAGCTTCGATGCTAGCTTTGGGGTGGCTTAACGAACTGGGAAACAAAATGGCAGTAGGGATATGAGCTATAGAGAATAGCAGCTGTAAGAGTTACAAACACTGTGGAGGGAATACTTACGTGAGTCAAGAGCGGAGTTAAGCGGAACGTGAGCTGAAGGTATGCTTTGGAACCCTAACAGAGGCGGCAGCAGCTCTAAGGGAAGGAGGATCTGTTTTTCGAAAATGAGTACAAGTTAGGGTTTGGGCACTTTAGGTTAGAAACATGAATTGGGCCAACCCCCTTAGGGCCCATAAGATTTGACAGTCTACGAAATAAAAGGGCAGAAATAATTGGGCCTTACATATTGTACTATTTATTAACATTAAATGTTGTACTTTATAAAAAAAATAAAAAAATACCTAATTTAATTTTTATTAATTTTCAATATTATTTAATTTAAAATAATAATTATAATTTAAAAAATTTAAAAATATATAATTTAAAAATTCTAAATATATATAATTTAAAAAAAATTAAAAAAATTGGAGGGGGGGCCGTGGCCCCCGCCTGCCCCATCGTGGCTCTGCCACTACGTCTAATCCCTTTAGTCATTAGTACCATCTAACACTTATGTTGTTTAGTCCTTCTATTACTAAGGTCGTCTAATACTTATTTCGTCTACTTCCTACTTACCAAGATCGTCTTACTCCATTCACAAGAGTCATTTAGTGCTCACATTTTCAACCCACTAGTGTAGGGAAGGGAAATGACAACGGTTATTTCCAGCTTTTGGCTTCGGGTCCGCAACCGCTGCATATACGACCGAGGTAAAAAGCTAGTATTTTATGTCTCGGTTACAACCCGAGGCATATTTAATATTTACTGCCTCGGTTTTCGCACAACCGAGGCCTAATGAGTATCAGAAATTCAAAAAAAAAAAATTAATATATTTTCTGCCTCGGGTCTGTTTTAACCGCGACAAAAAGTTAACTTTACTGCCTCGGTTCTGGTCTAACCGAGGCATATGGCCATTTAAAAAAAAATAAAAATTTGAATAATCTTTTGCCTTGGTTTTGGTTACAACCGAGGCATAAAGGTATTTTTTTTAAAATTCTAGTCCTATTTCATTCAAATCTAGCACATTTAACCTGCAAATTCTGAACCAGAAAACCAGAACCAGCCAGAAACAATATCATATTACAATGATGGACTCATTACAATACTTAAATACTATTCATATTGTAGCACTCATTACAATATCATATGCTTTCATAAACAAATATACTAAGTAATATTGTACATTTGAATAATATACTTTGCCAAAGCTATCTTTAAATATTTGATGGACTTGACGGGGATTGATGTACTAGTACCAAATCTCTGCACACAAGAGAATAATTTAAATTAGTATATAAACTAAGACAAAATTGCATATAAGTATTTCATATAGTGAAATTATTACCATTTCCCAACCACTTGTGATATGAGCACGTACAATGGTTGATATCCATTGCATTACATAGTAACCGCACTCATATGAGCCGGTTTGTAAATTACACTACAATGAATGCACATTTATAAGTAATTGATGAAGAAAAGAAATTGAATAATTATAATACTGTAGACCAAAATAGCAAACCTTGAGGCTCAACCATGCTAGCCTTTTTGTCATAGTAGTTGATTTCCCTAACAACATGCTATGTCCAGCGATTGAACTATGAAAAAGGTAAGGTGTTAAGATACAATTA
>Ga0214542_1003699_pt1 | contig 30855 bp, 16 predicted proteins | sample CNSS1metaG_FD_160096 | JGI IMG/M metagenome (GOLD analysis project Ga0214542, IMG submission 160096) | Root nodule microbial communities from cowpea collected in UCLA plant growth center, Los Angeles, California, USA - CNSS1 | ecosystem: Host-associated > Plants > Roots > Nodule | place: USA...
ACACACACACACACACACACACACACACACACACACACACACACACACACACACACACACACACACACACACACACACACACATATATATATATATATAAAGAGATAAACATCTTTGGTGTCCTTTTTTATTTTTTCAATTTTATTCTCTTAATTATTATATTTTCAATTTAAATAATTATTTATAATAAAGAATTATATTCAAATGTAAAGATAAGTGAACAATTAAACAAATAGGAAGGACAAGTAATTGAAACATGATTTTTACATAATAAGTAAAAGTAAAATATGTCTTTAACAATAATAATAAAAACAATAATAATAATCATAATAATAATAATAATAACTATTATAATAATTATAGTTAATAATAATAATAATAATAATAAATAGTAATAATAATAATAATAATAGTAATATAATAATAATAGTAATTTAATAATAAAAATAACTATAGTTAATAAAAATGACAATAATACTTATAAACGATAGTAATAATGAACATTAATTATAGTTGATAATAATAACTATAGTAATAATTATAGTTAATAATACTAATTATAATTATAGTTAAAGTTGATAATAATAATTATTATTATTATAATTATAATTGATAACAATAATAATATAAATTAAAATAATTATAATATATAATAATAATAATAATAATAATAAAACAATTATATTTATAATAATAATAATAATAATTATGGATAATAAAAATAATATTAATAATTATTATTATTATGGGGTTAATAATATAATATTTTTAAAATGTTAATTTTAAAAAACAATTAAATTAAATATGATAGTAATTATAATAATAATATAATAAGTACAGCTTTTAATTAATATAAGTTTTATTAGTAATAACAATAATTTTTTTATACTGCTTTTCTCATATCAATAATACGTAATATTTACTAATGTTAATAATACTAATAATAATAATAATATATAATAGTAATATATAATAATAATAATTACTATTATTTTTATTATTATTATTATTATAATATTAATATTGGTTATAATTTTACTACTATCAATAACATCGAAACTTTATAACAATTTAGTCATTCATTTTTAGAAATATGTGGATTTAGTCCTTTTTATCCAATTTTGTTAAGTTTATTTGACATTTTAAACGCATTTTATGATCATATTTGAGTTAACATTGAAGCAAAAATGTGTCAAACGGTATAAACAATTCAAATACTATGACGAAATTTGCTTGAAACGTCATATAAACTTAGCAAAATTTGGTTAAAAGGACTAAATTCACGCATTTTTAAAGATCAAGGACTAAATTGGTCAAAAGTTTTAAAAAGGGACTAATTCCAAATTTCACTGAAACTTGAGGGACCAAAAACATATTTAACCCATAATAATATTATTAATAATTAGAAATACTAATACTTATAAAAGTATTACAAATAATAATATTATAATTAATATTAAAGTTGAAATTATAAATAAATTAAAATGTAAGAACAAATTGACTTTTGTAGGATTTGAATCCGGATCCTTTTATATCAGAGCTAGGAGACTGGCTCGTGCGTATGCACGGGTTGTATTTTTTTTTTATTTTGTATATTAAGTAGTAAAATATTATGTAATGAAATATCATGAAAATTATGTTATATAGTTGTAGATGTTGTTATTAAAGTAATGAAGTAGTAAGCAGTAAATCTAAATGATGTAATAATAATTTCAGTTTTAAGTATAATAAATAAAATTGATATTAAATATACTACAGTTAATTAATTTTACGAAATAATTATAATAGCTTATGACCCAAGTAGGGATGACAAATAAACTCGTTTCTCGTGAGTATTGCCTGAACCCGTACCCGTTTTGATGGAAATCTCGACATTGACTGGTATGGGTATGGATATGGGAATGTACATATTTGTCCCGTCCTCGTCCTCATACCCGTCAGAATACTACGTAATATAAAAAATTTATCCTTTTTACTCTATTATTATTATTATTATTATTATTATTTATTTAAAGAACTATTTTGTTTCGCTAAAACAATTTTCATTATTTCTAAAGCATTGGTTATGTTGATATTTAAATAAATTTTATTTACTATAATATAAAAGTTTAATGTAATTGTCATGAATTTTCTTTTACCACCCCCAACATATATTGAAGTTCAAAAGATACAATATTTATGTTAAAATATTATTATTATTATTATTATTATTATTATTATTATTATTATTAGTTTAATATTTGTTCTTTACGTTATTTGGGTCAAGTGATTTATTATAACTTTTATTAGTATATAAAAAAGAGATTCATTAGAATTTAAAAAATAAAATTGAAGTAAAGATACATTTAACATATATTTTAATTTGAATATTTGTTTTTGTTTTATATTTATTTACAAATTAAATTTTATCAGCTACAATTAATTAATGTTTGCAAATTTAACAGAAGTTTTGGTTCTCATGAAATTTTGTTTGGTTTTCTAATTTAAAATATATACAATTATAACATAATTTCTTTATAAATATTTGATATTGGAGAAACAACCCTCCTCTTAATATTGAATATTTAATAATATTATGATTCTTTTGTCATAATTTTTTATTATTTTATAATAATTAATTAATTAATATTAAAATAGTAAGAAAGTTGGTATGGGTATGAGTACAAGTATATACCTGTTACCCTGTGCGGATGGGGATGAGATAAAAATTTGATACCCGTTGGATTGGGTATGGGGATGATGATGAATTTTTTCGGTGGGGATCAATATGGGATAGTGAAACTTGTCTATTCCCCATCTTGTTGTTATCCCTATATTAAAATAATAAAATATTGAAAGTATTATGTAATGAAATATTATGAAAATTAAGTTATATTGTTGTAAATGTTGTTATTAAAGTAATTAATAAATCTAACTGATGCAATAATAATTTCAGTTTTAAATATAATAAATAAAATTGATATCACAATATAATATAATTAATTGATTTTACGAAATAATTATAATAGCCTATGATCTGTGCGTATATTTTTTTTATTTTAATTTTTTTAAAATAATAATTTAATTGTTATTATATTTGTTTAACCATTAAAAATACTAATAATAATATTATATAAATTATAAATAAATTAAAAAGTAAAAACAAATTGACTTTTGTAAGATTTGAATCCGGATCCTTTTATATTAGAATTTTAAAATGACGAAAAAAATATTTTTTATGACACATGTCAATAAAAGAAAATGGATAATATACTAATTTTGGTAGTATTTTCTTTCCTTAATATGTAATAGATTAAAAAAAAAAAACCATCTACATTTCACATAAACTCTCAATAACTAATATTAAATACTAATTAATTTTGCATTATTCCATCCTCATTATGAAACATTATTTTCTATATTTAATTAAAATATAAAAAATACAAAAAAAAAAACTCAAAAGACCCTTGAATATGGTATCATTCCATCCTTCAAATACATTTGTCTTTAAATGTCATGGGTACACTTCTTTTTCTTTCACCTCTTGAATTTCTTTCTCTAAGCTCCTTCTCTTGAACTTTTATCTCTCTATCTCTCTCAGCTCCTTTTTTTGAATTTTTTTTCTTTCTCAACTCTTTTTCTTTAATTTCTTTCTCTCTCATCTCTTTTCTTGTAATCTCTTTCTCTCTCAACTATTTTTCTTTAATCTCTGTAACTCTCAACTCCTTTTCTCTAATTTCTTTTCTCTTAACTCCTTTTCTTTAATTTCTTTCTCTTTCTTCTTCCTCGTCTCTCTCTTTCATCATAATTTGAGCATATCTTTTCCGATATTCATTAAACATTTTTTCTTTGTTTCTATATCTTTTCTTTTTTTTTCTTTTTCTCTCTTCAAAATTCTCTTTTAATTTAACTCTTTGTCACTGAAACAAACTCATCAATAGACAATTTGAGATAGACATCGAGTCGAGTTAAGGGGTACTTTTAGCACAAGTACTTACCATAAATCTAAAAAATACAAATAAAAATTAGAAGTATATATATACAAAAAAAAAACTCACTGAATCTGAAGAGTCAAAACTTTGATACCAACTGATAAGAAACCAAGGATACGACCGTTTTGATATCTCGTTTGAGGAAGGATATTGACATCACACTCAAGAAGAAGAGAAGGTGAGTGATAAATCATGAATATGATTGCCACATGTTACCCTAATAAGATCAAAGTGGGGTTCTTGGGTTCTTATAACTCGGAACTCCACAAAACTCTCACAAAGAAAAAAATAATAATTTTTCTGACAAAATTTATATATCCATTTATATTACAAGTGTATCATTTTATAACATAAATTAAACAAAACCCTCTACATTTCACATTATCTCTCAATAACGAATATTTAATACTCACTAATGTTACATTTAATCTATTCTCCTTATATGAATCATTATATGAATTATTTTTTCCTATATTTAATTAAAAAAAAAAAAAAAAAAAAAAAAAAAAAAACTCAAAACACCTTTCAATATCAAAGAATTCGAAAAAGTGGAAATTTGAAATGGCCATGGTCAGACTAGTGGATAATATAGCAACTAGGGTAGGTGGGTTGTTTTAAATCATGGGCGGGAACATTTGTATTATTTCTGCTATGTTTGCATGTATTTTGATTGTAGGATTAAACAATGATAAGCAACTTCTATGGATGTTGCTGCTGGATTTTGGAAACTCTGTCTAACTTGGTCAACAATGTTGTTTTGTTTTTGTTTCTAATCTATAATCTGGATTTTTCTGATCTTCTTTATTGTGTGATCTTTACCAAAAAAAATTAACTCGAGATGTATTTTGACGAACAAATATCTTAAACTTATGTGTTGTAATAGGAGAGTGTTTGATAGGTATGCACAAATGGAGTTAAATTGTTGGATTTTTTTTGTAATAATTTTGTATAAGGATTGATATATATATATATATATATATATATATATATATATATATATATATATATATATATATATATATTTTGCTGAGAATAAAATATATGAAAGTGTCCTTATATTTGTTTTTTTTTCATATCTTACTATTTTTTAATATTTAATTTTTCAAATAAAGTGAATTTCACCAGAATGAAATTAAAATAATTTTTACTCAATTTTATAATATTTATTTTTAAAAATTAGTTATTAGCTTTTAAAATGTTGTTTTATATTGGTAATAGTCTTCTCATTATTATGGTCAAAATTACTATTTCTACCCAAGGCTTTATTTTTATTTCATCATATTAATATTGTTCTCAGTGACACTTTTAATACCATCACCAATATCATTATTATACAAATATACATTTAAATAATTTTAGAATATTTGAAAAATTGGATGAAAAAACTTATTTTTAAATCTAAATCACCTTAAACTAAAAATTAATTCCTAAAATTTAAAAATCAGGTGTAGTTTTGAACATACAACTAAACACTATCCTGAACATGGTCATCGATTTTTACAAGTTTTCCAATGATTCATCTAGGTACGATTTCTTATTTATACTTTTGTTAGCATGTAAAAACTAAGTTACTAAAGAATTTGAAATCAATTAATATGAAATTGGATTTGGAGTTCTAAAAGTACATTTGGTTTAATATCTCGTAATGATGCCATTGGAGACAAATGAAATCTACCCATGTAGAAGTATATGTAATTTTTAAAAGATGTAAATATTGAAGTGGGATAAAGTTAAAATAATTTATATATTATATGTTTATAATTATTTGGTCTTCCGAGAGAGGATCATCGAAGTGATACAATATCAATGAGACATGAGATCGACGACCTACACATAAAGGATTGACATCATTCTTCACCCAAACCTTAAAGCAATAACTTCATGGATTTTTATCATTATATAGTGCTAAACGTTTTCATTTTTACTCAATGTGGGACATAGACTCACACTTGGATTCCCAACAATCTCCGTATGAGTCCTTTCTCATTGGATTCCCTCTCGAGCTTAAGCATTTCAAGTCATGAGTACCCCTAGGGACTCGTCTGAGCCCAGTGGTGGATCTTGGTCAATAATGTTGGGGGAGTCAAAATAAACACTCAAAATTTATATATTTAATTATGGTCATCAATACAATAAACGTTAATATATAATTTAATATAACTATAACTAAAAATATTATATCTACAAAAGAAATCATATGTTATAATATATTGTAATTATTCTTTGAACCTTAACAAAAGACTCCTCTAATTGAGCAATTAGATTATTAGTATCATGGTAAAGAAGTTAAATCTATTTTTCTTTTAAAAATAAATCTATCCTTTTATTTTTCACCAATATATCTATTTTTTTAAGTTTAAGATTAAAAAATAATTTATTATAATCAAATAAAAAATTCAAAAACGCAATTACTAAAAGAAAAATTTATGATAATTGAGCAATAATTAAAAATCGTTATGAAAAAGAAAACAGTACATTATATTATTTCTTTTATATTCATAAAAAGTGAATATACAAAATTAAAAAGATAATGTTAACTATTAAACTAATATTTCACTCTTAAGTGGAAAAAAGATAGTTACTTTTTTTTTTCTTTAAGAATAGAAGAAAACAAATAAAAGATGAAAATAAAAATAATGAGTGTGTCTAACTTACTTATTTCTTTGTAAACAAAAAGGAAAACATGTGAGAATGGAAGATGAATACAATATGTGATAAATTTAAAAGACAATGAAAAAGAAAATAAAAAATATCTTAATAAATATTTTTACTTGATTTATTATTTATTAATATTAAATTTTGTGTTATAAAAAATTAAAAAAAAAATACCTATTTTAATTTGCACCAATTTCTAATATATAAACTACATTATACTTTAAAAAAAATTAAATATATAAATATATTAATTTTAAAAAATTTTGGACGGGCCATGGCCCCCTAGTCTGATAAGTATTAAAAATACTTATTATTCTTATTTGATTGGACCTCTTAATTGTATTTATTCACGTGTTTTGTGGAAAGTTTTAGGTTGTTTTAAGGTTTCTTTTAGGTTAGATATATTTTGTGTTTTATTGAAGATTATTGTATAGGAGAATGAAGGATTGGAGAACAAGTGTGGTTGTTCTGTCAGGACCCAGTTGCCCAGCGAGCATGCCGAGTCGCCCAACAAGATAGCCCTGATCGCCCAGCGATTAAGTCATCTCGCCCAACGAATGGACGGTTTTCTGAAGTGGTTATAGTTTCGAAAGTTACACGAAGCTGTAGTGTGCTAGAGTGTGTGAATGCAACAAGAACAGGAAAAATACGAAAAACGCCATTCTAGGCCAAGGAGAACTCACATCAATTCATCCATTCCATCAAATTCATCCATCCTTCATTCTCTAGATGCCTAGGAGTGACTAAACTTCTCTTTCATTGGGGTTGGATGTAATGAACTTATACTCTTTGTAATTTTCCTATGCAATGTGATCTCTTTCGTTGTTCATATGTTCTATCTCAGATTATTAATGTGCATGAAGGAAATCCTTGCTATTTGGTTGTATCTAATTATTGGAAAATGAATTGGAACTTAACCTTGGATAGAACAACCATGAGATTGGGTTCTAGGAATAGACATAATCTCTAGGTCATTCTATATATCAAATCTTAATGCAAGTTATGTGTTAAAATAATTAAGGAATTAATGTTTTGACATATTGGACTTAAAACTTGCTTCTAAGGAATTAGGGGCTAGTATGCTTATGATGAGGATGTCTAAGCAAGATAGAGAAATTGTGTAGGAAATATTGCGTTAGTATGGTTTATGAAATCCAACCTTGGTGAAGTCTTTCCTAAATTCTTCTATAACTTTAGTGTTTATTAAATTTGCATGTTGTTCTTAACTTAAATCTTGCTAAAATTAGTAAATAATCACACTTAGACAAACGAACACAAATCCCTTGGGAAAAGGGTACTTGGACTTTCATTTTTACTACTTGTAACGAATTGATATACTTGCCAAAGAGTTAACAAGTTTTTGGCGCCGTTGCCAAGGATCGAACCAGGGTCATCCGCGTGACAGGCGGAAATACTTACCACTATACTACAACGACCCGGGTTTGATCCCCGGCAACGGCGCCAAAAGCTTGTTAACTCTTTGGCAAGTATACCAATTTGTTACAAGTAGTAAAAATGGAAGTCCAAGTATCGTTTTTCCAAGGGATTTGTGTTCATTTGTCTAAGTGTGATTATTTACCAGTTTAGGCTTTTACATTCATTTATACATTCATCTTTGTTTATAGTTTGTATATATTTAGTTTGTCTATGCTTATTTGTCTTTTCTAGCGTTTTTGTTCTGTATGAGAAGAAGGACTCGAGTTGATAATTTACTATTTGATCCTGAAATTGAAAGAATAGCTCGGAGGAACAACAGTAGAAGACGAAGAAGGCAAATCCAAAAAGTTAAAGAAGAGAAAGAGGCAACATCTACATCTAAACAAGCTATCTTCTCCTCAACTGATCAAGAGGAGGTAGAAATGGCTGGTGAAGGACATGGTGAAAGGCATGTTCGACGTACTCTAGAAGATTATGCTTCATTCTCTGTAACGTCCCTAAGGAATATTACTTAATTAAATAAATAAAAAGGAAAATGAATTTAAAACGTCGTAATATTATTATTCCCAAAACGAGGGAAAATTTAAAATATTTAAACATCGCACCAAAATTTATAAACAGTAGTAAGAGAAAACATTACAATCTCCAAAATCCAAAAATCATATATAAAACATAGTAAAATCTCCTAGCTCTAATCCCAATTAGCCCTCACTCTATCGCCTGAGCATCCTCAGCATCACCTGTATCATCATCTGCTCCCGTGTGACGAATCACACGATCATCACCAATCACAAACAGAAAAGGTGAGTTGATAAAAATAGAAATAACATATATAATCACAACATAGAAGTATGACACCCATCTTATTTACTCCTAATAAGTTCTTGGCTAAGACCTTAAACCCCAAGGCTTTTCAACCTTCAATCACACAAATAGTTAGCCTTGGACTTAGGAATATAATGCTCACACGAACTTTCCCGCTCGTGGTCCTGCCTCTACGAACGTCCCCGCTCGTAGTCCTGCTCTACGGACCTGCCCACCCGTAGTCCAACACATGTGTTCCACCAGCCACGTACCTCCTCGCACGTAGCATCTTTCAAGTGTGAGCACGAAACATACGAACCTACCTCGCTCGTATCCCCACATGAGAGTAACTGGATATGAACCTCCCCGCTCATATCATCAGATGTTCACCACCATCCATGAACCTACCTGCTCATGGCACAACATCCTCTAATCCAAGTATAGCATCATTGCTTAAACGCAACACGCACACACAAGTCATAGTCTACAACATTATCGCCTGGCGCAGCCCCAAGCGCCACCAGGCGAAACTAGTATAGACCGCTTGGTGGAACCTTCTCACCGCCAGGCGCCAGACGCTTCCCAGACCCACTGTTTTACAAACACCGCCTAACGAAGCACACCTTGCCGCCAGGCGCCATGCGGTGCAGGGACCTCCCACACTGTTCCTATCGCCTGGCGGGTATCAGTAGGCTGCCAGGCGCTATACTAGAGGGACACTACTGCTGGTTTTGTCACTCAAATTGGTTGGTTCTACAATCCAGATTGCTCTAAGGTATATTGCGCATTTGCTTTTCAGGACCTGCTAGTTTTCCAACCATCCCACCATCACTTTAATTTCCTATATCTCATTCATAGGTTCTTTTATTCTCACCATTTGATTCACCAAAATCTCCCCTCAAGTATAATTGTTCAACCAACTTAATAAAATTTCCTAATCCATGCAATTGAACTTACTCAATTATGAAAGATATAATTCCTTCACCACATTAAGCTATACAACTCATATCAAATAATTTGTTAACTCCACAGTCACATACGTCCATTTAGCTCCAATTCCTATGCTTAACCCATTTAATTCATTCTTTCATCCTTCAATCCTTATTAATCATCATACCAAGACCCAAGAGCTTATAACTCGCTATTTAAATATGGTTATTCTCTCCTGCCACCATCTTCTTATATAAGATTATCTATCACCACCAAAGTTTTCATTTCCTAATTGACATCAATGCATTGCAATTTCCCTCTCCACATCATGCACTACCTACGCCATCACTAGTTTCCTATTCCTTCACTCTTATCGTCTAGTCGAACGGGAATTCCTCCCATTCTGGATTCACCACTCACCTCTCTCACAGCCACTACTCCAAGCGGTACATCAGAACATGGGTACAACTCCCAAATTTCTATACCTACGACGATCATCAATTTCCTCAAAACTTGATCCAACATCCAATTCTAACAGAATACAACCAGTCCCACATGGTTTACTAGTATCATTCCCAAAAGTATTATACTCTACACATCAAACACTTCTAATCACATCTTAATCTCTCATAAGAATCCAAAATTCAGAATGACCTCTTGGTCTTAACACGAACCCTCCTTGTCCATATTCCCGTTATACTCGCAAGCATCCAGACAGTAAAGATACCATGGCTTTATGCAATCGCACAACATAGTAAAACGATGGGAAGTTCATAACACAGACAGGGGAAATTTTCATACAATACAAATTGTGCAATGCAGTGCATGTTATATACGATAAAAACACACGAAAAACAACTCCCCTTACCTGGAATTCGTGCTCCAATTGAGTCTCTAAATCCAAGAGTTTCCCTTTTGTTCTTCACACAAAACTTCACTCTACCTCTCCCCAAAACGCCAATGAACCCACAACCCTTTAATCACAAAGTAAGTGTATAACCAATTCAACCAAATCATGTTTCGTGATAATTCCTATAATTTTAGGATTACACTATCACTACTCACATTCAAGTATATCAATAAAATAATGCATAAATTAAATAACACAAAATTGACATACATAGGACTTGAACCCAAGTCTTCTCACACAATAAAGTACTCTCAACCACTTGAGCTAGTACTTTTCCACATCATAGCATTATGCATTAAATGCCTTAAAGGCTTCTATTACCCGCATTTATTAAATAATTATTTAATTAACTATTTAATTTTCTCAAGTCTTACATTCTCTACTCCTCTTAATTTTAGCAGCATCGCACGACCTGTGGTGAATGCTGCCAACATAGAGATGAAGCCAACTTTGATTCATTTAGTCCAGAGTAACCAGTTTGATGGCCATTCACATGAGAATCCGTACACACATTTGGCTACTTTCTTGGAGATTTGTAACACAATGAAGATTCACCAAGTGCCAAATGATGCCATCAGATTGAGTCTTTTTCCTTTCTCTTTGGTTGGTAATGCTAAGGTTTGGTTGAATTCGTCCCCTGAGAATAGTTTGACTGATTGGGATGATGTTATAGCCAAATTCTTGAACAAGTACTTTCCAAAGTCCAAGGTTAATAAAGGGAAGCAAGAAATATCATCCTTTCAACAAGAAGATTTTGAGTCATTGAGCCAAACATGGGATAGGTTCAAAGGCTTGTTACGAAAAACCCCTACTCATGGTTTTGACATGCCTACGCAACTTACTCTCTTTCTTGGAGGATTGCAATCTCATACTATATTAATGTTGGATGTCTCGGCTGGAGGCAACATCAAGTGGAAGACACTCGAGGAAGCCCATGAAATGATTGAGAATATGACATCTAATGATAATGAAATGCAGAATGAGAGGGCTACTTCACAAAAGAAATGAGGTATGCTAGAGCTTCAGTCTCAGGATGCAATATTGACTCAGAACAAAATAATGACTCAAGAACTTGAATCAGTAATGAAAAAGCTTTCTCAATTGCCTAAGGAACTTCAGAATGTTTCAAAGGCTCAACACCAACAACTTGTGCAAGGATATGAGTTGTGTGGTGGAGATCATTCAAATGGACAATGTGTCATGAAGACCAATTCCCAAAAAGAGGTTAACTATATGGGTAACCAAGGCCGTCAGGGTAATTATGGTAACTACAACCAAGGTTGGAAGCCTCACCCCAGCATAGGCCAGCCTGGACCTTCTAACAAACCTCCACCTCAATCCCAACCATCTTTGACTGATAGGACCACTAAGCTTGAGGAAGCAATGCAACAGTTAGTGCAAGTGTCCATTTCCAATCAAAAGAGCACGGAGGCATCTCTCCGTAACATGGAAATGCAAATTGTGCAACTTGCTAAGAAGTTGGAGGACAAGCCAGAGAAGAACTTTGGGGCTAATATTGAGGTTAACCCCAAGGAGCAGTGTAAGGCTATTGTTACAAGAAGTGGTAAGGTGTTAGTGGAGAGAAATGTGATAAAAAAAGAGTGAGAAAGAAAAAGGAGAGATGAGTGGAGAGAAAAGTGAGAATGATGGAAAAGTTGAGGGACAAGATGAGAAAGAAGTGGAGAGAAAAAACAGTGAGGAAAAAGAAATTGTGAAGCCACTTCCTTATCCTAAAACCCATTTTAGAAAAGAAAAGGAGAAACAATTCTCTAGGTTTTTGGATATTTTCAAGAAACTAGAGATTACCATTCCATTTTCTGAAGCTCTCCAACAGATGCCTTCCTATGCCAAATTTATGAAGGAATTGCTCACCAAAAAGAGGAAGTACATTGAGGAGGAGACAATCGAAGTGTAAGGCAATTGTAGTGCAATTATTCTAAAGCTCTTGCCTCCCAAATTCAAATATCTAGGTAGTTTCACTATACCATGCACCATTGGAAAGGCATTAATTGATTTGGGAGCAAATATAAATTTGATGCCTCTTTCCATGATGAGAAGAATTGGAGATTTGGAGGTCCCACGAGGATGACACTTCAATTGGTTGATCGGTCTATTAAGTGTCCATATGGTGTTATAGAAGATGTATTGGTGAAAGTTGATAAATTCACTTTTCCACTGGATTTTGTCATCTTGGATATGGAGGAGGAAACTAAATTCCCTCTCATATTGGGGCGCCCATTCATGAAGACTGCTAGGGTGATTATTGATGTGGATGATGGTCATCTAAAAGTTCGTGTGCAAGATGAAATTGTGACTTTCAATGTTGTAGAGGCCATGCAACATCCAAGTGATAGTGGCAATTGTTTCAGAGTGGAGGTCCTTGATGAAGTGATTGACATAGCTAAGAGTCAGATGCATGTAAAATCCTTTCTTGAGAGAGTTTTGACTGATTCTTGTTCTAATTTGACTCTTAAAGAGGAAGTTGAAGAGGAAGAAGTCACTATGCAGTTGGAAAAGACTAGAGAAGTATCTTCCACTCGTGTTAAAGTGGAGAATTTGACAAAGGAGAAATCTGATGATCAAGGCAAACTTGAGTTGAAAATATTACCAGATCATCTCAAGTATGCCTTCTTAGAAGAAGATTGTGAGAAATCGATGAAAATTAGCAATGCATTTTCACAGTTTGAAGAGTAGAGGCTTTTGGAGGTTCTCAAGGAAAATCAAGGGGCTATAGGTTGGCATATTTCTGATTTAAAGGGGATAAGCCCAACCTATTGCATGCACAAGATCATGTTAGAGAAGCACTACAAACCCATTGCACAACCACAAAGACGTTTGAATCCCACTTTGAAAGAGGTGGTGAGGAAGGAGGTGCTGAAATTGTTGGAAGCAGGGATGATATATCCAATTTCTGACAGTTCTTGGGTAAATCCTATGCACATTGTGCCAAAGAAAGGGGGAATGATTGTTGTCAAGAATGTGAAAAGTGAGTTAATTCCAACTCGAACAACCACTGGGTGGAGGATGTGCATTGATTATAGGAAGTTGAATCAAGCCACTCGGAAGGATCATTTTCCACTCCCTTTCATGGACCAGATGTTGGAACAGTTAGCTGGGCAAGCTTTCTACTGTTTCCTGGATGGTTCTTCAGGATATAATCTGATAGTAGTTAATCTAGAGGATCAGGAGAAGACTGCTTTCACATGTCCTTATGGTGTATTTGCTTATAGGCGGATGCCTTTTGGCCTTTGCCATGCACCAATTACCTTTCAACGATGCATGCTAGCCATTTTTGCTGATTTGGTTCAGAAGAGTATTGAGGTATTTATGGATGATTTCTCAGTTTTTGGTCCATCTTTTGATTCATGCCTTGAGAACTTAGATGTGGTTTTGAAAAGATGCATTGACACAAACCTTGTGCTGAATTGGGAGAAGTGCCATTTTATGGTGAGAGAAGGTATTGTGTTGGGCCATAGAGTCTCTTCTAGGGGAATTGGTGTTAATCATGCTAAGGTGGATGTCATTGAGAAATTACCACCTCCATCAAATGTCAAAGGCGTTAAAAGTTTTCTTGGTCATACAGCTTTCTATAGAAGATTCATCAAAGATTTCTCCAAGATTGTTAAACCCTTGTGTAATCTCCTTGTTAAAGATGCTCCTTTTGAGTTTGATGGTGAGTGTTTGCAAGCTTTTAATAGCTTGAAGGAGAAACTAGTTTTTGCCCCAGTGATAACTGCACCAATTTGGACTCAAGAATTTGAGTTGATGTGTGATGCTAGCGATTATGCCATTGGGGCTGTTCTTGGCCAGAGAAAAGAGAAAGTTTTTCATGTTATTTATTATTCCAACAAGGTTTTGGATGGTGCTCAACTTCATTATGCCACAGCAGAGAAGGAGTTTTTGGCCATTGTCTATGCATATTGAAGTTTAGACCTTACCTTATTGGGTCTAAAGTGATCATATATACAGACCATGCTGCCATAATGTATTTGTTGTCCAAGTCTGACTCCAAGCCACGAATGATCAGATGGGTTCTCTTATTACAAGAGTTTAATTTGGAAATTAGGGACAAGAAAGGGAGTGAGAATGTTATTGCAGATCATCTTTCTCGGTTGGTAAATGATGAAGTTACAAGCAAAGAGAGGGAGATTTGTGAGACTTTTTGTGATGAAAGTTTGATGCTCATTCAACAAAGGCCATGGTTTGCAGATATGGCTAATTTCAAAGCTGCAGGTGTTCTCCCTAAAGATCTATCATGGCATTAAAAGAAAAAATTTTATATGATGCAAAACAGTACCTTTGGGATGACCCTTTCTTGTTCAAGCTTGGTGCTGATAATCTTTTGAGGCAATGTGTCACTGCAGAGGAAGTTGCAGGTATCCTATGGCATTGTCATAATTCACCATATGGTGGATACTTTAATGGAGAAAGGACAACCGCCAAGGTGCTCCAATCCGGTTTCTACTGGCCCACTTTATTCAAAGATGCCTACCTCCATTGTACAATAATGAGTATATATTGGTTGCAGTGGATTATGTCAGCAAATGGGTGGAAGCAACTGCTTGCCAAAACAATGATGCTAAGAGAGTTATCAAGTTCTTGAAGAGACAGATTTTCTCAAGGTTTGGAGTTCCTAGGCTCCTTATAAGTGATAGTGGATCCCATTTTTGTAATGCTCAGTTAGCCAAGGTTTTGAAACATTATGAGGTTAGGCACAAAATAGCCTCTTCTTATCATCCTCAAACCAATGGCCAAGCTAAAATGTCCAATCGGGAGATAAAGAGGATTCTTGAGAAGACTGTGGCATCATCCAAAAAGGATTGGTTGGTGAAGCTTGATGATGTTGTCACTTGTGGGGCTGTCACCGTTCCAATTAGTATATGGCAAATCTTGTCATCTGTCAGTGGGGATGGAGCATAAGGCTTATTGGGCCTTAGAATTTCTTAACTTTGATTTATCTTTGTCTGCAGAGAAAAGAAAGTTGCAGTTGTAGGAACTTGAAGAAATGAGATTGACAACATATGACAACTCCAAGAGATACAAGGAAAAGGTAAAACTCTATCATGATAGGAAGCTTTTGAAGAGAGAATTTCACCCAGGCCAGCAATTGTTACTTTTCAATTCAAGATTCAAGCTCTTTCCTGGCAAGTTGAAATCTAAGTTGTAGTCGCTTAGCGAGTATGTTTCTGCAGAATGTGGTTTTAAAAAATTATGCATACTTGCCCAACGACCACCACTCACCCAACGAATATTTGCGTAAATTGACATCTAGAGTAGTAGCTGGGCGAGCCACTCTCGCCCAACGAATCTAGCAATCTGTGAATCCTAAAGTTATACAAACTCGCCCAGTTAGCAGTAGTCGCCCAACGAATTAGTGAAGAAATTTCACTTTGGAACAGTAACTGGACGACGCAACTTGCCCAGCGACCAAGCTTCGAAAAAAATAACAATAAAAAAATAAAAAAATAAATTTGAAATTGGAGGGAATTGGGACACTCGCCCAGCGAGCACCCTCAATCGCCCAACGACTGCGACATGCTTTAATGTTGTTAGGTGGTTGTTGGGTCAAATTTGACTTTTTTGAAAACGAGGTTGCTCGCCCAGCGAGTCGTGTTACTCACCCAACGAGTGCGTCTCGCTGGCCCTAAAATCTCAGATTTCCCCTCTTTTTCTTTCTCTTTCTCTTCTGAAAAACCCTAGCCATTTTCTCTTCTCTCCTTGGGTGTGAGTCGCGTTGCTCTTGTGTGTGCTTACTCCTTGCCATTCCATCTTCTTCTCGCATTCATCTTCATCCAGGTAGGTATTTCTCATCTTCTTTTTCCTTTTTCCTTTCAATGATTTAGGGTTTTAATTAGGGTTTTTTTTAGGATTTCTCATTGTTGATTTTGAATCTATGGATGTTTGTGTTACTAAGTGTAGTTCGAGTTTTGCATTTAGAGTAGTATGTGAGTATTGTGTTTGCAACCTTAATGTAGTTGCGTTCGCCTAGCGAGCTTGCTCGCGTTCGTGCTGCAACAGTGTATTTTCTGTTGTAGATTTAGTCACTCGCCCAGTGAGCTCACTCGCCTAGCGAGACTGCTACTACAGCCTTTATCGTCGCTGCTCGCCCAACAAGTGAACCTTTGCAGTAATGTTGTGTTTTGTTAAATATTGTTTGTTGAATTTAGCATTATTGTTTCTAACCTTGTTCTGTTGAAAGCTCTCTATGCTGGTTCTATGATATTAATTTTGCAGATGGCTCCTCCTAAGGCATCTCAGGATTCTAAGAAGTGGAAACTTGCTCGAGGGTCTACGTCCTGTGCTCCTCCCATTGATTCCATGGACGAAGACGCAGAGTTTGAGTATGATCAGCATAATTTTACATATGAAGTTGTTACAAGGAGATTTCTAGAGACCATGCCTGTCGGTATCTTACCGGAGAGGCATTTCAACTTGAAGGTGGGGGAGTTTGATGATTTCAGGTTGGAGCTGGAGAGACGACAATGGCATAGAGTACTGGGAAACCTTCCCAATGAGGTTGATGAGGTTCTTGTTAAGGAGTTTTATGCCAATGCCTACAATTCTAATGGTTATTTGCCTCGCCAAGCCAAGGTCTAGGGCAAAAATGATCTAGTTTGACCGCAAGGCATTGAACACCATCTTGAGGACTCTTGTTTTTCCTGCTGATAGGAACACACCTTATGGAGATTTTCTGAATGAAGATAAGGAATTTGAGGCCATTGCAACACTGTTGTGCATTCCTGGCGAGTCCTATGTGATTGGTGTTTTTGGAACTCCTGTTCGCATTTTGTGCAAGCATCTGAACTCCTTGGCACAAATGTGGAGTGTTTTCTCATATAACAACATATCTTCTAATACTCACACCTCAGATATCAATCTTGAGCGATCGTATTTGATTTTTGCGATCATGACCAAGATTGAAATTGATATTGGGGTGGTGATATCACAGGAGATTGCCCTCATTTGGAGTAATGCTACCAAGCTCGGGTTTCTAGCAGTCATCACGACCTTATACAAGGCGAAATGTGTTGTTTCAGACACACCAATACTGCTTCGCCTCCAACCCTCCATCAATAGTTGGTTCATTTCTAAACATTGTATGAACCCAGCAGTTGATCATGTTCCTGCACCTAGACCTGTTGCTCGCCCTCGTCCACTCAGTGTACCTCATGCCTCATCTTCTATTTTTGAGGCTACCTTCTAGGCAGCCATGAGTAAAATGTTTGCAAGGCAGGAGGACATTTGGGATAGCCAGGAAGTAGTTTGGCGTGGCACACAATGTCTCATGGACAACTTGCATAAGTTATCTTTGGTTGTTCCAGACACTCCAGATGATTATTTGATGACTGGTGCTGAGTTTGATGAGTATATTTCTTGGCCTCGGGGCAAGTCAGAATCTCAATGGGGGGTGGTGCTGTTGTTGACTCTGAGGATGAGGATGATGATGGTGCTGATGATGCTGATGATGTTGAGAATGTTGTTGAGGAGGAGGTTCCTCCTGATGATGATGCCTGAGATGTGTTGTGTTTAGGACTCTTTTTATTTGTTTAGTGATGTGTAGTTTTGTTATGGGTTTAGTACTTTGTTTTATCTAGACGTTATTGTTTAGTTATGGAGTTGAAGTTCGTGCTTATATTTGTATGACATTGTGATCTCTGTTCATATAGCCTTGCATGATTTTTGGTTATTTGCTTGCAACTTTGAATGATTGATGAAGTGTTGATGTGGTTGCAATGTGATTCAGTCCTTATCCAGAGTGAAATTTGGCTCAATGAATGAGATATTTGAGTGTTGACATAATGTGTTTAGTGAGAATGCTAGGAAGCTATCATTGCTATGAAGTTAATTTTTGCATGATTCTTTAAATGCAATCACACACACTTGGTTAGGGATGAAAAAGGCAATTGTTTGTTGTTATGTAATGAAGCTACTTGGCCAAATAGCTAACCTTTGTGCATAATGTGAAACCATTTGTGAACCCTTTTTTAGCCTTGATGTATTATTTCTCTACCCTAAGCCTTGTGAAATTTTATCTTACCTTACACCATGGAAGAAGAGAACAAGTTTTATGTTGTGAACATGGGTATGAGTTGAGATTAAGTTTGGGGGAAAGATGTGATTAAGAAATGAGAAATTATGATGATTGAAAAAGCTCAACATTCTCAATGAAAAAAAAATATCATAAAAAAAAAGAGAAAAAGAGAAAAAGCAAAGGCAAATTAATGAAAAAGGTGCATGAAATGAAATTGAGAGGTTGAGCTATGGAAAGGATGTGGTGGATTGTATTGTTGGTATATGGGGAGTGAGGATGTTCATGAATGTTTATGCATATAATTGTTCTCCTCTTCCAAGGTGATTTGATTCCATGAAAAACCATAATTCTTTGTAGCCAAGCCAAGTTTCATGCCTAGAAAGACCTTTTGATCTAATTCAATGTGTGTGAAGTGTGTGAATGAGATAATGTGCAAAACTTTGATGGATTAGTTTTATAGTGTGCTAGTTGTGAGATTGTGTGGCTAACACATGTGTGAGGAAACACCGACTTTTGTGTGACTTAGTGATTCTCATTGTAGGAGTCATATCTAATTCTGGATTGAGGAATTGATTTTCATGAAAGCATCATATCACATCTTCTTGATTTTGAGAAATGCAAGTGAATTGTCTTTGATATGTGTAAAAGGGATTATGTTATGAGATCATATGTCTTGTCTTTGGTTCATTTTTAAGTAGTGTGTTTTGTTTATGTGTTTGTACAGTTAGGTTTTCTTTTCACGAGGACATGAAAAAGTATAAGTTTGGGGGAGTTTGATAAGTATGAAAAATACTTATTATTCTTATTTGATTGGACCTCTTAATTGTATTTATTCATGTGTTTTGTGGAAAGTTTTTGGTTGTTTTTAGGTTTCTTTTAGGTTAGATACATTTTGTGTTTTATTGGAGATTATTGTATAGGAGAGTGAAGGATTGGAGAAGAAGTGAGGTTATTTTGTCAGGACCCAGTCGCCCAGCGAGCATGCCGAGTCGCCCTGATCGCCCAGCGAGTAAGTCATTTCGCTTAGCGAGTGGACGGTTTTCTGAAGTGGTTATAATTTCAAAAGTTACACGAAACTGCAATGTGCTGGAGTGTGGGAACGCGACAGGACCATGAAAAATACGAAAAATGCCATTCTAGGGCAAGGAGAACTCACATCAATTCATCCATTCTATCAAATTCATCCATCCTTCATTCTCTAGATGCCTAGGAGTGACTAAACTCCTCTTTCATTGGGATTAGATGTAATGAACTTATACTCTTTATAATTTTCCTATGCAATGTAATCTTTTTCGTTGTTCATATGTTCTATCTCAGATTATTAATGTGCATGATGGAAATCCTTGCTATTTGGTTGTATCTAATTATTGGAAAATGAATTGCAACTTAACCTTGGATAGAACAACCATGAGATTGGGTTCTAGGAATAGACGTAATCTCTAGGTCATTCTATACATCAAATCTTAATGCAAGTCATGTGTTAAAATAATTAAGGAATTAATGTTTTGACATATTGGACTTAGAACTTGCTTCTAAGGAATTAGGGGCTAGTATGCTTATGATGAGGATCTTTGAGCAAGATAGAGAAATTGTGTAGGAAATATTGCGTTAGTATGGTTCATGAAATCCAACCTTGGTGAAGTCTTTTCTAAATTCTTCTATAACTTTAGTGTTTATTAAATTTGCATGTTGTTCTTAAATTAAATCAATCTTTTTATGTTGACATCATTGCTAAAATTAGTAAATAATCACACTTATACAAATGAACACAAATCCCTTGGGAAAACGATACTTGGACTTCCATTTTTACTTCCTGTAACGAATTGGTATACTTGCCAAAGAGTTAACATAGTCCCTCCTAACATCCGCCATTGTATGAGTCGGTCACCACACGAACCTTCAACTCTGATACCTCTTTCGAGAGAGGATCAGTGGAGAGATGCACACCAATGAGACATGAGCCCAATATAGGACTTAGACTCACACTTGAATTTCCAACAATCTCCTTCTCAAGTATGAGTCCCTTCACATTAGTATTTCCCTCTCAAGCAGAAGCATTTCATGCCACAAGTACCCCTTCCTTATATCGCTATTCATCTTAATGTGACACCCTTACCTGACCCTTTGTTAGAAAGACTTTCGATATAGTGACTCGTTTGAGTTGCTCACCACACGAACCTTTGGCTCTGTTACTAGTTATTGGAAATATATCAAAATTAACAGATAAACAAGCGGAAACAAAACCCAAATCAAATTTTCCCTAAATAAATAACATGCAAAATAATAAAATGCAAAGAACAAAGAAGGGAAGAACCCGCAAACACCAAAACTTTTAAAGTGGGAAAACCTCAATGTGGAGAAAAACCCACGAGACCTAGTCCAGTAAAATCTTCCACTAATAATAACTAATGGGTACACCACAAGTACTCTTCGAGATTCCGAGAATCAACAAAGCCATATTTTCTTCACTAACATGGTGGATAACAAACCCCAATAGGTACTTTAAATAAACAATAGAAGGAATCCCACTATATGAGAAACTTTTTTTCTAAGGTAGCTTTTCTACACAGACTTATATAGGACATTCTCTCCAAGGTAGCTTCTGTGCACATACTCGCACAATATTGATTGCTCTTTTCTTCTTCCTCACTCTCTCTGATGGGTTATGTTTTATTTTCTCACAAGAGTCACTCACAACTTCTATCTCTCACTCTATTTTCTCTTAACAAGTGTTATGTAAGAGTTGCATATTTAAATTACATAATGGGCTGAATGGAGTTGCATATTAAAATTGCATAATGGGCTGAATGGGTTAAGAGCCCATACAAAATACCTCATTTTTAAATTTTTCTTAATTAAATCAGTGTGAGCTCAATAAATTAGTGATTCACCTGACAAATCTCTCTCTCAGCAATCAATTGGGCAATTGGGCCATGTAACAACAATATATGTAGAAGATAGAACAACACACTTGGATTCCCCAACAATAATTGTCACTGTCATTAAAAAGACGGTTACTAGATCTGCCAAGCAAATGAAATTTATCTTTAAAATAATAAATGTTTTCAAGGAGAGGACAATTATTATAGGACAACAGTAATGTGACTCACTTTTTTTACTCTCATCTTTTACTCCTTGACGGACGTGGTTTAGTGTAAGTCATTGATTAACATAACATTATCTTTTCTTTTGAAGAATTAATAATCCACACTAAGTCACATCAAAAAATAAATGATGAGAATAAAATAATGGTAATCATAATATAATTTTTCATGTGTCAGGGAAGAATATAAAAACTGAGTAAGGTCAAACAATCGTTACTATTAACCATTTTTAGTTGTTTATTTATTCTGATCCACTTATATTTTTAATTTTTTTTTATATATAAGAGTACAATCAATCCATTCAAAGACTTGCTTATACACAGAACAAGTTGTATAGAGGAGGCTTTTGGGTGAAAGATTTTATGGTACATCTTCCAATGTTAACATGAGTAAGTTGATATTAATTTTTTTAACCATATGTTATTGATCTGAAATATTCAATAAGTTTATTGTTGACTATTTTTATTAAAATTTTGATTAGTTATTTTTAGTAAAGTATTATCTTTTAAATCATATTTTTATTTATAGTATTAGTTTAGTTTTTTATTTATAAATTGATATTTGAGTTAAAGTATTAGTTTTATTTTTTTTATAATTCGTTTAAATCTTTTTGAATTTATATTATTAGCTTTCGAAAGTTGTTATTTGTGCATGAGTTTTGGGTTAGTCCTTCATGTTTTTTATATACTTTTTTCCTTATTTTTATAAAAAAAATATATCTTATTAATGAAACTTTAATGTTCTAACACAGAGATGCCAAAATTTCATAATCTCACATTTACTAAGGTTTATATTAAAATTTTAAGTGTTGTTGAAAATGTGGTTTTCATTCTGTTTTTGGGGTTGTTTTAATAATTAAACATTTAATCTATTTTTTTTTTAAATAAGTTAAGGTTTAATTTTATTCCCTAAAAGTCATGAATGTTACATTAGTGGCTCTTCATAGTTTATTGTGTTACACTTAAAATTTACTAAATATAACTTACACTGCTTCCCCACATTGATTTCTATATGTGTCTTTTAGTTTATACTTAAAAGCAATCAAGTTGGAAATGCCCCTGTTTTGTTTAAAGATATAAAACTGGCTTTTCACATCAATTTACTGATTTTTATGATATAACAAATTTGGCTATTATGTTTTCATGCGACCAGTGGCCACTTTGATGTTAAGTTATTTACTTTTAAACCAAGGATTCGTTTAGTAATTTAGATAGCCAAAGATCGAATATAAGAAGAGTTTACTTTATAGGCAAAATATAGAGTTTTGAAAAACCAATGTACTAATTGATTCATTTAAAATATTGACTTAATGGTTGAGCGTTGAAAGTTAATTAGTTGATTTGGTATACATTTAAAAACATAATTAAATATTTTTTTCCTTAACTTTTAGAAAAAGTTGAAATTAGTCAATTTTCAAAACATTGATCCAATTTACTCTCCTTACTTTATAAATGCGTGAATTTAGTTATTTTAACCAATTTTGTTAAGTTTAGTTGGCGTTTCAAACGTGTTTTATGATAATATTTGAGTTGTTTATATCTTTTAATATATTTCTGTTTCAATGTTAGTTAAAAATGTTTCATGATAGCATTTGAGTTATTTACATCATTTGACACATCTCAGCTTCAATGTTAGTTGAAAAACGAATTTCAAACATCAAATAAATTTAACAAAATTTGATTAAAAAAACTTAATTCAAGTATTTCTAAAGTTGATATTAAATTAGATCAAAGTTTTAATTGCAATTTTCATTAAAAATTAAGGAATAAAATGTAATACTTAAAAATATAAATATATGTGTTTCTAATATAGTTTAAATAATATAAATATTAAATTTTTTATATAATAAAGTACGGGTGTATAAAATAAGAAATAAAGCTAAAGATATATAACCTGTTGTACTTTAAATTTTAAAACATATTTAGTAAAATAACTATTATGAAATAAAGTTATTTTTTTTTTTATTCATGTGTTAGTATGTACTTGGACATGTAAAGTAGTGACACTCTAAATCACGAGATAATCATATACTATCACATGAAAATATTATTTGAAGGAAATAACAAAAACGATAAATATGGGGAGACCAAATCAAATGGATGTCAATATACAAAAACTTCCATTAAAACTAAACTATCTTAAAATTGAAAAATCTATGACGTAGAAAAATTAAGAGGGATCCTAAATGATATAATATCATATTATTTATATCAAATTTTGTTCTATAAATCAAAACAAGTCAATTTATTTGCATAATAATTATGTCTAGTAAGTTGAATATTTGAAATTCGTACTTGAACAAATATGCAAACACTTTTTCTATCTTACAAAATAAAATAGAGTCACTCTCCGGCCAAAAATAAAATAGATTATTTTTGCATATAATAAAATTCAACGTCCTAAAAAAGCAGAAAAATCTCCAATATACTACTCCTAAAAAGACCAGTCCATGCTCCAAACCAGAATTGCCACATGTTGCATAATCTGTATTAAGCTCAATCTAACCAACCATGTAAGAATCTCCTGTATAAAAAATGTATATTTTTTTTTCCTGTTTGGTATTTGTATAAAATTACTTCAAAATCATAAGTTATCATTCTGGGTTTATTTATCTCAATTCATATACAACACAACTCCACAAAAACATTTAAACATAAAAAATATATAATAAAAATTAAAAAATAAATTAAAATTTATAGCAGATTAACCGAATTATAGTGTTTTTACTCAATAATATCAAACCGGGTCGATCCTTTTCCTGTTTGAACATCAACTCTAACTGCTCTACCCACTTAGTTTGGATAAAATTAGTTTTAATTTTGGTCTATCTAAAATATTGTTTAGAGGCTTTTAGTCCCTTAAGATTTATTTTTTTGTGTGTTTTGTCTTTACAACACTAAAATGCGTACAATTTGATTTTGGGTAATAATTTAGTCAAAATAGTGATTTACGTGATAAAAGGGTAATTAATAAACATTTGAGATAAAATACGTCTTTCTGTACCTCAATTTTTTATCCTTTTTATCATATAAAACTAAAATATTTGTCAACTTTAGTTTGATGTTAATAACTTTCTTCCTAAGGTCCAACTTGACAATTAATGATGTCATACGAATATTATATTATTACTTATTATATTAGTAGTCCATATTTATTAGTTAATAATTTTTTTTAATACTTTATCGTATATAAGATATCAAAACTATATTTGTTTAATTTTTAAGTTTCCCCTTTATAAGTAATTGTTGAATATCTTTCTTCATAATTTTACTTTAAATGTTTTTAGTGTAAAAGGTGACAGATACAACATGATTAAATTAAGAGGAGAAATAAAACACATACATAATAAATTTTTGTTTTATGTTAGGAGGGTATACAATGAGAGCAATTTATCTTTTATAGACACTGAAATAACGGTATGTTTTATTAATGTGAGAATATAAAAAAAAAATCTCATACCAAATAATATTGTTTAAACTTTGGTCATCGATCGAGTCAAATACCTTCATGTGATTTATATTGTAACGTCCCAAAAATTGGATAACCTCAAATTAATGAAACATCGCGTACATAAATATTTAGAGAGTATGGAGTTTGGAATATGAAGGTCTACATTATACCAAACATATCCATACAAAAAGAGGCACCACACTGCCTAAAACAAGGTACAATAGTTCAAAGTAGCACAAGGTCTTGTCTAGGACAAGGGAATCATAAACTAATAAAGCTCCTCCAGCTGTGGGCTCCATAATGAGCTCAATACCTGTCTATAATCATCAAGCTACAACATCCCTATTGTTATTACCACTGTCAGGGATTCTCACATCTACTCACATCAACAAAATTGATGATCATCGCAAAGGAAAAAAATCACACACAAATATACAAACAAGCAGAAGGGTAAGCTAGTGTAAAAGATTCTTATATCATAACACTCAACATGCAATTTCAAAGTCAAGCATAAATAACAGTCATCCACACATGTGATACCAAACCATTTAAGACTCCAAGACTTGAGTATCTGGATACATAATGAGGCACCACCACGAGATCCGTGGAATTACGTCATAGCAGTGCGGTACCACCACGAGGCCTTCGTGGAATTACGTCCTTACATGAGGCACCACCATGAGGCCTTCGTGGAATTACATCTTGGCCTTGAGGCACCACCACGAAACCTTCGTGGAATTACGTCCTTACATGAGGCACCACTATGAACTCTCGCCACGAGGTTTATGGGATTACGTCCATCTGATGAGGTACCACCATGAACTCTCACCACGAGGTTCATGGAATTATGTCCATTAAATGAGGTACCACTATTAACTCTCACCAGGAGGGTCATGGAATTACGTTCTATCCATACCTTATCCATGTTTCACCAATCAAATATCGAGTTCTCATGCATACCAGCTTTATACCAATATTCAATCAACCAACAAACCTTGATTCACACATTTTCTCATGTTAAGCTCATAAATTCCAGCCCATAACTTACATAATACATGCATTTCACACTTTTCATGTTTTATATAGGCCAAGTCAAATAAATCATGCCATCAACCACTACAAACATGAAAGCATACAATTCTCCAAGCACACTACCGTCAACCTCACTCAAGCCAGCAGCTCTCGCTCAGGCGAGAGGGATCCCTCGCTCAACCTAACAGCTCTCGCCTGGGCGATATTTCGAACAGGGGGCACTTCGAGTTCTCGCTCAAGCTAGCCCATCTCGCTCAGGCGAGATTGCTCTCGCTCAGGCGAGAGGCCTTCGCTCAGGCGAGAGGCCTTCGCTCAGGCGAGAGGCCTTCGCTCAGGCGACAACTCGAAAAAGAAGAGGGGCGAGCCACTGTTATTCTCGCTTAGGCGAGAGCTCCTCGTTTGGACGAAAGGCCCACTTGCTTAGGCGAGTTTAACAGGTCTCCCTGTTTTTCACGCGAGCAACATTCAAAACACAGTTCCAGTCATACCCAGCTCAGATTTCATGCAAGCACAACATCAACCAAACATTTGAAACACGATTCACCAATCAAACAAGCAATATACTACAAAACTTAAAGAACTCTAACTTCCCTTACCTAGAAAGGGTGAACAAAGGACTTTGACACCAACTGCGGAGCACAACAACTCCTGGAATAGACTAAAGAGATGGAAAAGTATAGCGGAACAAATTTAAATGGGTTTATTAGTACGAATCCTAGTTGGAACCATGAGAATAAGTTGAAGGGAAAAGAGCATGAGCTGCGAATTGACTAACATGGAGTAGAAAATAGATTTGAGCTAGCTGGAAGAGGACTAGGAACCAAACCCTAGTAGAGCTTGTGAAAGGAACAAAAAGCATATGAGAAGGGGCTGTTTTGCAAAGTGAGAGTTGAATGAGAGACCTTGGATGCTTTAGGGGCCTTGGCACCCTGAGACCTTGGATGCTTTAGGGGCCTTGGCACCCTATGGGCCAGCCTTTAGGCCCAACTGGTTTAAGACAACTTTAAAATATTGGGGAAAAAATAATTGGGCCTTACATATATAATTAACTTTATGCAATGAGATACGTAGTTAGTGTAAAAGCAAAATGATATTAAGAAAAAAAAAACTATAATTTGATTTTTACTATAGTAAAAATTAATAAAATTATATATGGCATAACAAGTATTTTTTGAACATGTACATGCTTATTTATAAATATTTTTTGAATTTTCTAGTATAAGTTTCTTAAATTCTTACTTTAATTAATTTATAAACTAATTTTTGTAGATTATAAAGAAACCCATCTCCTTTCTTCTTTTCTTTTTTACTTATAGAACTGTTCATAGAAAAATTGATCCAAATATATCCAATAATTCGTAATTAAATCACTGTAGAAAATTTCTTCAGGCAGTTTTATTAACTCCTCATTAAAGTAAATTTCTGTTTGCTATACTAAAAAAAATTTCATGATACACCCTTTTCTTTGAATTTGATATCAAAATTCTCTTTTATTTACTTCAATTCTCACAACTTTGTTTTTACAAGACCTAACACCGAAATCGAAGAATCTCACCGCTCGGTGCCGTCCACACAACGAGACAAGAACAAGACAAACTAACTAGTGAACACATTTAAAAAGTCACCGTAAAATGTAACTCAACAATATTGCACGAATCAAAATTTTGTTTCATTAAACTATAAAACTATCTTGTCACTTCGAAACAGAAAAAGCTTTCTTGATAGATACAACTCAAAAACTATAAATAGAAGCACTACAAGGTACTCTTCCCCACCATCCATTTCCCACTTTCTTGCTCTATCAATCATTTTCCTCTTTCAGTTCGCAGACATTATGCATCCCTTTGTGGTCACAACGTTAATCTTTTCATTTTGTAGTGTGTTGTTGGTTGATGCTAGCAAAACCCTAATGGGTTTTAGCATTGATCTCATCCCACGCCACTCTCCCATGTCCCCTCTGTACAACTCCAAAATGACTCAAACCGAGCTAGTGAAAGGTGCTGCAATGCGATCCATTGCAAGATCAAAACTACTTGACTTCATAGGTCAAAATGAATCTTCACCACCATCACCACCATCACCATCTTCACCTTCACCACCTTCCTCCTCCTCCTCCTCATCTTCCTCTGCTGAAAGTGCCATAACTCCTGTTCCTGACCATGGTGAATACCTCATGAGATTCTCCTTAGGCACCCCACAAGTTGAAAGGCTTGCAATTTTTGACACAGGGAGTGATCTCTCTTGGGTCCAATGTTCCCCTTGTAAAACATGTTACCCCCAAGATGCACCTCTGTATGATCCAACTCAATCTTCCACGTACATGGACGTTGCATGTGATTCACAAGCATGCACACTCATCCCCCAAAACCAACGTGATTGTGGGAACTCTAAGCAATGCATTTACCTTCAACAATATGGCGAGAGTTCAATCACCATTGGGAAATTGAGCTCTGACACTGTTAGTTTTGGGTCAACGGGTATGGGCCAAGCTGCAACCTTTCCAGAATCAGTTTTCGGATGTGCCTTTTACAGCAATTTCACCTTTGAGATAAGCAGCAAGGCCAATGGCATTGTGGGCCTTGGCCCAGGCCCATTGTCACTTGCCTCACAACTTGGTGACCAAATTGGCCACAAATTTTCCTATTGCATGGTTCCCTTCAGTTCAACCTCCACTGGGAAATTGAGATTTGGGAGCAATCCAAATCAAGCTCCAACAAATGGGGTTGTGTCCACTCCCTTCATAATCAACCCTTCTTTGCCCTCTTATTATCTCCTCAACCTTGAGGGTATAACTGTTGGTCAAAAAAAGATGTTGACTGGTCAATCTGGTGGCAACATAATCATTGATTCAGTGCCAATACTGACACATCTTGAACAGAGAATCTATGCTGATTTCATAAGTTCTGTTAAGGAAGCATTTAATGTGGAGGCTGCTGAAGATGCTCCAAACCCATTTGAGTTTTGTGTCAGCAACCCTTCCAGCATGAATTTCCCTGAATTTGTGTTTCATTTCACTGGAGCTGATGTTGTGCTAAACCCTAACAACTTGTTCATTGCCTTGGACAACAACATGATTTGCATGACAGTGGTTCCCACCACTGGTATTTCTATCTTTGGAAACTGGGCACAGATTAATTTTCAAGTGGAGTATGACCTTGGAGAGAAAAAAGTTTCCTTTGCTCCTACCAATTGCAGCAGCTATTAACTGGCTTTGTTATCCTTGCAGACCCTACACTGTTTTCTTAATCTAGGTTATTTCGATAAGAAAAAGGTTGTGTTCTTTGTTTTATAGTCTTTTACTTAACTAGGTAGGAACTCTGCTCGTAGGGTGATATGTGATGCCTCTACTTATATGTCTACTATAGTCTGAATTGAATTTTGTGTTAATTTTGGAAATGGTTTTGTTTATCAGCTCCTATGAATCAACTAGTTCTATATGTTCAAATGATTTGTTATATAGGAGTTATTCTTTAAGAGTTAACTTTTAGAAGCAACAAACTAAGCTAATATTGGGTTAATTTCGAACAGAATCCTCTACAATTTTTCTCAATAAGAAATCTTCATATTTAATATTTTATCGTGTTTTGTACATTATTTATACTTTTGGAAAAAACAAAAATATATGTTAAGATATGATAATTCTCTAGACTTTTCATAAAATTCAGAAAATGTATAAACACTTCCTTTTTTCTTTTGTGTTGGGTAATTAATTAAAAATATGTAAACACTTTTTTTTTTTCTTGTTCGCTTAATGAAAAATATAATTTTTTTTTTTTAAATTTCTTGTTCGCTAATTCATTAAAAAGATGTATTCTATTAAAATTTAAAAGTCCAAAAACTGCTAATTGTACTTATTGTTTTTAAAACATTTCGTTTCACATTTTTTATTCTACTTATTTATTATTTACATTATATTAGTATATAAAGTAGATATTTTTCTCCTAAAATGATTTATCTCATATTCAAAGTATTTTTCCACATTTTATATTACATAAAAGACTAAAAAGCATTATAATTGCTTCATATCTATGACATATACACAAAAGCTTATAAAAGGAAAACTTTTACTATCGGAATTGAAATATTGCTAGACAGATATTTACAATTGAATTTTATATCATATCTATTTATCGATGTTGTTCAATTCTAATTGGTTTAATTTTTTTTTATCTTATATTTTCATTTCCATCTTGATATATAGTTAAATTTACACATATTATTAGTGCACACACTTTTACAATATTAACTAACAAAAACATTAAATATATTTTTCAAAATAATTATTATAAAAATAAATAAATTCATTCGTATGCCTCATTAAATTGATAAAAAAATAAAATAAAATAAGAGGAAATGTATTTTTCAACGTTTGGATATGTTACATTTCCTGGCCATTGGGAGAGTAACGATCACTCTACTATCGAAACAAGAGATTAGAAAACGCTTATGATTCGATTATGCTGCACGCCAGCTTACGTTGAGCTTAATAATTGAATCAGGGGTCTCTTCAACAATTCTTTTATATATATA
>Ga0214542_1003701_pt1 | contig 30844 bp, 14 predicted proteins | sample CNSS1metaG_FD_160096 | JGI IMG/M metagenome (GOLD analysis project Ga0214542, IMG submission 160096) | Root nodule microbial communities from cowpea collected in UCLA plant growth center, Los Angeles, California, USA - CNSS1 | ecosystem: Host-associated > Plants > Roots > Nodule | place: USA...
AATTAAATTTTTAAATAAAGTTATACAATTAATTTTTAAACAAAATTAAAACAAATTAAAAAAAATTAAAAAAAAAACACATACGCACCGGTGCACCGATGTGAAGGTCTTCTAGGCACCGGTTACGTAACCGGTGCCCTCTCACTCACACACACCACTGCTGCAGTCACTCACCACCTTATTTCACACACTTTTACACACCATCTTAGTAATATATATGAAGAGGGTAAAAAAATAAATGTTTGAATATCATCCCAGATCTCTGCAAAGTTGAGGGGATGAATTTTTAGAATAAACCCGCAAATCAGTCGTCGTTTTTCTGCTTAAATCATTGAATGAGAACACAAAATATTTTTAAATTCATCTTCTTTAATACACGTGAACAGTAGAAACCTAACACATGCTAAGTATTTTCTCAAATATCTTATCTCGAATACTTCCTTCTTTGGTGAAGTGCAGTCTGAGGTTCAGGTTGAGCAAGTTGAAATCTGCAATCTACAAAGTTGAAATCCGAATCCCAAATGCCAAGAAATCCCCAGGTGCTTGAACAACTCCAACAATCGCAAATCTCTGCTCGCCCCAAATCACTAACTACAACGTTTTCCCCCAAATTCTTAATTTGAACATAATTTATCCAGGTAACTAACTGTACATGTAATGAACCAAAATTAAACGAAATACAAAACAGTGTTCTGTTACTCAATTAAACAGCCTAACACAAAATTATCAAATTAAACACAAATTACAAAAATAAAAATTACTTTAAATATTTAGAAAAAATTAGGACCATAGACACCAAACACTACAAAAATGAGGGAGTACATAAGTATTTAAGCCATTTATATATTAAGATTATTGAGTGATTGTTAACTTATTATATTTAATATTCAATTTTTTAACATCTAAAATAAATCACTAAATATAATTAAGTTTTATATAATTTAAATAATTACTTAGTAATAACAAATATATGTACAATTTTGGTATATAATTATATATATAATTAATTTTCGCTTATAATATTAGAGTAATACTTCTATTTTCGCTTATAATTATATATGAAATTAATTTTAATTGATGTAACAAGAATTTCTATTGACTGGACTGGACCTACTGATTGATTTTTTCACGCATTGATTATAATTATGCGATTAATTTTTCTTTTGCAAATGAAAAATTAAAGTTAAACTTTTAGTTTAAATGATAATTATAACATCATTGCTTCAGTGTGAAACGAATTACCACGTCAATACTTACACCTTGATTGTAATTTTGAAATATTAAGATCTTTACAGATTTAACGGTCAATTCATAAAATTTGGATAGATGGCAATTTTTTCAGTTCATTTCTTGATTTTTACGGTTTAAAAACTAAAAAGCGGTTTAAAAAAATAGTACCTTAAATGTAGTATTTAAAATCGTAAATGTTTTGTAAAAAAAGTCGATATATTATTAATTTATTTTAAACAACAAACCCGAATTTAAAAAAATAAATAAAGATAAAAATTTAATTAAAATTTATTTTTAGAAATACTTTTTTGTTTTTGAAAAAACTATAGTTTTTAACAAATGTATTTATTTATTTTATTCATAATACATATCTTAATCTATAATACGAATTATCCAACTGGCTTCTAAAATATAAGAAAACAATGACCTCTGGAAAAGATCCAAATTCTCAACTTAAATTCTTGACAACTGTCCAATTTTTAGGTTTTTTGGTAACTTTCCCTCTTCTTAAGGATGGCCTGTGATCTGCCTATTTTGATTCCCGTTTCTGACTAATCTAACCCTGTTATGAAGCATCATTTCGTTCAATTGTCTGGCCATAAAAGTAATTTTCATTTTCCCACCTGTTTGAGTTTTGGATGGAGGGAGTACTGCATGATTTGATTGATGTTCATGCATTAATTACTGAGCTCGGTTCCTTTTTTTATTCTAAAACAAAAAAGCAATTCTCATTCTTCGTGCACAGAACCCCTCACCTTCCATATCTTTTTCTCCCCTAAACCAATCTTCTCATTCTCTTCTCCGATCACACCTTCGTCTTCTTCACTTTACAACCAACACTGGAGAAAACCTCCTCTTGATCCTTTCATCCATCGTTTCACTCAAATGTCGGTGAGAGTCCGACGAGCCTCCACGGTCAACCTAGACGACGACTTCACCACGCGACCACCATGTTCACTCATCCTCTACCACAATCGACTCCATCCCTAAATCACCCACTACTAGACCTTTGCCGGCCTAAGACTCCTTCAGTTTCACCTCCATTGTCCTTTAGTGTCAACATCGGATCTTGTTCCAACCACTACACATGTTAGAAGGTGAAATATAGGATTGCCTAAATGAGTTCATGATATTTTTGTTTTGGTCTTATTTATCTGGATTTGCTGAATAACATTACCCTTAACCCTAAAAATGCTCCATGTTGAAGAGTTTTCAATTGTTAACCCTAAATAAAGCTCTTCTATGGGTTAGTGATTACATAAGTAAAGTAACTGGACCAATTTGTGTGTGTTAATTGGAATTGCAAACAAGAACAATTTAAGAAATTTGCAGCGGGATGAGTTGCACATGCACATCAACAGACAGTGGCGAAGCAATCTGCAAACCCCAACAAAAGAGAACCAGTTTTAAAGGTTTGATGATTCAAGGTACCATTTATTTCTTGAGAACTATTAATAGATAGCTTGATACTACCATTAATTTGCTTAAATGTCATTATATAAGTTTGGAGGTAACAATTTAAGGTTTGTAGTTTGTTTTCTTATAAAAGTTTGATCCTGCTTATTTCAAATTTAAATCACTACTTCTATATTTTATAACAGGTAGACAAGGAGACAGATGGAATCAATATCAACCACTGATTTTTGTAAGTTTCAATCTTAGGAATTTATTTTATCGAATATTTAAATGTGAATGTTGGTTGTGGTGTATTCTTCGTTCTTCCCAATTTGGATTTGCAACGTCCATTCGAGTGCTAATGTGATAACATCCTCATCATACAATTTTTCTTTCTAAAACTTCTACCAAAGGTTTATTTTAATAATATCTCAATAATATATTTACATTATTGTTTTTACTATGACTTTTCCTTTTTGCAGTGTTTATTCTTTTGTAAGTTTGAATTTCAAGAAGACCGAAGCAAAAGGTAGGAGCTAAAAAACTAACTATCTTTGAATGTAAATTATGTTTCTTGCATCCTTTTTGAATTATATAGTTACAAAATATTTTAATATAGTTTTTTTTAACAATGTCTTTGTAACGTATTTACATTTTTTTCTTTACCTGGACTTTATAGTTTTATATTCATCTAGGAGCTAATGTGCTAACTTCTTAATAATACAATTTGTGCTTATGAAACTTCTACAATAAATTATTTTGTTTTACTAGGATTTGTATGGTGGTATGACATTGTTAGTTTAGTTGAAACGATGAATGTTTTAGGTCACAATTTGTTTGGAGCAAACATCTTTTGGAAGAGCTTATTGAGTGTAAGGTTAGTTTATTTGGCAGTTCTTCATGTTTGACGAAGTAAAAGTACTTTAAGTTTTAGTAAAAGGAAATACTTTGTTTATGAAGAAATAGGAATTAAAGTTTTAATGAACCTCCTTCTTTTCTTTTATCTGATAAACTTTTTCTACCTTTCATGATTAACACAGTTCATGTGGTAACGTGTTGTGTTTGTTTCAAGTGGTTGGCGACGGCTATGCAATGACAAAATTAGAGGTGAGGGCGCTATTCTAATGGGGATTTTGGTTGAAAGTTTGTTGCAATTTGTGTTTTTTAATTTTAGTTATTGTCATGAAAACCAATGCTTTTATCATTGTTCTGTGTTTTTCCCATTTGAATAAATTTTTTGTTCTACAGGAACCTTTCAAAGAATTATATCAACTAAATCCTTCAAATTAATTGGCAACATTTCCTTTAATATAATTTATCTATATAAATTATGTTGAATGCTTTATATATTATAGCTTTATGTCGTGGCTTCTAAAGATATTGATTCCTTAACATTTTTCCTTTAACTGTTAACTTTCTGGTGGTAACCAGTATGCATTTAATTGTAGAGAAGTTAATAATTGATTATGTATCTTTATTTTATTCTATTATTTTACTAATAGTAATTTAAGAATGTATAATACTATAAGGCTCATTTTGATAAACTGTTTAAGATGATTGACAGCTTGGACAAAAGTTTTGAAGGTGAATTGATGTTATATATATGGAGTTATTTGTTAAAAACAAGCACTTTTTTTTGTTCTAACAATTTACACTCTTTTAATATTATGTTCTCCTTTCATCTAATTGTTATATTCATGCTTGAAGGTATTCCAAGAATTGCTAGAGTTGAAAGATATGTTGAATATGTAATGGCTACAAATGGTTATATTGCCCCTGAATATGTAATGATTGGTAACCTTTGTTTTTCAAATATGTTCAAATTGTAAAAAGAATGGAAGCTACAACTTTCAACAAAACATGAATGTGAATAAAACATTTCTGTACTTATATTGGGTTACAAAGCCATTAACTAACAATTCGAAAATTTTACACTGTTCAATTAAACGATTCAATGCAAGTATTTATTGCTAATTGGTAATAAACCAAATATAAAAGTTACACGTAATTCAATTTTTATTTAATAAAAATTTATATATTGTTGAGTCCTAATAAATTAAATATAAAAATTATGTGATTCAATTTTTATTAAGAGTTATATTTGGCGAGTATTGTCATGTTCAGTGGCGGATCTTGGCCAAAATTTCTGGGGAGCCAAAATAATATACTCAATTTATATATTTAAGATTTTTGTCACTAATTCAGGAAAAATTAATACATAATTTAATATAGCTATAATTATAACAGAAAATACATATATCTAAATAATATTGTCATCATTCGTTTTTTCATATTCTTGAACTTATCAAATAATTGAATCATAACTACATTTTTTAGCTATTTTTTTCCAATGTAAATAACCATATTATCTGCAAAATATTGATTTTCCATTTTACTAATATGCATATATCGATTCAAAAGTCATCATATGATCACTGGCGGAACTTTAAAGGGACAGGGGGGGAGCCTAGGCTCCCCCAAAATTTTTTGGAATTTTTTTAATATATATTTATATATATTTTTTAAATTATAATTATATATTATTTATATTAAGTTTATATTATGGAAAATAATAATAATAAATAAAATAAAAAATGTAATGGAAATATTGATTTATAAAAGAGATTAGGATTTTGTTTGTTATAAAATTTTTCTACCATGTAAGTTATTATGAAAGTGTGTGAGAAGAAAAAATTACAAAAAGATAGATTAGAAACTGAGGTTAGAATATAACCCTTAATTATGAAATTTAAGGATTTTGTGTTTTCCTACCTATGGTAAATTTTGTAAAGTTTTGAATTTATATAGGAGAGATGATAAATTTATATTAGAATAATTATGATAAATAGTAAAAGAATTAATTCTTTTTTTGAAGGAAGAAAGTTTGTGATAAACATGTAAAAAAATTGCATTTACGTTATATATCTCTAAAGTTTCTAGAGTTACATATAATGAATTTAAAAATTCATTAGAAAGCGATTCGGAAAAAGTGTCATCAAATTTCACAATACTCACCAAATCAGATTGATGAGGTACGAAAGATTTATCTAAAATGGTATTCATGGTTTGGTATCATGATATAATAATGAATGATAATCATATTTTTCTGAATTATACTATTATGTGTGCTTGTTTTAAGTAGAAGAAATGAAGAGAGAATGAAGAGTTTTTTCTTAACTAAAAAAATAAAAAATTTAATTTGGCACCCCCAAATTTTTTGTCCAAGTTCCGCCACTGCATATGATTTTGTTCTCATCTTCACTTCTTTTTTATCAATTTTAAAAAAATAAATTTATTCTTTAATTCTTTTTATCAATATACCTGTCTATAAAACAAGTTTAAGACTAAAAAATAATTTATTATAATTTAATCAAAAATTGAGAGACATAATTACTAAAAATAATTATGATAATCAAGTTACACTTAAACATTCTCTATAAAAAATCACAGAATACATTATTTGCTCTTATCTTTTCATAAAAAATGAATATACAAAAGGGTAATGAGATAAAAAAAATAGGGCTAAATATTAAACAAGTATTGCACTAGTGAGACAAGAGAATTTTTTTTCCTTTAAGAATAAGAGAAGATATGAAAAAGATGAGGACAAAAATAATGAGTTTCTGTTTAACTTTTTTTTTTGTTCACTAACAAAAGAAATCAGGTAAAAGTAAGAAATGAATACAAACACGTGAAAAAAACATAAAAAATAATGTGAAAAAAAATGATCTTAACAATTTTTTTTCTTTATTATATTTAATTTTTTATTGTACTATTTATTAGAATTAAATGATTTACTTTATAAAAAAATACCTAATTTATTTTTTATTAATTTTCAGTATATTATTATCTAATTTAAAATATACACATAATTTAAAAAAATTTAAAATATATAATTTAAAATATTTTAAATACATAAAATTTTAAAAAAAAAATATTAAAAAAGTTGGGGGTTGTGCCCCCGCCCGCTCCTATGTGGCTCTACCACTAGTCATGTTATTGTATTTTTTCCTAATTTAACTGTTACTTTTTTTCATCTTTAAAAGGTTTCCATGATCAAAATTTTTCTTATTGGTCTTTTCGAAAAAAAAAAGTAAATGGGAGATAACCTTTCAACCCATTCCTCTTCTAGTGACACGTTACAAAATTTTTACTTTTAATTTTTTTCAAAATGTCAATTTATTTTAGTACCTTCACAAAATTTTCTAATTTTTGTAATTTTATGTTATATGTTATTATTTATTCTAATATTAAAAATGTAATTAATTATTTTTATTACATTTTTATATGGTAGATATATTTTCTATGTCAATATTTTTATGGAAACATAAATTACTATTTAAGACCATTTAATGCAATTAGATGATAAAATTTTTCAATGAAACATCTGGATGTTTCGATCTCTTTAAATCAGCAGCATGTGAAACATAAATTACTGTTCAAGACCATTTAATAACATGTGAAACATTAATTACTATCCAAGATCATTTAATAGTATGTAAAACATAAATTACTATTTAAGACCATTTAATAGCATGAAAAACATAAATTACTATTTAAGAACATTTAATGCAATAACTTACTCTATCAATAAATCTTACGTTCAATAAAACTCACTCTGCACAATTTCCAATGAACATTTAAATTTGTCACTGCATTGGAAATCTAAATTTATCATTGCTCAATAAACCCTGCACAACTTTCAATGAATTTTTTTAATATATTTGCATAACGTCTAAATAATGAATACGAAATTAGAATAAACGTTTGTATAAATTTTATTAATTATTATTTGCACTGCTCCAGATAATCATTATTGCACCACTGGTCTAGATAATTGAACTGCTCCATTAATTTGAACTACTCGAAATAAACATTCTGATGATTCAATTGATTGAGATTCAACTATTGAAGTAATTCATTAATCTCTCTTGATATCCGAATATGGTGCACGTTTGTATAAATATGTTTTCATTATTATTTGCACTGCTCAAGATAATCATCATTGCACTGGTTCACATATTTCAATTATTTCCTTTATTGTTTCATCTTCAACACACTTTGCACGAGACCAAAGTTCTCAATATTTCTAAATCTTATTTTAACAAAAATATGTATATATGCATTTCATTTCATTTCATTTCAATATAATATATAACTCAATGTACATTTTAAACAAAAACAAAATAAAATGTGTGTACCAATCAAGAATTAGTTATTATAAATTTAATGTCTACATTGATAACAATACTTGCATTTATTTTTGTTTAAAAATGTTAACATCAATCTTACATTATATTTGCATTTTTGTTTAAGTTGATTATTTATGTGTGGACATCACTTTTGCACGAGACCAAAGTTCTCAATATTCCTATATTTTATTTTAACAACAATATGTACATATGCATTTCATTTCAATATAATATATAACTCAATGTATATTTTAAACAAAAATAAAATAAAATGTGTGTACCCATCAAGAATTAATTATTATAAATTTAATGTCTACATTGATAACAATACTTGCATTTATTTTTGTTTAAAAATGTTAACATCAATCTTACATTATCTTTGCATTTTTGTTTAAGTTGATTATTCATGTGTGGACATTACTTTTGCATAAGACCAAAGTTCTCAATATTCCTATATTTTATTTTAACAAAAATATGTACATATGCATTTCATTTCAATATAATATATAACTCAATGTACATTTTAAACAAAAATAAAATAAAATGTGTGTACTCATCAAGAGTTAGTTATTATAAATTTAATGTGTACATTATAACAATACCTGCATTTATTTTTGTTTAAAAATGTTAACATCAATCTTACATTATGTTTGCATTTTTGTTTAAGTTGATTCTTTATGTATGGACATTACTTTTGCACGAGACCAAAGTTCTCAATATTCCTATATTTTATTTTAACAACAATATGTACATATGCATTTCATTTCAATATAATATATAACTCAATGTACATTTAAACAAAAATAAAATAAAATGTGTGTACCCATCAAGAATTAGTTATTATAAATTTAATGCCTACATTATAACAATACATGCATTTATTTTTGTTTAAAAATGTTAACATCAATCTTACATTATGTTTGCATTTTTTTTTGAGTTGATTATTCAATTGTGGACATTACTTTTGCACGAGATCAAAGTTCTCAATATTCATATATTTTATTTTAACATGAATATGTACATATGCATTTCATTTCAATATAATATATAAGTCAATGTACATATGCACAAAACAAAAGTTCACAAGATACCTGATTACTATACCTTGCTGTCAAAACCACACCCTTCAGATTTTTTCTCAAATGTAAGTATTTCAATATTTCAATATAAATTAAGTATAACTATAAACTATGCATTGTGTAACTATGGATTGTATCAATATATAATGAACATAATCAATGGTCTTGAATAATTAGAAAATGAAGTAAATTGTCATAATTAGCTAAAGTCGAAATGATATATTTACAAATCCACATAAATTATATCAATAATAACAAAAGTTTAATTTAATTTTTAACCAATATAATATATTATAGTTAAACAAAATACCTATAATAATAATAACACAAAAACAAAAACAAAAAACTCGTGCATACGTACGGATCTCATACTAGTTTAAATATAAAACAAAACAAAATCAGTAAATACAAGTACGCTGCGAAGCATGAAAACGCCATAAAAATGGAAAAGAAAAAGACGAAGTAGTGAAGGGGTCGCTTTTTTGCACTAAAAAAACGTTTCAAGAGATTGGAATTTTTAGTAATGTAGTAATTTGGATCTTCCTATGATGTTATTTGTCACTGATTTTGTGTTTTGGTGATGTTAAGCAAAATAAGAGCAATACTAGTCGTTTTGAATCATCACATCAAACAAAGAAAATCAGACACACAAAATAGCAATATAATGTTTGTTTCAATGTCACTAAACTTATTTCTTTTCCTTTGTTTCAAATTCTGTCGATTCAAAAAACATTATTGGAGATAGTAACAGATACAGATTAAAGAAACTAAAGTATGTGGTTTGAGTTGCTTTCTCCTTATATTAGTCAAAGACTCTTTTTTGTTTTAATTATATTTGTTTTATTTAAATATTATATGGATTTTGAATTGGTTTGTTTTTATTTTATTTTTTTTAAAAATTATATAATGTTCTCTAGAATGATGCCTTTTATAAAAATAAAAATAATAACAAAATCAAGTTGTGTTGTATTGTCGTTTGGTTGACTCTACCACCGGTCGTGTGAGATTATTTCGAAGAAAATCTTCAGAGATGTGATTGAACGCGCATTCACCTTTCGTGTGAGATTACTTCGAAAAAGATTTTCACTTATGTGATAAACTGTCGCTCGGCCGCCGAGCGGTCCCTCCCAGTACAAACAGTTGAACAATCCATAAAATTTTATTATGATCCTTTATATAAATTATACGCCACATCGTCCAGCCATGCCGAATGTCACAGACCCATGTAAAAAACTGTAAATAGGAATCATTATTTATCAGAGTTTCATCTTCATGATAGTGCTCAACAACTGATGCTTCTAGAGAGGAAAGGTGTGAAGACAGAGACAAAAACAGAGAAGAGAGAAAAGCAACGAGAAGAAAATTTTATTAATTGTGTTACCGTGGTACAAAGATAAAAAGGAGTATTTATACATGCATAAAACACTTATAACTAACAACAATAAAAACACAACAAAACTATTAAAGCTAAGAACCCCCTTCAAGCTGGGAGTACAAGTTTAACATTCCCAGCTTGAAACATATACTCTTGAAATCCGTAGGAGATAAAGGCTTAGTAAGAATGTCAGCAAGTTGTGATTTTCTTGACATAGGCAGAAGCTTCAGCAAACCATTGTTGACATTTTCCCTCACAATATGGAAATCTATCTCTATGTGCTTAGTTCTATCGTGCATGACTTGATTAGATGCAATTTGGATAGCCGATTGATTATCACAGTAAAGGACAGCAGGAATCCTATGATTGATTCCAATATCATCAAGCAGGTATTTTAACCATTGAATCTCACAAGTTGTGGCAGCAAGGGCTCATATTCAGTAGATGAACTTCTAGAAACAGTAGGTTGCTTCTTTGAATGCCATGAAATAGGAGAATTCCCAAAGTATATAATATAACTTGTCACACACTTTCTTGTCTCTGCACATCCAGCCTAGTCTGAGTCACTATACCCCTTCAATTGAGCTTCACTGTTGGCAGCAAGGAAGATACCATTTCCTGGAGTTTTCTTCAAATACCTTAGGATCCTCATGGCAGCTTGTTGATGTATACTAGTTGGTGCATAAACAAATTGGCTTAGATGTTGGACTGCATGGGTGATATCGGGTCGTGTATTTTTCAAGTATATAAGCTTCCCTATCAGTCTTATATAAGAAGAAGGATCAGGAAGGATGCCTCCCATATCAGCAGCAAGCTTGTGATTCATATGAGTGATGGCTGGAGCGCAGTTCATCATTCCTGCATCTTCAAGAAGATCTAAAACATATTTTCTTTTACACAAATGAATTCTTGTTTTATTTCTAGCAACCTCTAATCCAAAAAAATATGTTAAATCTCCAAGGTTTTTAATTTTGAAAGTTTCATTAAGGAGGTGTGTCAAGTTTTCTATCTCAACTACATCATTTCCAGCCAAAATTATGTCATCCACATAAACTAATGCAATATTTATGCTATTGTCAGTACGTCTAAGAAACAATAAGTGATCAACATTAGATCTAGCTTAACCTTGCAAGATAAGGAAAGACAGTTTTTCATACCATTGTCTGTTGGCTTGTCTTAGCCCATAAAGAGACTTATTTAATTTGTTAACCTGTCCAGCACTACTGCCCATACCTGGTGGAACCTACATATAAATTTCCTCATGCAATTCTTCATGCAAGAATGCATTGTTCACATCTAACTGCATAAGGTGCCAGCCATTCACAACAGCAATAGAAAGTAAAAGTCTAACAGTGGTAAGTTTGGCTACAGGGGAAAAGGTGTCAAGAAAGTCTAGACCCTCTAACTGAGTATAACCCTTAGCAACAAGCCTAGCCTTGTATCTATCTATGCTCCCATCAGCCTCCTTTTGATTTTATAAACCCACCTACACCCTATAACAATCTTATTTTGTGGCAAAGTAGTGACAGTCCATGTATTTGTTACTTTCTAAAGCACTAATCTCATTATGCATGGCTTCTATCCAGTAAGAATGTTTACAAGCTTCATTATAGCTTCCTGGTTCACGTTCAGCATCAATGGAATTAACAACATTTTTAAAACTCAAAGACAGCTTGTCATAATGCATGAAAGAGGAGATAGGATACTTGCTACTTAAAACGTTTTTATTGCTAGCAGAGTTGATAGTTACCTCATAATCCTTAAGATAGGAAGGAGGATTTCTAACCCTGTGATGTAAGTGTCTCTTTGAATAAAGTCTGAATTGGTGCTTGAATCCTTATCAGCGGTTGATTAGTCTCCATCTGATTGGTCTCCACCAACTACTATCTATGTATGAGACGATGATTTAGTCTATTATTATTAGATGGTATAGTTAATATTTACTCTTTGTTTCATCAAGTTACATGAATAAATATAGGATAGTTTGGTGCGAAAAAGAAATATACACATGAAAGACAAAATCAATTATACATAAACTTTTATATAGAAAGCACCTAAAAAAATAAGATGATACAAACATTATGGAGCCTTTTACAAGCCATTACGAGAATAAATATCTTATCAATCAAATAGTGTCCTTTTCATCTTGAGAATGGTAAGCAATACATGGCAAACAATGAGCAACTTATTTCTATTTTACCTCCTAACTTTTATTCAACCTATATATTTTTTCTATAGGATGACAATTCAGGATGGATTATCGATCCACAAGTCTGTTCGTATAATCATAGCCCACGCAAGCTAATGACATGTTGAACCACATTTGATCTGCATAATCAGTATTGACTTAAATTTCTAAAATCCAGTAGTACCAGCACAATCTTGTCCAGTCCATCAAAAAATATATCGCTCATTTGTGTTTTTTCGCTTGTTTCAATTGAATTCAAAGTCATTTTATTTTCAATAAACTTGTACTTAAAATTTTAAAATTATACAATTATGGATATTACTTATTTTAAAAAATAAGTTTATAAAAGTTATTATTTCTACTAATTTGATTAAATAAAAATAAAGTTATTAAAAAATTTCACCCTGGTATTTTACAAAATATAAAGATTACAAAACAAATAATTTCTTATGCAGATCACAGACCGAACGTAAACTCGCGGGTGAAACATTATGGAAGATGAGTGAAAAAAATTAACCCATGTTTCTTAAGCAACATGGAGAAACCTTCCTACTTTTTACAAACGAACCCTGTCTATCAATCGAGAATGTTATATTAAGAAAAGTTAGGAGATTTGTGCATAAGGACACACATGTAAGGAGAAAAAAAAATGTTACTTTCTAGAAAAGGAAAAGAAAAACTAAAATGGAAGTCTCCCATGAATAGTGCTATTCCTATATTTCATAATTCCCCTGTAAAGAACTTTCCTGTTAGTAGGCATCATCTTCTCTAATTTGGGCTCATCCCTCTCAACATTCTCCATCTCCCAAAATTGTTCAGCCTTGATTCGTCCTACCCTTGTAGTAATCATTCTATCACCTCTACCATAACTCATCTCTTCCAATGCTTCTTTTGAAAATCGCACCTTCTTATTCGCTTCATGTTTCTCCGAGCCTTGCAAACATTATAAAAGGGATTTAGAACTAAAGTGAAAAAGAAAATGGTAGTTGAAAATTGAAAGAAATGGTACCAAACAAATTCTTTTGGCCGTGTGCGTATAAGATACCACCCATTTGATACTCAAATTGCTTCATGAAGTTAGATAGCATACGTTTATGGACTTGTTGAACCAAGATGGCCATGCTTCCAGATACAGCAACCACAGCCATCAACCCTAATCTCATTGACTTCTCCATCTTTCTTTTCTCTTTGTTATTTCACAGTCGAAGTTTAGGATGTAAACATAGGCATCTGTGTCTGTCATCCAAGAAATGAACATGCATACTGGTAGGTGAGAAGAAAGATAACCAGAATAATTTTGTGTTGAGGTAATGAAATGATAACGGGAAAGAAGGAATAGAATAATGAAGAAAGATATATATATATATAGTGAACGTTGTTTGTTGGTGCTTATATATGGAACATGTAAAAGATGTACTTTAGGTAGGAATGGATGATCTCCACAGCACAACACAAGAAACATTTTTGGCTGACTATTTTAACCACGAAAATCCAACAATGCACTGATGCCAAGTTAGGAAAGACTTTAAACAGTGAAATTGAAGAATGTTCCTTTCATAATTTGCTAATTTTGGACCCAAAGTGTGGTGGATGGATTTATCTTTGGGTTTTATTATCTTAAATCTACCAATTTCTATGCAGAAGGAGTGTCTCCAATCCACCATTCTGATATATTATTTTAAGACCGGTGAATTTAGACAATACTAAATTTAAACCGAGTCTAATTTATTTTATATTCTTTTTGTATTTATCAATATTTTTGTATCTCTTTCTTTTTTTTTACTTTGCATATATATACTATTCATTGTTAACAATGTTCGTTGTGTGGCGGGGCTCTCAAATCACAGTAAAAGTAGAACAAGAAACAAGAAAGATCAGAGCAAGAATAAAATGAAAAAAACCAGTCACACTTATTTATTTATGATTTATTTGTAACTAATATAGACAACAGCACCCATTTATATAAATACATGTATGTTTGAGTTTAACAATATAAATTTACAAAGAAATAAAAGAATGATCAGGATAATGTTAAAAAGCTAAATATTTTACATTATAACCTCTACGTGCATCTTCAGCAAATACGATTGACAAGAGCAAAGGGCTGACTATTGGTTTTCGGCGCTGGTTTGGAAGGCTGTGGAGTTCCAAAAACATTCCAAAATCTGAGAGTCTCGTCCCCTGCTGCAGAAGCCACAGTGCACCCATTTGGACTTTGCGCCATATACAACACCCTAGAGTTGTTGTGGCCCTATGAGACCTCACTCTCACATCATTGTTAACGATTCTACCATCCATCCCTCTTATTGTGAGGATATGATTGTTCCAAGATAGTGAACCCATTCGTGCCTGATGTCCACCTCTTAATGTTCTTACTTGCAATCACCAAATCAAAACCATAACATAATGCATAGAAGTTTTCAATAACACAAAACAAAAAGTATAACTTTCATATACGAAGACCTTGTTATATGTGACTTTTTTGAAGTAATTACAGTTTGATTTAAATATTATGACTAATACTGTGTCATTCATTCAATCATATATACGCCATCTTCAGTTCCCAAAGGTTGCGATTGTTAGTGTAGAAATTGAACCCAAATAACTATCAGAAAAGAAAAAAATTTCAACTACACGACACTATACAAACCTTTCACAAGAACATTTGCAATGTCAATTAGCCTATTCAAATAAAATTTCACAAAAACGCTTAAAAGGAATCAAATTTACCATCCTAGAAGAATGAGAATCCCAGAGCTGGACATGAAAATTGCTCCAACCAATGGCTAGATGGCGTCCATCGAGAGCCCAGGCAACACTTGTAACAGGACCATCTTCCTCATCCACAGTGACAAGTTCAGCGGTGGAGTTATCATCGGCATTCAATAGATACACACTGTTACCAAGGGTGATACTAGGAACATTGCCGCAACCCCAGTCCAATAGGTTCAAATAAAAGTCATCGAGTATATCAGGAGCATCCAACGTTCTCTCAGAACTCTGATAGCCATTTTCACAAATAGTTACAACAGAATTCAATTTTCAAGAGTCCGATCAGAAAACACGCAGAATTTCGAACTCAATTAACATACCTGAGGACTGTGATGCCTGGGCTTAGGGATTTTGGATGGAGGAGGAGGCGAAAGGATTCACTTAGGAATGAGTTCAACCGGCGTCGGAGGTTTGTTCTTGAAGGCCAAAATTCGAGTGCGATTCATGTTGAAAGCCTCGGCGACAATGGCGGACCACAACAGTGACAAAGGGTCATGACTAGCCAAAATTTATTTTATATATATAATTTTAAAGATATATTTTAAAAATTTAATATTTTTAATATATTTTATGTATTTAATATTCTAAAATGAATTAATATATCTATATTTATATTTATATATAAAGAATTTTTCGTTGTTGTCCATATTTATTTTTTAATTTTATCTTTTAAATTTTTTTAAACTAAAAATAATTATTTTATTAGTATTATCTTTTAAGTGGTCATTTGTTTAATTTAACCATTTTTTTTTAAATTTAATCATTATAAATGAAAATTAATTATTATAAAATTATATAAATTATTCACATTTAATTTTATAATTATAATAATAACAATCATTATATTTTTTTATTATTATAAAAAAATAAATACAATGTTTTTAGTAGTTTATATAAAAAAAGTTTGGAATTACTCTTTCAGTTCATATTTTCGTTTAAAAATATAAGTTGATCTTTTAATGTTTTTTAGTCTTAATTTAGTTCTGATTTTCAAAAAAAAAATGGTACAATTTGGTCATTTTTTGTTAAATTTCTTGAATCATATCAATGTTTTCTCATCAAAATTGAAATTATAAATAAGAGGATATTCTGTTTCGTTTGTGTAATTGACATAATCCTAGTGTCAATTTTTATCTTCTTCTTGGCATTCAGGATCACTCACTTGTATGGATTTTGGAACAAGGCTTTCGGTCTACAATTAGACACAAAAAATGGAGATTAGTGGTAAAATTATATCAATATTGTTATGAATTAATGATTCTCCATTGATTTGATACATTTACTCATATGATTGATACTCATATGATTCATTACTCTTTATGTAAATATTTGTATTAACTAAGTTGATTTGTTTCCTTGGATTACATATTGTATCTATAAATAGGACTTTTCCTATCAATAATAATATACAGATGATGTGTTCTTTATGTAAATATTTGTATTAACTAAGTTGATTTGTTTCCTTGGATTACATATTGTATCTATAAATAAGACTCTTCCTATCAATAATAATATACAGATGATGTGTTCCTTATTTTCTATTCTCTATTCTCTATTGTTTATTCTCTTCTCTATTATTTATTATTCTCTATGTTATTCTCTTTATTTCATAACACGTTATCAGCACCATGCTTCAACCAATTGAGGACTAGTGGAAGTTTTTTCTCTCTAACGACACTGTTTTGCGTGTCTCAATCCAAGCTCTTTCTAATCTTTTCTCAATTTATAATTTTACCTTATATTCTTCCTCTTGTGATAAGAATTGTTTGACTTTATCAATTTTCATCTCTATTTTATTATTTTTATTTTTATTATGACGATGATTATTATTATTATTTTGATGATTATTATTATTATTATTATTATTTTATGTGTCAGTTCTAAACACGCAAAACGTTGCAAAATTTGGATTTGTGACCCTTGATATTACAAGGAATAATTCCTTATATTGGATTTTAAATGTTGAAATACATTTAGATGCAATGGATATTGGGATACCATTAAATAAAGAAATAAAACATCTAAGCAACTAATTTGCTCATGCGACAAAAATATTGTGAAAAGAGATTTCACAAATATTATGAGTTTATTTCATGCCTATATATGGTTGGCTGGACAAAGCAATAAAGCTTTTGATGAAAAATCATGAGATCCGCCTAATATGCTCCATTCCCATAAGTGAATGCAGCAATAAATATTATGAATTTATTTCATGCCTTTGTATGGCTGAACAAAGCAATGAGTTTTTGATAGAAAATCATGAAACTTGTCCAAATTGGTTCTGCTTCATTTCCAGAAGTGAATGCAGCAACATTTGATTTATATTTTCATGATCGTGATCGTCATATTGATTATGGACATGGTTATAAAGACAATTTCAAAGACACATTTTGTCACTATAAGTGGCACAATAATATGAAAAAGGGAAAAGGAAAATGTGAAAATATTGACAAAAAGATGAAAGTATATATTATCATTACGGTGGTAAAGGCCATTTGAGTTGTACTTATTGTACACCAAAGCATCTTACAAATAATGAGAAGAACATGAAAACACACATTGCTTATGAATATGGTGATTCTAATAATGGCCATATGGATGCTACTCATCTTGATATTATTATTTTCTTTGCTAAAGCAAATGGAAACATTGATCACTTTATTGATTATGAGAGTGTTAAAAAAAATCTCATATTGATATTTATGTTTATATAAAAAACGAATGTCTGCACTAGTACCAAAAGATATGTGTCTTATTGATAGTGCAACAACTTATACAATTCTCAAGAGTAATAAATTTTTCTCTTTTTTGATAATGTGAGACATCAATGTTTGTATTATTTATAGTACTACAAATATATTTGAAGACTCTAGAAGAGCTATTATACTTCTACCAAGAAGTTGAATAAGAACTTATTAAGTTTCAAGGATATTTGTCTAAATGGATATTATATTGAGACAAACAATGAAAAAGATGTGAAATATCTTTATATCTCTATGATTGAGTTGAAAAAGAAAGTGTATTGGAGAAATTATCAACATTCTCTTATAGTTTGTACTACAAGTTTATTAGTACAGTTGAAATGCATGTCATGGTAAACCAAAAGTTTACAAATTTAAATGATTGTCTTGTTTGACATGATCAGTTATTATGATGCGAAAAAAAAGGGTTGAAAAACTCATGTGGACACGTTTGAAGCGTGGTAGACCTATTGGTTCTAAAGATAAAAACTCTTGAATGAGAAATGGAGCTAAAATGCAAAATGACCTAATCGAAAAGGTTGAAATCCCAAAAGATTCATTTGACATAATGTTTTGGTTCCAGAAGAACCTTAAGTACCTGAAATTGTTGAAAATGATGAGATCTCAATAAATTATGTCATGAATCATATAATAGTGGAACCAAAATGAAGTTAACATTGACAAAACTTTTACTTATAACATAGCGATGAATGCTATAAATGACAATGAGGATCAATAAGCAATGATCATTGAAGATTGTCGGCAAAGAAAAGATTGACCAAAATGAAAATATGCAAAGAAGCATAATTATATTTGCTTGCTAAATGAAAGGTTTTTGGACATATAGTTCGCACACCTAAAGTTGTGAAACCCGTTGGGTACATATGGATTTTTGCGCAAAAATCAAATTAAGAATGATGAAATTTTTAGATACAAAGCACAATTGGTTGTTCAAGGTTGTTCACAAAACCTTGTATTGATTTGTGAAAAAACATATATATTCACTAGTATTGGATGCAACAACATTGCAATATTCAATTATCCTAGTTGCACAACAAGGTTTGCATTTACATCTAATGAATGATGTTACAACCTATTCGTACGGTTCTTTTGAGAATCATATTTATATGAAAATCCCTGAAGGATTTTATTTGCCCAACAAGACAAATTCTAAAGAGGGTTATTCAATAAAATTGAACACGTTCTTTTATTGATTAAAGAAATCAGAACGTGTGTGGCATAACCGTCTTATTGAGTACTTATTAAAAGAAGGATATAAAAATGATCCTATTTGTTCTTGTATTTATATGAAAAGATCCAAAAATGAATTTGCCATAATTATTGTTTATGTAGATGACATAAACATCGTTGGAACTCCTAATGAGCTCACAAAGGCAATTGATTACTCAAAGAAATAATTTGAGATGAATGATCTTTGAAGGGCAAAGTCTTATTTGAAATTAGAAATTGAGTATTTAAATAAAGGTGTTTTTATACGTCAAGAGGCTTATATAATTAAGGTGCTTAAAATGTTCTAAATGGACAAGTCATGTCTATTATGCACTCCAATAGTTTTGAGGTTGTTAGATGTTGATAAAGACTCTTCTTAGACCTTAAGAAAATGATGAAGATCTTCTTGGTCCAGAAGCACCATATCTTAGTGTCATAGAAACACTAATGTTTCTTTCTAATTATACTCGATCTAATATTGCATTTGCTGTAAATTTGTTAAGCAAAATATAGTTCTTCAACTACAAGAAGAAAATGGTTTGGAGTAAAACATATACTTCATTACTTTAAGGGTACTACGAATATGAACTTATTCCATCCAAATGATTCAGATTTAGACCAATGGGTTATGTATATGCATGTTATTTTACATATTCTCACAATGTCACAATGGTTGATCACAACAAGATGTTTGTTCACATGTGGTAGCATAATGGTTTCATGATGGTATATGAAACAAACCATAGTAGCAACATCGTCTAATCATACAGAATTATGAGAAAAGTGTTGAATATGTTTGGTTAAGGTCTATAATTCAACATGTGCAAGAAACTTATGACTATCCCCGACAAAAATGGAATCAACAACCATATATGAAGACAATAGTGTATTGTTCGATTGGTTCAATTGAAAGGATGATATAGATATCCAAAAATTCATTCATCTGAAAATATGACAGGTCTATTTGTAAAGTTTTTGTCAAGAAGAACTTTTGAGCAAATGACTCACGAGTTCGGACTTTGTCACCTTAATGATGTAAGTTTATATGAGGGGAGAAATAGAATATGTGATGAACAATATTGTATTAAAGAATACATAATGTTGTACTCTTTTTCCTTTACTAGGTTTTTTTTTATCCCAAAGGGTTTTTCCTATTAAGGTTTTAATGAGGCACATTCTCTTATGACTAATAATATCTGACTATGTTTATTCTGTGATGGAGAGAATGAAATGTGTATTTGAGACTAAACTAATTTTCTATTAAAGATCCAAATTTAGACTTAAAAATTTAAATTTATAATGACTAATCATTAGTTGAGCCGGCGGAATTGGAATATATATATATATATATATATATATATATATATATATATATATATATATACTAAATTGAGATGTAAACATATGAAAATTTGAGAGTCATATTACAATATGTATTAATGGTCATAAAATTATAATATGAAATATTATGAATGTTAAAATTTTTTAGAGATTGTAAAAATGTGAGATATAAGATATTAGAGATATGTTACAAGAAGAACTTGTTATTTTATTTTATTCATATACTTTATTTTTCTCTCTCTCTCTCTCTCTTTCTCTCTTTATATATATATATATATATATATATATATATATATATATATATATATATATATAAATGTATTAGAGTATAAAGTCAAATGACTTTACGTGATATTTTCTGAAAATAAAATTACAAAATTATTGATCCGAGACTTTTTTTTCTTTCCAAATGCGGATCTAGGCAGGATGCAGACTTAAATGAGTGCAGACTTGCGAACTTAAGCAAATGTTTATTATATATATAATTTGTAAATTGATGTAATGTTTAGTCAACATAGAAATTTCAATACTTCCTGACATCGAGACACATACATCACGATGAATCTTCGATAAATATTTTAGGGTGTCAAAATATTTACATAGAAATATGCAAAATTTTGGAGATGTCAAATATATAAAATATATTAAGTTATTTTTGAAACAAAATTAACTTATTTATTAATTTATATAAATATAAAAAATTTAGGGGCAGTACCCCTTATCTCCGAATGAAAGTCCACCCATACATACATATATCTAGGATGAGATTAGAGTAGTTCGATCGCGATAACAAGTGAAATAAAAAATTCACAAACAACAAACTTTGACAAAATATGCTCTAACGTATTACTTTGATGTCAGCTTAAAAAGTTAACTTTAAGCCTAGTTCAATCTTATAAAACTTTCTTATAAGATAAAATTTTACACTCACTTATATACCATAAATAATTATTATTTTAATTTCAAAATTTAATGTACACAAATAGTTAATTATAGTTATTATTTATTTACTAAATATTGAAAGTTTGTGCAATATTACCAATTAGTTATTTCATGAGTTTTTACGTTGAATCTAAATTTCATTTAACTATTAAGCTTTTTTTCAAACATTTACTATTTTTAATATTTGATAAATTAGTTACCTTATTATGTTGTATTAGCGTTAATTAAGCATTGTGTTAATTAAGCATCGTGTTCGTTGTTTTATAATCTTTTAGAATGTATATAGTTTTTAGATCGATTATTACCGTTATCTACATAGAATATTTATTTTTTTTAAATATATGATTTATATCTATAGTAATTAAAAATCTATAGTAAAAATATAATTGAAGGGATGGAATTTTCAAGATATGCAATCCGTTGGAAAAGAGCAAGTCTTGTTGATAAAGTAAAAGAATTAAAAAAACATTAAAAATTGGCCAAAACTGATTTTGTAACTGAATACCATAATTTAAAATTAATTTCTTATGACAAACTTGCTTTTAAAACTAAATACCATAATTTTAAAATTTGCGAATGAATGGAAAATAAAAACTGACATTTATAAGGGTAAATTTTGTTATTAATATGCAATTAGAGTTTTGTGGTATAACAATAATAAAAGGTTAAAGCACATAATATTAATTTTTATTTGACTTCTTAATTAAATAAAAGTTTAATATTGTAAATTTATGAGACTTTAAGTTAGTTATTTTTTTTATTTATAATATGCATGTATATAAAGGTATATTTAGCTTTGTTAACAAATATAAATTTATTTTATATGTCAACTTAAATTAAGTTACAAATATCATTATTTTATAATACAATATTATAAATAACACACGGTAAGACCCACTTTAATTTTTTCCTAAAATTTAAGGGTCTCTCTTAGTCAGTTGGGCCTAAGGCTAGTCCATAGGGCATCCCAAAACCCCTAACCCTCTCATGTTCTGCCCACTTTGCAAAATCAGTCATCTTACTCCTCTTTTTCCCTCAAACAGTGCTCTGATAGGGCTCGAAGCTCATTCAGATTCAAGTCAACTCAACCTCATTCTCTGTTCCACCTCTTGAGTATGCTCCTGAAGCTGTTGGGTTGGTTGCCGTAGGTGCTTGTGCTTTCCACTAGCATCTGTCCAGGTGAGGGAAGCTAGGATTTTTCATGCTTTTATAAATAATGTGTCTTTTTTTGTTTCTGTTGGGTGCTCTTGATAATTTGATGTGCTTTTGATGGTGTGAAAATATCGGTGTATTGTTTCTAGATGGATTTTTGGCTTTGCATGCGTGAGAGCAGATGAGATCTGCTATGCTCGCCTAAGCGAGTTGTTTCTCGCCTAAGCGAGTTGTTTCTCGCCTAAACGGGAAGTTCTCGCCCAAACGGGAAGCTCTCGCCCAAACGGGAAGCTCTCGCCCAAACGGGAAGCTCTCGCCTAAGCGAGAATGGCAGTAACTCGCCCCCTTTTAGTTTCGAGTGCTCGCCCCCTTTTAGTTTCAAGTGCTCGCCTGAGCGAAGGCCTCTCGCTTGAGCGAGATGGGCTAGCTTGAGCGAGAACTCGAAGTACTCTCTGTTTTCAATCTCGCTTAAGCGAAAGTTTTTCGCTTGAGCGAGAGACCCTGTTGCCTAAGCGAGAGCTCCTTAGCTTGAGCGAGATTAACAATTGTTAAATGCTTGTATGCTTCCATGATTGATTTGTTTATTCTTTTAAAGCATGAAATATGATGCCAACATTTTATACAACATGCTTGTGTTTTCTTAAATTTATGCTGTTTGGGATTTTGTGTTTTTTACATGTTGAAACCATTAAAAAGCTGTCAGTTTAGCTTAAGCGAGGGATTTTAGCTTAAGCGAGAATTTCTAGCTTAAGCGAGACCAGTCTAGCTTAAGCGAGAATTTCTAGTTTAAGCGAGACCAGTCTAGCTTAAGCGAGATCAGTCTAGCTTAAGCGAGAATTGCTGCAGAATTTTAATTCCTTACTTTAACTTGAACTTGTGGATTAATTCAATTACTTTTAAAAGCATGAATTGGGCGAATGGGTATGAGTAGAATGGTTTATGGTCTGTGATTGATAAGTTTAACATGACCTTGATATGTGACTTGTATGAGATGGTTGGTAATCAAAGTGGCATGGTGTCGGTATGAATTACACTTCTATATTCATGAATTGGGAAGGATGATTTGGAATGGATTCAACATGGAACATGTATGAGGATGGATTATAAAGGTTGGCATGAGATTTATAAGCATGATAAACATTACTGTTTGTTTGAATATGTATAGTATGTGGTCAGTACGTAATTCCTTGGAATCTCTAGGTGAGATTTCAGGGTCGTGCTTTAGTGGTCGGGACGTAATTCCATGGCCCCTGTTAGTGGGTGTCCATGGTGGTGCCCCATCTATATAATTTGGTAAGGATTTAAGGTAAGGATTGCATCCTGAGACTCTAAGGAGTCAGTTAGTCTCATTTAGAGCGAACTGACTCTTGTGGTGAGAGTAGCAGAGGCCTGAAACTCATTAAGGGCTAACCTTGTGTGTGGGGGATTGATTCATTGTAACACTTGTAACACATAGCTCGGGGGTGAGTAGCTCGGGGGTGAGCAGAGGTATCCACCACAAGTGCAAGCATCCGCTGAATCCGACCAGGTTATATGTATTCGGATGAGTCGAGTCGAGTCTTAGTGTATTGATTGGAAAGTCATAACATGCTTGAAGGATGTATGCATATTGGACTGTGAAAGTATATCTGATTGCATGATAAAATCTTTTTGGCTCTAGCTTACCCTTGCTTGTTTGATTGCCTTGTATGTTGTTCTTCTACCTTTGCGATGATCATCAATTTATTGATGAGAGCAGATGCGAGAGGTACTCGAGGTCAACAGGAAAGAGATGATTCCGCTGCATAGTCTACCTGGGCTGGACTTCATGTTTTATTTGGGCTTTTCTTTAGGGCTAAGGCCTGTGTATTTTATTACCCCTAAGACTTTATTTCGAATACCGGCTATCTCTTACTCCTTTTGGGTTGTAGGCTTTGTAGTGAGCTTTAGTATTTCCTTCTAAGTACCTTGGATAACTGTAAGGAGCGACTTTATACTCCGCAACTTGGCTCTTTATATTATCCGGTGTAAGATTTCATTTAATTATTTTATTATTTAAATGGAATGTTACACACACTGGTGTAGAGAAAAAAAATAATAAAAAATTAAAAATATTTTTTTATAATTTTTTTAAATCAATTTTATTTTATAACGTCTTTAAACTAATAAATATTTTAATATTTTAATTATTATAAAATTTTATTTATATGTAAGTGTATAGTATTTTTTATTTTTTATATAATATTTTTTATTTAATTGTTTTTTATATTCTGATTTAAAAGTTATATAACTATATTTTTTAATATTTGACATTTTTTATATTAAATATTTGATAATATTTTTTATAAAAAATAATTAATATTAGAATCATAAGAAAACAAGTATAAATATATGTGTTATCTAAGGTAAATGTGACCAGTTGAATATGAGAATCAGGATGGAATGGATAATAAAATCTGTCCTAAAATCTGTGCCACCATGTTTTCCTACCATTCTAATATATATTAAAAAGACTTTATAACTTAGATATAAATAGAGAAATCAAACATATATGATAAAAAAATTATTATAACACTTATTAATTTTTAATTTTATAGATTTAAAAAGAAAGTAAAATGTTTACTGAAATAAATAAAATTTTAATAAAATAAATAATTCAAATGTATAACATATTTATATTTATTTTATAGAGAAATAAAAAATTTATCTTTTTTATTCATTTAAAATCTTAAAATTTTGACCGCTGCAGTGACGGGTCACAAATAGGAGGGAAACGCAACTTTTGGTTTTAAACTACAAATAAAAGAACATGAAGAATGAACTATTCATTTTCAACTAGGTACCGCCATGTTCTCTTCTTTCCTCTCATTCTATCTTCATCTCTTGCTTCTGATTCACCTTTATTCAATTCAAATTTGAAAACCTAAGCTATCCTTCTACATCCCCTCTCGCTATTGGTCATATCTGCTACCACAATTTTCAACACACGAAACTTGCTTATTGTGCAATTTGTTAATTCTATTGCATTTTTTTTTCTCACTGAATCTGCACTTAGAGATTATCTCGATGATGCTTGGTTGGTAAAAGTGCTCATAGAGGAACCAGACATGGCAAAGGTGGCTAAACCGAGTTCTCATCGAATTGTTTCGGGGCCTTTGAAAAGTGGACCTATGGTTAAGAAGAAGACACCTTCCGAACTTAGGGTTGGTTGCTGAACTCGTGATTGGATTTTCATTCTAGCTTTCAATCTTTGTGATTATTATAATGGGAGCCATAATTTAGTTCATTATCCATGTCCGAGTATGATTTCTGTTCTAATTGTTACATATTTTTGTTGGTATATATGGTTACATGTTGTCCATGACCGAGTATGATTTATGGTTTAATGTAGTGCATTTTGCTTGGCTTGGTACATGCTCTCAAGGTGTTTGCATTATTTAGCTAATGTATAAATGTATAGATGGTTGTGTTGAAGCAAACTTTAGAATTATAGTTTGTGACAAATTATATTACATCTATATTATTCATCATGTAATTGTATATGTTCATTGCTCGTTTCAATTGAGCCTTCTATGTTGATGCTGCACTACCCCACCGTTTATAGTCATAGCACATTTAAATTTAAGATTCGTACAGCAATATCCCTTCCTGTCCATATACATTGATAGCTAGCATTTAATTGTAGCAGAGCAAAAATGTAGTTATCACTATCATACTGTAAATCCTTGACAGGGGGAGCTATTGAAACGGGCAAGCTTTCTGGATAATAATGCTGGATCTCCACCTTCCTTGGCTGATCCTGCTAAGTAAGATTCTGTTTCTCTTTCAATCTATTATTTCATAATTTGCTGAGAACTTTTGATTTATGTTTGCAGGACCACTGAGGTGAGCAATGGATTAAAAAGAACAGGGTTGTGGAAGCCCCCTAGATACACTGACACACGGGTTAATGAAGTATTTGCTGTAAAAAAGCCCAAGTTTAAAATTGCATCTGGAAAGGAAAATTGAAAGGTTACTATTTCTTTTGCCCGACTTATGGCTCATTTAGTTTATTCAATTGACATCTTCATCTAATGTTGTTGATACTGAACCATGAAATCTTGTTACTGTGCTCAGGAAAGTCCATCCTTTGAACAAACAAGTAATCTGAAGAATCTTTCTGTTTTTTCGACTTTGGAGGCTAAGAGACAGCAAGAAAATTTCTGGTTTGCTTCATAGTTCTGTTGTTTACTTGATCCCATGATCTTGTTTTACCATTGCTGATCTTGTTCCAAATTTGTTGTCAGCTCAGAGACTTCTGATGTGTCTACTCAGACTGGCAAAGATAGTGTCTTACAACCTTGTCAAACATTTGAAAAGTGCAGTCAAGGGAGATTTCGCAGTGTTTCTGAACTTTCAACAGCAGTGGATACATTTTGTGGCTCAGGTGCCATTGATTTGGTATACAAAGACTGTGTTTGACCCTTCTTCATCTATTTACTTGCACTTTAGATTCTCGTTATCAGGTTCTCAATACCAATAATAATAAATTGTAGGGAAAAGCATTAAGAGGACTAGCTGCACCTGAAGAACATGATGCTAATGACAAGACTGCTGATTTTGCTGATGGACACCCTGTTTTAGGAAATTTGTTATCTGAATGCACTTTACCTGGCCAGAAGGTCCCTTTGGATCTTACTTTAAAAAGCAGTATGCGAATTGTATCGTCATCTGTGAACTGGTGAGTTGTAAGTGCATATGATGGAGTAATTGCACCTGACCGAATTAAAAAACTTTTGGACAGGGATTTGTGGTTTATATATTGAAAAGATGTGGTATTTTAGGTTACCTTAATTGTTTTATAGAAGACAATTTGATTTTATGCTCAATGCTGATAGATGCACCTATGGGTAAAACATTTTAAAAAAACATGATGAGGTAGAGCTATATGGCAGGATTCTCGTTTCATGACATTTCAGAAATTGATAAGAAAAATGTTTGCATTTGATGTTGTAATAGAGTGTTGTTGATAGAAATGCATGTGATATATAATTTCAAGGTTTTCATTGTTTGTATAAACCAGGATAGTAAATGCTTGTATAATACCTTTTTATTTTTTTGCCTAGGTAACTATGGTATGCTAACTATTCTCTTCAGTTTTGCTACGTATTTTGAAGTTGCAGCCCCTATTTTTATGAGTTTTGTGGCAACTATCCTTGAAGTCCATTTTTGTCTTTTCTGTAAATGCTATTTTGACTTTCAAGTTTCATGATATAGGTCAGTTATGTGTGGTACCATGCCTCAGTTATCCTTCCAGAATAGTTATCTCAAGAATCAAAATGTGAGAGGTTCCTATGGATTACATTCATGGATGTATCCTCAATCCATTCTACCGCCTTCTCTGATATCAGTCTTGAGCTCATCAACATCAGATGGAGGTTGTGAATCAGTTTTCAGCATGCCAATTTATAGTTTCTTCTTTCTACTTTTCCTTTCTCAATTATCCTTATGTTCTTTTCCCTGTCTTCTCATGCAACAGAATTGGATTTCTTAAGGAAACGACAAGTAGCTTGGGAAGAATCCTTCCGGGACCTTTATTATATGCTTCGGAAGGACATTTGTGGCCTTTTCTATGGTAATTGCAGAATATATTAATTTCTTTGATGTCTTTTCATATTGTCTTTTCTATTCTGGAATTTCATTTGTCTGCTTGTGAGATGTAATTTAATTTGTTTATGCTTAAAGAACAGTTTTTTGTTTGTTTTGAAATAGGTTCTTGACTTATGGTATTATTGATGCATACTTAATTTGGTTATTGGTTGAACCTTCCAACTTCGTTATGCATTATTTTCAGTGTAGTAAGTATCGTACGATTCACATACGAATCGTACGATACGAAACGATTCAAGTACGTAGCGATACGAATCGTGAGTTGTATCGTGTTTACTCGTGTATCGTACTCGTATCGTACGATACGAGTCCGAATCGTGCAAATCATGATTCGATTCACGATACGAATTTACCCTAATTTAAAATCCTAATTTTTCCCTCTACATATCTATCCCAAATTGAAACCCTAATTTTTCCCCTTTTATTTTTTCGCACATTGAAACTTATTAACGTTAGTGTGCTTGAAAACACATTCTCCTTCTTGCCTTTCGTCATCACGTCATCTTTGTTTGTTGTGGTGGTCGCACAGTGGTGCAGTGTTGGTTGTGCGGTGTTGCGGTGGTGGTTGCATGTCATCTCGTGCATGCCTTTGTTCATTTGTTCAGTGGGTTTGAGCTTCTGCGTTTGTAGTACAGTGGTCACACGGTGGTAGATCTTGGAGAGGATGAGGATGAATTATGAATGATTAGAATAGAATGTATTTTTGAGGTTGTTTAGGATACAAGGAGCAACAACACTTATTTTTTGGATGGCTATAAAACATAATTTGTTTAGTAGCATGTAACTATAGTTCAAGGAATCTTTTGCAGCAACCACATTGTTTTTTTAAGGCCATGTTGCTGAAATTGTTAAACTTTGTGGTAGATACACATAGATATAACCACTCTATTTGACTATGAGATTGTTTTGTTATTAATTTTCTCTTTGCATATTTCTATATCTTATATATTTAAGTATAAACTGCATCTTTTTAATGTTTATAAAATGTTTATGAATTGTACGATTCACGGTACGATTCACAATTCAAAATTTAAGCTCTCCGATACACGATACGATTCACGATTTAACTACCATGATTATTTTATATTAGAACATTTGTCTTTATATTGGAATATTGGATGTTGAGGTTGTTATTTTTTCTTTTTATTTTGTAGTTTGCACTGTTCAGTTTGTGGTGATGTTTACTGGTGGTGACAGTTCTGGGAAATCCAAATGTTCGTGCAATGCTTATATCTCTCAGTCAACCCAAGGTTTAAGATCATTGCTAAGAGAGTATGTAAGCTACTCATATTAAGTACAGTATGTAGTTTATTTATGAATTACTAATTTTTCTATGGTTACTCCTTTTTGTTTTTGATTTTCTTTTTTGGGTGGTGATGTGGGGAGGTGGTAATGTTTACCTAAGGCAAGGAGTGATATTTCATTGATGCCATACTTCTGATTTTGAGGAAATTTTTTCGGTGAAAGTGATGTTGGTAGATGTGAGGCGTTTTCTTTTATTTTTTAACTAGGTTTTGTAGTTTCCTTCTGCCAATAGTATCTGATTTTAAATGGATCATTTCAAGAACCATAACCAGTAACAACCCAACAGGGGATGTACTTTATCTATGACTTTGCTACTACTAGCATTTGGACTTCAAATGTAGTTTTCCGTATAAGTACTCATGTTGTTTTATGGCTTTTGTCTGTACTGTTTGTTCAGCAAAACTTCTTTATCATTGCATTGTTGTTGTTGCTGTTATTATTATTAGAAAATTATATTTTTGGCATTAATATTTAATTTGTTGATGATTTCTGAATTTTATTTTGGTTCTATATCCTTTATTAGGATGTCTGTTTCTCTATGCCTTTTTGCCATTCGAAAGGGGAACAGGTTGCAACTGAGGATCTAGTTGAGCTGTCAGAGATAGAGAAGCAAAACTTAGGACAGGTTTGTATCTGTATGCTATTTATGCAATGCTTGTTTTCCTGGTGATGTTTGTATTAATATCTGAATGATGTAAATGAACAGTTCCTTGGTAGCATGCTTATTGTTTTTTTATTCTATTGATAAATTTGTACTGAATACTGAAATCAAACTTCTGTCACTTTTCGGTCCTAGTTAGCATTAACTTAACTACTTGGAGTTTAATTTATAATTGCTTATTGTTTTTTTTTTTAATTTGATTGTTTTTACAACATTCCCACACCTGACAATTAGCAAATTCCCAGAACAGTTTCATAATAATTTCAGCACAATTATGGAGTTACAGTTATATCTAATAATACTTAAGTTTCAACATATATTCTAAACTAATATACACAATTCACATTAATCTTCTTGCTTGTTACACTAAACATTACAAATAAAATAAACACATATCAAAGTCATAAGTTGACATACAAAAATTAATAACTTTAAACTAAATGAGTTCTAACCTTTGAATATAATACTTTAAGTTGTTGGCCTCTAGGCTTACTCACAATTCTAATGAAATTTTGGAAACATAAAACATATGTTAGTTTTTATAACTAAGTAGATACATAGGTTATGATTGAAAAAAATTAATACTTACTCTTGTAACATGTTTTTCAAAGCA
>Ga0214542_1003702_pt1 | contig 30842 bp, 33 predicted proteins | sample CNSS1metaG_FD_160096 | JGI IMG/M metagenome (GOLD analysis project Ga0214542, IMG submission 160096) | Root nodule microbial communities from cowpea collected in UCLA plant growth center, Los Angeles, California, USA - CNSS1 | ecosystem: Host-associated > Plants > Roots > Nodule | place: USA...
GCGGAGCGAAAGATTGATGCGCTATGGGACGCAGTCGGCGCCTTGCTACCCCGGTTCACCCCTGGAGAATGCGCCAACTACTTCAGAGCTGCAGGATATGACCCGGATTGAACAGGATCTGCTCTAGCTGGCGCATGTAGGCTTCGATACCGTCGAGATCTTCCACGGGCAAGTGGTCGGCGCCTGCCAGGTCGCAAATGGGATCAAGCATGGGCCGAATCATGTTCCACAGCTGCGCAAGATCGTGCCGACCCAGGTGCTTTTCCTGCCTTCCGATATCGACGCGTTGAGAAGATCGGCGCCGAGGCGGAAAATGTCCTTGAGCATCAGTTCGACGTGATGACAGTAAAGATAGACCATCGGATAAACGATGGAATCCTGATCTTGGGGGCGCTCGCACATCTGTGCGGCCAGCTGGTAAGCAGCCCTCCGGAAGCCGGCCTTATAAGCATGGTCAACCTCGCCCCAGTGCTGAATACAAGCATTGAGTGGCCAGTCTTCTGTGCTCGACCCGAACAGGACATCAGCCGCGCGCGGAGGTGGGGAGGCATTAAAGACGGATCCGGTTGCGCCGTTCATGGCAAATCTATTTATATTGAAACTTGGGTCCGCCCCCCAACGCAACCAGTTGGTCGAGGACGTCCTCGGCGTCGGTGAGAATCTTGGTGCGCTCTTGGTCGAACTCTCCATTCGCACCATAAGCTTGGATCCAAGCCGCCCTGGCCTCTGTGTCAGAAATCCATGTCAAACGGGCATGGAGGGCATCTAAACGCTTGTTCAGCTCGTCTTCGTTCATCGGGTTCTTCTTTGATATGACATTATCATATCTAATCAGTGTTTTGGTCTCAATGATCCTATGGTGTGATGGGTTCGATTCCGACCTCACTCTGCCACGGTGCTGGCCGCTACTCACCCCTGATGGGATCTCAAGGCGAGGGATTGCCTTCAGAGAATTGCTCTTAGCCCAGAGAGCCTACAGGTCTACCCCATCTTGCCTACTTTGGCCACGATGTGCTCTCGCAGAGGGTCGTGAACCTCCAAGATGGGAGGTGGGGCATTTCGTCCACCACTGGTGACTGATGCTGTAATTTCCGGAGGGGCAGCGCGATCAAGGATGTTACGGCCACCGTTGCGTTTTTCGAACATCCGCTTAATTGAGAGGAACGGCAATTTCAGATCGTACGGTCGGCAGCACGCGCCATATCGCCGATCTGACCCACAGCTGCAAAGTTCAGCCTCCTTGAACTGGAGTAGCCGGTAGTAGGGGTCAGATCGCCCTGCAGCATCCGGCATCGCGTGCTGGCGTCCCACCCACCGATCAAAAACCGCCAAGTGCAGGTGCCGGAGCGCCCATACGCTGTAGAGATCCAGCAAAGTGCGCAAGTCACCGCCCGGCGACCAAGCGTTGTCGAGCTTCGGGTGATAAGCGCATACAGAGCCATCAGTGAAATTGGTGTGTCGCGGGCCGATCCATTCGACCTGCCCATCTTGCTCCCAAAACGCCCATCCGCGCGGCTCCACCGCAGGTGTGTACGGCAAGGCAATAAGAAATTTGGCTTCGCGCGCTAGGCCATCCAAGACGCGGCTGCGCGCGAGAAGCCATACCCCGTGCTCGTCGGGGAGGAGAGTTGCTCCGGGGTATGCTCGTTGCACATCCTCTAGCTGCCGAGCGTAGTTGCCGGCGAGGCCGACGACCCGTGGTTGGGCACGGGTCGCCCGTGATCGATCGGACGACCCTTGCCGTCGGGTGGACCCTTGCCGTGACCGGGCTGCGGGTCCTCGCGCACTCTGTCGTTGGTCATGATTTTTCTCCTGGACGGTTGTTGACGTGGGCTGCGGGTCGAGGATGACGATGCCCCCGTCCTTTACCCTCACGGGCTGGCGCGCGTCCAAACCGTCGCCAATCCGCTGCAACTCAGCCCGCGCATCGCCGTTTAACAACACTTCCATTTTACCTGCCGATGTGCGAATCTGTGTCACCAGCACAGGATGCCTTTAGCGAGGAAACGTGTCAACGTGTGCTGATCGCACAATTGGGTAAAAATGAACGAATTCGAGGAAAAACTCGTCAGGGCAGTCCGCGAGAAGCGAGAACGCGAAGGCTTCAGCATTAGGGCGCTGTCGGGGATCGTGGGGATCAGTTTCTCCACGCTGGCCCGCATCGAGCGGGGCGATGGATCGCCCGACAACAACTCCAAGATCAGGCTGCTCGAGTGGCTCGGCCCGGATGCCGATGCACATGAGCTCGGCTTTGACCAGGTGGCATTCGTCCACTTCCGCGCCGGGAAGAACGCATCCTCCGGGACGGTGCAAACCTTGCTGCGGGCCGCGGCATGTCTTCGGCAGCACTATGCCGAGGGAGACACATCGGAGCCGAGCAACGCGCTAACAGATGGTGAAGTTATCGTTATGTCCAAGGAGGAACTAGAGCAGACCGCTGAAGATTTCCGAAAGGATTTAGGGTTGAAGAAGAACGATCCATTGGATCCGTTCTTTTTGATTGTTGATTCAGTCACAGTAGAGCGGCTGCGGGATTCATCCTGCATCGATGAGAAAACAAGAAACACGCTTGCGGGACCATCGTGCAACGAGTGGTCGGCGATGAGCATTCCGTTGAACGCTGTTCAGGATAGCTGGGTTGTTTTTCTAAACGACTCCCATACCATAGAGAGACAAAGAGTAACGCTGCTCGAAGAGTATTGGCACATTCTTTCCGGGCATAAGCTTACTAAGATAGCGAAGATTGCCGGCTCCTTCGGCCGTACGTACGACAGTGCTGAAGAACACGACGCTTATTTCCTTGCGTCGGCGACGTTGCTCCCACGAGATGCGGTCAAGCGAATGATCTCGGATGGCAAGAGTGCCGCTGAGATTGCGTCTTTCTTCGGGACCTCACCAGAGCTGGTTGAATATCGAATAAAGCGGCTTGGACTTTGGCGCGATCATATCGGAAAGAAGGTGAGCCTCGCTAAGCCCTAACAAGCTCCCCCCTAAAGCGACTGCGCACTTTCAGCAATTGGCGTCCCGAGAAGCTGACTCGGCTCTCGGCCATGTGCACCGCTGCTAAGCGTCCGAAGACTTTCATCGCAGCAAATCGGATGTTCCCGTTCTGGGCTAAAGAGATCGCATGATGTATCGTCGAGAACTGCGCTTGGTGGAGCGTCGAATGAGGCTTTTCGGACGAGTGTTCGGAGTAGCTACCCCGCGGCGAGCGCTCTTGAGGCCCTTACCTGCCATCAAGTCCTCGCGACGAGACCTTCGCGATCTTTTTGTCGACCCATGCAGACAGATCGGCCCAAAGCTGCTGATCCAGCCCCACGCGGCGCGCAATCTCGATAATCCCTTGATACGAGATTGGCGTGACAGCGGCTTTGCCGCTGCTATATCTCGGGTCGATCAGACCCAGCATCGACTTCCGTGCCGTGGGAAAACTTGGGTGGTCGGCAAAGGCGGCGACGGCGGCTGTATGAAGTTTACGGTGCTCGCCGATCGCTGCCGCCAGTACCGCGTTGCGCATCCATTGATAAGCCTCGCCGGCGAACGGGCAGGGCGCATAATCGATTGCTGCGTTGAGCGCGAAGACCTTGGGGATGTACTCCCAATAGCCGATCCCCTTGCCTGCAAGGGCGCAGCGGGAACGCACTCCGCTTGTGGGATTGTCCTGCTCGACATAGCTCCCATTGCACTGGGGCTTTCCTGAGCGCGACCTGGCGGGCTGGCTGCATTTCCCACTCGGCTCGGTAAACTTGCATTCGATAACCAGCGCGGCCTTCGAACCAAAAGCAAGGGCGTCGACCTGCGTGGGCCGCGGTTCGCCCAAGAGCCGATCGGCATCTGTCCACTCGAGGGTTATCGACCAGGGGCCGCCGGGTGCCACGCCCACATGCCGAGCGATGGCATCGAGGACGCGATCGCGGTCGATGCTCATCTTGAGTGTGCCGAACACATCAATGGCGATCGCTTGTGACGAATGAGCCTTGTGCGCCTGAATTCTGTTGGCGCGGTCACGGTGCCAGGGAAATGTGAGCCAATCGCCGATGGCGGCGTGACTGGCTGGAAACAGGTTCTCCCGAACTCGCGTCAAATCATCTGTCATCAACAACCAGCCATTCAGATGCGGTCAGGCTATCCGTGGACGTCATCCCCCTGGAGGCGAGCCGACGCGTGGTGGCGCTTTGGAGCACGTCAGCGGAGAGCCGGGGGGGAGCGGAGCCCCATCGTCAGCGCGAGCCGCATTTCGGGAGTTCCGGCTTGTCCACTAACTTTTCGACCAATCGCTTTAGGTCCGACGGAGTGGTCTGCCCGGCTACGACCTCGAAATAGCCGATTCCCGCCCGCCGCAGCGCCTCTTTCTTGACGGCATCGCGGGCGGCCGCGGCGCCCTGATGGTGCGCTCCGCCCTGATACTCGATGGCGTGCCGAGGCTGGCAGTTGCCGTCAACCAGCAGGAGGTCGACCCGCTTCGCGTTGATGCAACTGAACGCGTTCGCATCTTTGCTGCGGAGGATTTCGCCCAACGAGACTTGTGCCATCACCTGCCAAGTCGGATTGCAGCCAATCACCAGGCGATCGAGTTCCCTAAATACGCGCGCCTCGCTTTTGTTGAGCAGCGGCTGGATCGTGAAGCTCGAGCCCATGACTATCCGCAGCTGTTCGGCAGCGTCGAGCCGTTTCGGCGAATTGGGAATAATCGTGGGAACCCACGGCCCTGAAGCAATGTTCGTCCGGGGACCTTCCTGCCAGCGTGAGCGGTTTCTTGCCCGCCATGCCTGCCTCCGCACCCGGCTCAATGCTTGCTCAACCGTGATGCCAGCGAAGGCGCCGATGAACAGAACGGCGACGAGCAGGTGAGGCTTTTCGATGAGCGCAATTATCTCGGCCGGGTTTACGCTGAAGCCGCCCGCAGCGCCTACCGCGAGCGCACCGATGACAAGTCCAGGTGCCGCGAACAGCACCGACCTCCTTTGCGAGCGATAGTGCATACTCCTCTCCCGCATTTCGCGCTGAGATGGTAACCGCGCGAGCCTGGCGAGGAAAAGCTACACAAAAGAATTAGTGCCGCGGCTTCATCGCCGCGCAATCTCACGCCAACCGGCAGAGAATGGACCACACACCGCGGCACGGCTCCTCTCGCCCGTTCGAACATTCGCGGGGACTATGCCGCCTCCCACACCTGGTTCAGAATTTGGCGGCCAGCGCCGCCTTGTCCTGGGGTAAGAAGCGCCCATAGTGACTGGCGACCATTTCGGCGGTGTCCTGGATGGCATAGCTCGCCTGCTCGTAGGAGCCCGTCTGCTTGAGGATGTGGGTGGCGAGCACGTCACGGACATTATGCGGCCCATGCGGCAACAGCCCCTTGATCGCGCCGCGGCCGGTATAGGGATTGTAGATGCCATAGCGCTGAATCGTCAGCCGCCAGGCTTCATAGAAGGTCGTCTGATTATAGGCCGCATCCCTGCTGTTAGCCTTCACGGTCTTGACGAACAGGGTACCGGGATCGTCGGCACCGGCCAGGAGTACACCGCGATGCCGCTCGATATAGGCGTTGAGGTATTTGTAGAGGTCGAGAAGATCCGGCAGGATCAGGCGGAAGGGTTTTGAACCGAAGAACGAGGAGTTGGCGTTCTTGAAGGCGTTCGCCGGGACCAGCACCTCCCAGCCGCGGTCGCGATCGCTCCAGCGGAGTTCGCCACGTTTCACGTCCTCGAGCCGTCGCTCCGACGTCGGGAAATGTCCGCGCGGGCAGACAAGCAGTTGTCGCAGATTCTTTTGGCGAAGCCCGAGATGCAGGCCGAGCCGCAACATCAGGAACGACCGGACAGCCTCGGCGGCGGCCCGAGGATAGCGATCTTCGTCCGGCATGCGCTTGAGGACCTCATCCGTGATCTTGCGGTATTCGGCAAGCGGGCTGTCCGCCTCGAGCACACACATGATCGGCTCGAACGCGCTGGATCTCCTTGGAGCGATGCGATGCGTGCTTGAAGCACGTGTCGCAGGCCGCGTGCCAATCCCGTTCGGCCGCCGCGATTTCTGCCTCCGAGATCAGTCCCGGAATCGACTTCACATTCCGGACGAGTTCTGGATGTTGCCAAAGCCAGCCCGTTTCGGCGCGCACCAGGTTGAGAAGAACGCTCAGCATGTCCTCTTCCCAGGTGGTATAGAAGCCGCGTCGACGCTCGCGCCACTGCAGATACCAGTCCCAGACACCGGGAAAAACCAGAAGGCCGAAGCTCAGTTGGCTGAGCGGAACGCCAAAACCTTTGACCGGTCCCTTCGGAGATGCAGCCAAGGCGCCAAACATCAGCCCGAGATGTTCGATCTTCTGCGACGCCGTTTCCTCTCCCCAGACGCCGTTTCGCTGGAACCCCAGTGCCGTCAGCGTCGCCGTCTTGAAGCGGATGAGTGGCCATTTCCATGGCGAGGCGGGGAGGGGCGTCGACCACGCCTGAAAGAAGGTCGGGATCCTCGATCGCCGTGCGATCGTCGTCCTCCCAATCCAAGGTATCCGCCGACGCTCGTGATGAAGGAGTACCGCCATAGGAAATCGCCGGAAAGCGGATGGCGTAGCGCTGTCTGGTCGCCATTGCCTGGAAGCGGCGGTAGTCGGTTGAACCGGAAATGATCACCCGGCGAACCCATTCCAGGATTTCCTCGCGCTTGGCAAAGGGCAGGCTGTTGAAGTTGTCCGGCAAATGCCAAGCGAGCCGGCGCCGTTCCGAAGGACTGATATCGCTTCCGACCTCGTGGCCCGACGCCGATCGCGCCTGGTGCGGCAGCTTGGCTTTAAAATAGCCATCGGGCAGCCGGTACCGCCGCTCGATACGGGAGAGGATCTCGAAGCTTTCGATCGACCGCGGCACCTTGGTGCCTTTCGTCCAGCTCAGCAGCGTCTTGTGATCGAAGGCATCCTCTTCGCGGACAACGGCGCGATGCAGATGCCAATAACTGTCGCCGTGCCGGCGCATGTGATAGATCAGCGCCTGTTGAAACCCTTCGGGCTCATCGGTCCAGCCGAACAGCGGCTTCGGAAATTCCTCAATGGGCTTTGGCGGAACGCCTGGTTTCGCTCTGGTCTGGGCTCGTTTGGTGGCCGTGGCTGCCGAGGAACTCGGCCGAGTCGCCATTGCTTTTATCGAGCCGGCCGCAGTCTTCGGCTTTCTCTTGGGTCGCTCAACTGTCGGATGGTCATCCTCCTCCGGTCGCTCCTTACCCAACCACCGTATGATGGCCTCAAGGCCAGTACGTAGGGTCTTTTTCAACTCCGCCGTCATCTCACCTTCGATGCCGCAGGCCTCGGCAACCGCGTGCCAATCGATGCGCCCGTTCCGCATGGGCGGCGTGTTTCGGTGGATGATGAGGCTGATGAGATAAGGCCTGATGTTATCGAGCGCCCGCTTCGAAGCGACCGGAGCGATACGGACGCTGCAGAATTCAGAGATCTTGCGCTGGAAGTGAAGGGACGAAGTAGACTGATTCCTCATGGCGATAAGCAGTTCACGTGATCCTTGGCGGGTTGATACCGGGCGTGGCCTGCTAAGGAGATGAGGTTAACGAATGCTGAATCTTCATGGCAGACGATGCAGCGTGGCGCCAAGCCTGGCGTACAACTCTATCGAGTAGGCTCGGGAACATGGTATATCGGCATCATGGGATTCGGGGTTTTCATTCATCGCTCAGATTCGATCTACGACGACAGCCCGGCGGAACGGTACCAGTTTCCGAGCCAGTATTTGGGACGTGTCGAAGCCTGCATTGGCGATTGGATCATCTACTATGAGCCGCGGAAGATTGCGGCGACGCGCGGCTATTTCGCCATTGCCAAGGTCGGTGAGGTCATTCCGGATCGCAAAGCGTCAGGCATGTATCTCGCACTGATTGAGCCCGGGACCTATCTCGATTTCATCAACCCGGTTCCCTTCAGCAATGCCGAAGGGGTGATTGAACGCGGCGTGCTGAATGACGACGGCCGCATCTCCGGACGAGCGCAGTCCGCTGTGAGGCCGATCTCACCGGGTGATTTCAATCGCATTCTGTCGCTAGGATTCGATGAACGGGAGCCGGAATTGCCACGGGTCGGCGAGCCAGAGATCGTCGATCCGGCGCCCGGATTTGGCGAGCAACTGCAGTCACCCTTCGTTTTGGAGCAGGAGCGTGATCGTGTCACTCAGCTCACGTCTCGAATTGTGCGAAATCGCCTCTTCCGCCGCCTTGTCCTAAAAGCCTACGACAAGCGATGCGCGATCACCGGACTGAAGCTGATCAACGGCGGCGGCCGTGCCGAAGTCGATGCCGCGCATATTCGCCCGGTGGAAGCCAACGGTCCTGATATTCTGAGCAATGGCATCGCGCTTTCCGGGACTGCCCACTGGATGTTTGATCGGGGCCTAATCAGCCTTTCCGACGAGCTGGACATCCTTGTTTCACGACAGGTGAACGATCCGGAAAGCATCCAGTCGCTCGTCAACAGAACGAGATGCGCGATCGTTCCGCAGCGACTTTTCGAAAGGCCGCATCCGCACTTCCTCCGATGGCACCGGGATAACTGCTTTAAGCATTGAGTGCGGCTGTAATTCTCAGCGGGCAGGACAGGGTCTGCGGTTCGATTCCCTTCAAGGCGAGCGGTAGGAGACATCCGGACTGCAAGGTATGTTGCCGGCTTCCGGACGTGTCAGTCGGGTGGAGAGTTTGGCCAGTGCGACCCGAGCGTCTCATATGGGGCAGCTTGCGGTCAGGCAGTTTTCGGGCAGCATGATGGACTCAGCGGACATTCGGGCGGAGGCTTCTACAAGCCGCTCAGATCGGGAAGCCGCCGCTCACCGCCTCTAGCGCGCCGACACTTGCCGAAATCTGTACAGTTCTCAAATCGCTCTTTGGTCATCCATGAGGCCGTGATACGTAATTTTTAGTTGCACTAGATCTCGGGGGCCTCAGAAACTTGTTCGAGTATCGAGCGAAATTGGCGGACTGGCTTACTGCGGCTGCGGATCGGCTCAATAGGAAGCCGCATGACGCAGGCGCTGCACCCAGGTACGTCGACCTTGCCCCGACAGACCAGGCGGACACGACAGGCGTGTACTCTACCGCCCTGACAAAGGCGACCAGCAACCCCCGCGTAATGAACATCGCCCTCACTGGCCCCTACGGATCAGGCAAAAGCAGCATCATCAAGTCTTTTTTGAAGAATTATTATAAACGGCCAGTAATGCAGATATCCTTGGCGGCGTTTTTGCCTGAAGCCGGGTCCGCCGACAGCAAGGTGGGCAAGCAGGAGATCGAGCGAAGCATCCTTCAACAGATGCTCTACGGCGCCGACGCCAACCGACTTCCGCTTTCGAGGTTCAAGCGAATTCAGTCGCCGGGTCGCTGGTCGATGCTGGCCTCCCTCTTCATGATTGTCGGCGTAATCGCCTGCTGGCATCTGTTCCAGAAGCGCGATGCGATCATGTCGGGCGCCTACTTCCGTCCGTTCGACAGTACGAACTGGTTCAATCTGCTTGCCTTTGCGATCGGTGGCGGGTTCATCTGGCAGGTCGTCCATAATCTCTATAACGCGAGTTTCGGTATATCGTTGAAGAGCATATCTCTGAAGGATATCGAGATCACACCTAAGGCGGCGACTGAGGAATCTATCCTTAATCGCCACTTGGACGAGATCATCTACTTCTTCCAATCTACGCAATATGATCTTGTCGTCATCGAGGATTTGGACAGGTTCAATAATGCTGACATCTTTGTCACGCTGCGTGAGATCAACGGTCTCGTGAATGCCAATCTGCGCGGCAAGCGTCACATCCGCTTTCTTTACGCCCTCCGTGACGACATGTTCGTGAACACGGATAGGACAAAGTTCTTCGAATTCATCATTCCGGTCATCCCAATCATCAACAGCTCTAATTCGATCGACAAGGTACTTGAGCAAGGCAATCGCCTTTCCTTGAACGATAGGCTTAATCATCAATTTCTGCGGGAGGTTTCACGATATCTGAATGACCTCAGGCTAATACAGAACATCTTCAACGAGTATGGCATCTACGTCGCTAACCTCGAAACCGAAAACGAACATAATCTGGACGTCAACAAGCTGCTAGCGGTCCTGATTTACAAGAACGTGTTCCCAAGCGACTTCGAGAGCCTTCATCGCGGACAGGGGAAACTGGCACAGATCCTCCGCAGTCACGATAGATATATCGCGACGAGTGAGGCCAGATACACGGCCGAGATATCACGCCTCGAAAAGGTGGTCGATCAAGCTGAGCAACAGTTGCCTAATGACGTCGCCGAATTGCGCCGAATCTACGCGATGGCCATCGTAGAAATAATTCCCGAAGGCTCCCTTCGCGTCGGCGTCGACCGCAACCAAATGATTCCACTGAACAGCCTCGCCAACAATGATCTGTTTGAATCCATCCTGGGATCAAACCAACTGTTCGCGGCCACATTGCAAGGTCAACATCATCGCCTCAACATAACTGAGCTGCAGGCGCGGGTTGATCCGCATCGGACGTACCAACAGCGCAAGGAGAACGTTGAGAAGAAGTCTGCAGCGTTCAAAAGCTCGGCGCTCAAAGAAGTTCGCGAGCTGAGGGCCAAGTTGGGCACCTTGCGGCTGGCCGAGTTCAACGAGGTCATTCGAGAAAACGCCGACGAAGCCGATGTGCTGTTTGAGGAATTCGGAGACAATGCCGATCTAGCACGCTTCCTGGTCCTAGAGGGCTACCTGGACGATACTTACTATCAATACACATCGCTTTTCCATTCAGGGCGCCTATCTCCCAGTGACAACAAATTTCTAATCCGCATACGCAGCTTCAGGAATCCGGACCCCGACTTTCAGATAGACAATACGAAGGAGGTCATCGCCGCTATGCGCGACGAGGACTTCAGCCGGGACTACGTTCTCAACGTGACGATTGTTGACTGCCTGCTTGGCCTACCGTCGATATATAGGATGCAGACGAAGCGGCTATTTGCGTTTATGGCATCCAATTTCAGCGGATGTGAAACGTTCATGTCGAGCTATTATGCACGAGGCACGTCGGTCGCGGCGCTGATCTCGGGATTAGCGCGGGCGTGGCCTGCGTTCGTGGCCGCGGCCATAGCCAGCCCCGCCAACCTTATGCATGTGGCGCACATCATCAGTCACCTACCGAGCGCGCAACTTAAAAGTCTCGCCGACGCGCACCCGGAGCTGTCTGACTTTGTATCAAATAGATTGGCCGACATTCTTGCACAGGGTCTTGACTTCCCCGCTGAACGACTCCAGCTACTCAACGTGGAAGTGAGCGACTTGTCTTCGGTGGAAGCTTACCCGAGCATACTGCGAGTCTTGTTCGACAATGGACTCTACGAGCTTTCCGTCGAAAACCTGAACTTCATATTCCTGGTCGTTCTTAGAATTGGGGATGCAGATCGGGCAAGCGAACAAAATTACACCTTGGTCCTTGAATCCGGGAGCGCACAACTTCAAGACAAAGTTGATAGTCGTTTCGGCGATTATCTGCGGAACGTCCTGCTTGGTTTGCCGGATAATCGCCGCGAGAGCATTTCGGCCATTCGACACGTCATCGAGCGAGACGATGTGGAATTCGAAACAAAGGTAGAATTCCTCGAGAAGCAGGCGACATTGCTCCCAACCTTGGATCAAGTTCCCGACAAACTCCACGCCACGCTTTTTCAGATCGCGAAGATCGCGCCGACCTGGGAAAACTGCTTAGCTTTCCTTGGCAGTGGCACCTACGATGCTGAAATACTCACTCAGTTCCTGAACACTACCACCGCGATGCGTGCGCTTGCCGTTCACGAGGTTCTGGATGGGAATCAGGCGGCAATTTTGCGCGAGTTCATCATCCAGAACGATGCCTTGAGCGAGGAAGCGTATGAGGCCTATGTCAGAGCGCTTCCGAGCAGGTTCAATGTCTTCCCTCAGCAACTCAGCGCGGGGAAAATCAAGATACTGGTCGACCAGAACATCATAACGTTCTCCGCAGGCAACCTGATGCATATCAGCGAGTATCCTGCGATAGGCGTCGCTTTTGTGAAAAACAACATCACAGAGTTCTTTGACGTAGAGGGCGAATGCGATTTGGACGACGATTTCCGGCAGAAGCTGCTGGAATCGGGCATTAACGATGAAAACCGGCTGAGAATACTTCGGACGATGAACTTGAGCCTGCTGGCCGAGATGCCCTCCCGCGCGGCAATTGTCGGCAAAATACTCGCTCGAACTGGCGTGAAAATCGACGGCCTCATAGTGGACGCCGCACGGGCGGTCATTTTGAACTCCCAGCCTCTCGCAACACAGATATCATTGTTCAACCTGCTTCACGAGATGTTCGATGACCAGCAGGTGAGAGACATCCTGAATTCCCTGCCGGATCCACTTCCCGACATTAGACCGGGTTTCGCGACGCCGAAGATCGAGAGCAGTGAAGTGAACCTCAAGTTCGTGACATGGTTGAAGGATCGGGGCTTTATCTCGTCGTGGCGGCGCGGCGGCTTCTTCGATGACGACCTCCGCATGAACATGTTCAGAAAGTGAGCAGGATCGTTCCATCTCATTTCGTAAAGCACGGCTTGTTGCTGTGACGTTCACCTTTTGGGCCACGAAGATCGCATAATGTATCGACTGGAATGCTATCTCTAAGAGGAATGGGACAATTTACTCAGTCGCATGACGGACCCGTCGCGTCAGGCCCGCGCGGCACCTCATTAATCGGTCAAGCCTCGTGCGAATGGCTCGGGTAGGATGTCGCGGCCGCTGCCTGGGACGCTCCATTCGTTCATCGCCGCAGTTTTTAGACCTGGCCGTGGTTTCTCTATATTCAAAGTTTGTCTGCCCCCATCAATCGGGATGCTGTGTAAGATTCCCCCGAATGCACCGGACGGATCGCGGCTCTAAGGGCCGCACCCCGGTGATCTTTGTTCCATGGGGAAAACAATGGATCTGCAGAAAATCAAGACGCTTCTCGATTTTGTCGGGCGTTCGCGTGTCTCTGAGTTGGCGGTCAGCGATGCGGACACGACTGTCGTCATCCGCAAGCCGGTTCGGGATGCTGCAGTCAACCAGGAAATCCCGACCGCAGTTGCGGGCGAGCCGGCTAGGTTGGATGACCGGCCACAAACACAGCTTGTTCGCGCTTCGACGTCAGGCATCGTCCATCGGTCAAACAGCCCCGGATCCGCTCCAATCGTGGCCGAAGGCGATGCGGTAGACGTGGGGCAGGCTCTCTGCATCGTGGAGGCGATGAAGGTCTTCACGACCATCTCGGCTCCTTTCGGCGGCATCGTCACGCGCATCTTCTTTGAGAACGGCCAGGAGGTCGCCTCCGGTGACCCGCTCGTGGAGATCGGCTGATGGACGCGTCTAACGAGGCCGCCCGGGAAATCGGCCACTCATTCCAGTCCCTCCTCATCGCCAATCGCGGAGAAATCGCCGTCCGGATCGAACGGGCCTGCAAGGAACTCGGCCTTCGCGCGATCCTTGTTGCATCCGAGGCGGATAGGGCGGGAGCGGCAGCACCAGGCGAAGGTGGTCCACTCTCGATCGGGCCGCCGTCACCGGCCAGGAGCTACCTCAACCAGGCGGCCATCCTGCTTGCCGCGCGTGTGACCGGCGCGGAGGCGATCCATCCGGGTTACGGTTTTCTCTCGGAGAATGCTGATTTCGCCGAAGCCGTCGAAAAGGCCGGGCTGGTTTTCGTCGGCCCCCCGGCCTCGGCGATCCGCACCATGGGCGACAAGATCGCGGCGAAGCGCGCAATGATGGCTGCCGGCGTCCCTTGTGTGCCGGGACCGGGCGAACCTCTTCCTGATAATGTCGAGGCCGTGCGTGTTCTTGCCGAGGCCATTGGCTACCCGGTCATCGTCAAGGCGGCCGGTGGTGGCGGCGGGCGGGGCATGCGCGTCGTGCGCGATGGCGCCGACATAGCCGACGCGGTCGCGCTTACGCGTGAGGAGGCGCGCCGCGCCTTCGGCAAACCTGAGCTCTACATGGAAAAGTTTCTGGAGCACCCGCGCCATGTCGAATTCCAGGTACTCTGCGACAATCACGGCAATGCGGTCTGGGTCGGTCATCGCGATTGCTCCGTTCAGCGACGGCACCAGAAGGTCGTCGAGGAGGCGCCGGCACCCGGTATCGCGCCGGAGCTCGCGGAGAGGATCGGCGCGCGCTGCGCCGAGGCCTGCCGGCAGATCGGCTACCGCGGCGTTGGTACCTTCGAGTTCCTGTACGAGCACGGGGAGTTCTACTTCATCGAAATGAACACCCGGCTGCAGGTCGAACATCCCGTGACGGAGGCGACAGCCGGCGTCGACCTGGTCCATGAACAGTTGCGTGCTGCCCAGGGCGACGTGCTCGACACGGGCCGCTATCGCGGCGAGGCGAGGGGACACGCCTTCGAATGCCGCATCAACGCGGAGGACCCGACCACTTTCATGGCTGCCCCGGGCCGCACTTCAGCGGTTCGTTTTCCGAGCGGACCGGGCATTCGCGTCGATACCCATGTCTCGGCCGGATACCGGGTTTCCCCATACTATGATTCTCTGATCGCCAAGCTAATCGTCCATGCGCCGACCCGCGACGAGGCGGTCCGGCGCATGCAGATCGCCCTTGCGGAAACCAGGATCGAGGGCATCTCCACCAACCTTCCGCTGCACGAAAGAATCTTCGCCGATCCGGATTTCATGCAGGGCTGCGTCGATATTCATCATCTTGAAAAACGATTGAGGGAGGAAGCCTGTGTCAAGGCGTGACCGATCGTCAGGCAGATCCGGGATCGGTGACTTCTCCGATCCGGCGCTGATCTCCACTCTCACCGCCTGGCTTGGCGCTTCCGGCGCGAGCGAGTTGGAGATCAGCACGAAGGACGGGCACACACTGAAGATTGTGCTGGCCCCCGACGCAAGCCCGGTGAGGCATCGTGACGAGGCTCAGGACGCCGCCTCGTCGGTCCCTGAAGGTCGGGCCGTGAAGGCGCCGCTTGCCGGAGTGTTTCGCGACCGGCATCCCGGCGGCTTCGGACCTGGGCCCCTTACGGGCGAGGACCGCACGCTTGAGGCGGGCGATATCGCCGGTTTTGTGGAGGTCGGGCCGATCCTCATCCCGGTAATCGCGCCGGCAACCGCTCTCGTCGCAGGAGTTCATGCCCGTGCCGGAGAGCTGATTGGCTACGGCGATCCCGTTTTGACGATGGAACACGCCTAATGAGTGTCCTGCAACAGACGCCATTTCCGACGCCGACTTCAATCGTCCCGAACAACGAGGGATTGGCCAAGATTTCCTTCATCGGTGCGCGTGCCTTTCTGCTTGAGGCACCCGGCGCCTTCGACCTGCCGAACCAGAGGCGTATCTGGGCGCTCTCCCGCGCGCTCGAGGGACACGAAGACGTCGCCGAGATCGTTCCGGGTATGACGAACCTGCTGATGATCTTGAAGGTGACCCCGGACGATCCGGAAGCAGTCATCCAACAACTGCAGGACGAATGGCGGCGAGCGCAGGGCATCGATCTTGCCGGTCGGCAAATTGATGTCTCCGTCATCTATGGCGGCGAACATGCCACCGATCTTCCGGCGCTCTGTGACCTCAGCGGCCTTAGCGATCGGGAAGTCGTGCGCATTCACCACGAAGGCATCTATCGCGTCTTCGCCCTCGGCAGTGCGCCGGGCTTCGGGTACCTGCACGGGCTTGATCCACGCATTCACATGCCGCGAAAGACCGTGCCCTCGCTCAAGATGGCGCGGGGCTGCGTAACGATCGGCGGCATGCAGACCGGTGTGGCTGTGCTGACCGGCCCGAATGGATGGAATTCGATCGGTTTTGCCGAACTTCAGATGTTCGATCCCTTGGCCGCAACACCCGCTCTGATGGCGCCTGGCGATATCGTGCGCTTCCGCCCCGAAAGGATCGAGCTGTGATCGAGATCGTCGAAACAGGTCCGCTGAACACCGTCCAGGATTTGGGGCGGCCGGGTTATCGCAACATCGGAGTCACGGCCTCAGGAGCGATGGACTCCCTGGCTATGGAGGTCGGCAACATTCTCCTCGGCAATCCGCAGGGTGCCGCCGTCATCGAGGTACAGACTTTTCCTTTCCGGCTACGTTTTGTGAAAGGCGGCGCATTCGCCGTCACCGGTGCTGATTGCGGGGCGAAGCTCGATGGCGTCGCCCTGCCACCCTGGTGGGCTGTGCAAGTTGAGACCGGTCAGGTGCTGGAGCTCTTCCCGCCGCTTCGCGATGCACGGGCCTATGTGAGCCTGACTGGCGGGGTCGATGTGGCTCAGGTGATGGGATCGCGCAGCACGTCGTTGCGCGGAAACTTCGGTGGGCTTTCCGGCCGAACCCTTGCCGTCGGAGACGACATCGCGACCGGTCCAGCCGAACCTGCAGTCCTGCCGAAGGGCGGCTTCGGCGTTGTGCCGCCAACGGTTGCTTTGAAGGATGTGTTTCCTGTCGACGAAGGTGGGGCGCTTCTCATTCGCGCACTGCCGGCCGGCGAACATGATCTCTTCGGGTCCGACGTGGACCGGTTCTGGCGCCAACCGTGGAAGATCTCGGCGCGCAGCGACCGCACGGGGTACCGCCTCAGCGGAGATCCGATCCATCCGGTGGAAGCGGTGGAGATGCGTTCGCACGGCGTCGTGCCCGGTGTCATCCAGGTGCCACCTGCAGGCGAACCGATCGTCCAGATGAGCGATGCCAACACGGCCGGAGGTTATCCGAAGATCGCCGGCGTCATCGAGGCGGATCTCTGGCGGATGGGACAGGCCCGCATTGGTTCGACGCTGCGTTTTTTGCCGGCGACGCACGCCGAGGCTCGGGCCATCGAGAAGGCGCTCGCCGCCTATGTCGAAGACATCAGAAATACCGCGCGCCTCGTCAGCAAGGCGCTCGCCGCCATGGCTTAGGAGGACATTGATGAAAGTGGATCTCAATTCCGACATGGGCGAGGGCTTCGGACCCTATTCGCTCTGCGATGACGAAGCGATGATGGATGTCGTGACTTCCGCCAACGTCGCCTGCGGTTTTCATGCCGGCGACCCGGAGACGATGGCCCGGATCGTGCGGCTCGCACGGGCAAGGGGAGTTGACGTCGGTGCGCATCCGGGCTTGCCTGACCGTCAGGGTTTTGGCCGCCGCGAACTGCCCTTCGGCTCTGATGAACTGCGCCAGCAGATGCTCTACCAACTGGGCGCGCTGATTGCGATCGCCCGCGCGGAAGATGTGCGGGTTTCCCATGTCAGTTTTCACGCGGCAATGGGCAACATGGTCAATCGTGATCCCGACCTGGCGGCTGCGATGATGGCGGCGATCCGTGTCGTCGATCCCGAACTGATCGTCTTCGGTACGTCCGGCAGCATCATTGAACGCGCGGCGCTCGACGCTGGGCTGAAGACGCTGACCCTCTTCCTTGCGGACCGCGCCTATGATGTCGAAGGCAAGCTCGTGCCGCGTGGAAACCCCGGTGCCCTCGTCAAGGACGAGGCCTTGGTCCGCTCAAGGGTGCGGCAGTTTCTGATGGATGGGACCGTAACTGCCATCGACGGGACCGTGATCCCCATGCGGGCTCGTTCCATCCTCGTGCATAGCGATACGCCGGGCTCGCTCGAGCTTGCCCGTATCGTTCGCAGCGAAATCGAGACAGCTGGCGGCGAGGTGACGCCCGTCTCCAAGCTCCTCACTTGACCCCCGCACACCGCAAAGCCTTCTCCGCCCCTATCGAAAGCAACGATCATGCCCGCTATTGCCGACCGCCTGAAAAACGTTTCCGTTTCCGCTTCCGCCACAATGACCCAGCGTGCCCGCGATCTTGCGGCAAACGGCGTCAAGGTTATCAACCTCTCCTCTGGCGAGCCGGATTTTTCGACGCCCGTCAACGCCGTCGAGGCGGCACATGCCGCGGCACTTGCCGGCGACACGAAGTACCCGCCGCTCGATGGAACGCTGGCACTCAGGCAGGCCGTTGCCCGGAAGTTCAAACGGGACAACAACCTCGACTACGATCCCTCCGAGATCGTCGTGGCCGGCGGCGGGAAGCAGATCATCTTCAACGCTGTCCTTGCCACCTGCAATCCCGGTGACGAGGTCGTCATCCCTTCGCCCTCGTGGATCAGCTATGCGGATATCGTCAAATTCGCCGGCGCGGTACCGGTTCCCGTCAATTGCCCGCAACAGAACGGATTCAAGCTCAGGGCCGAAGACCTCGAAGCCGCGATCACGCCGCGCACCAAGTGGCTGTTTCTGAATTTCCCAAACAACCCGACGGGTGCTGCCTGCTCGCGGGCCGAGATGAAGGCGATTGCCGATGTGATGCTCAGGCACCCCAATGTCTGGATCATGACCGACGACATGTACGAGCACCTGATCTACGACGACTTCGAATTCTGCACGATTGCCGAAGTCGAACCACGACTTAAGGATCGCGTGCTGACGGTCAACGGCGCATCGAAGGCCTATGCGATGACTGGTTGGCGTCTTGGTTTCTGCGGTGGCCCGAAGGACCTGATCAAGGCGATCAGCAACGTCAACGGCCAGAACAGCGGCGGCACGTCGACGATCACCCAAGCCGCTGTTGCCGCCGTGCTGGACGGGCCGCAGGACATCCTCAAGGAACGGGCGGCGATCTACAGGAAGCGGCGCGACTTCGTGGTTGAGCGGCTCAGTGCAATCGAAGGCATCCGCTGCCATAAGCCGGAAGGCGCATTCTACGTTTTCCCGAATATTGCTGAACTCATCGGCCGGATCAGCAAGAAGGGCCGCAGGATCGAGAACGATACGGATTTCGTGTTGGCGCTGCTCGACGAACATCACGTGACGACCGTGCAGGGCGCGGCCTACGGCATGAGCCCGTTCTTCCGCATTTCCTACGCGACCAGCATGGAGCAAGTCGACGAGGCCTGCGGTCGCATCGCCGAATTCTGCGCCGGTCTTCGGTGATCACTCAGTCTTTGAGACGGGCGGTGAGTTCCATGAGGATCGACCTCACCGCCAGTGCTGGCTCTGATAGTTCGCTCTGATCGGAAACGCAGAGCGATAGGGTTTCCTCAATCTTCGGCGCCACCACGCGTGAAATCAGAGGCTCGGAGGATTCTGCGACGATCCGTTCGGCGATCGCGCGTGGCATGATGGTCGCGCCGACACCACTTGAGACGGCGCGCCCGAGCGTGCGGACGATTTCGACCTCGGCCACGACATTGAGCGACAGGCGGGCGCGCGTGAAAGCGAGGTCGATCGCCCGGCGCACGAAATTGTATGGTGGTGGGAGGAGCAGCGGAACTTCGTTGAGCGCATTCAACGGTAGTGGCGCGTCACCCGGTTCGATACCGAAATCGCGATGTGCCACGAGGTGAAACTCTTCCACGAAGACCGGTTCGAAACGGACGCCCTTGATCGGTCCGGTACCATGGATCAGCGCCATCTCCAGCCGGCCGTTCATGATCATCTGGCTGTAGGTCTGGCCGACGCTTTCGGTCAGATGCAGCAGGATGCCTGGGTGCCGCTTGCGCGTCTCTGTCAACAGGTCGACGGAGAGCGTAGCAGCACTCGAAAATGGTACGAGGCCGACCGAGACGCGCCCGACAAGGGTGGCGCCGGCTGCCTTCACGTCTGCCTGTGCCTGGTCCATCTGGCGAAGGACGATCTGGGCGTGACGATAGACAGCCTTGCCGGCCTCCGTCATCGAGACCCCCTGCTGGCTGCGGATCAGAAGCTTCTGGCCGAAATGGTCCTCCAGCGCGGCAAGTTGCTGGCTGAGGGCCGGCTGCGCGATGTGAAGAACGTCGGCCGCACGTGTGATGCTCCCGGTGTCGACGATGACGATGAAGGATTTAAGACGCCTGGTATCCATATGCCCTGCCTGCCTGTTCGGCGCAAATGTTACAGGCCGGTGGGTTCGCCGCAAGTCATAAGCCTTCGTTATCCATCCAGATTCAAACGGTCTTATTCAGACCTGAAAACCTTCGCTACTCTCTCTTTCAACAACAGGGGAACCAAAATGTCCTTTTCCGATTACAGAACCGCACTCGTGACCGGTGCATCCTCCGGGATCGGTGCTGCGGTCGTCGAGCGGCTGCGCCGCGAGGGCCTCGAAGTGCATGCGGTTGCCCGTAGTGCCGATGCGTTGAAGGCACTTGCCGAGCGCACGGGCTGCATTTCCCACGCGATCGACGTAACGGACCGCGCCGCTCTGGCAAAGCTTGCCGGCGAAGTCGAATTCGACATTCTGGTGAACAATGCCGGTGTCGACCGGCCCAAGAAATTTCTCGAGGCCGAGGATGGCGACATCGATCTTCTCGTCGACGTCAACCTGCGCGCCGTCCTCCATCTCTGCCGGCTGATCGTGCCTGGCATGGCGGCGCGCGACCGCGGTCATGTCATCAACATCTCCTCGATTGCCGGCAACTACAATTTCGGTGGTAACTCCACCTATCACGCGACCAAAGCCGGCGTCAGCATGCTCTCCAACCAGTTGCGCATCGATACCTTCGGCAAACGCGTGCGCGTAACCGAGATCTGCCCGGGCCGGGTCGCGACCGACATCTTCAATCATGTTCACGGCAACGATCCTTCCATCCGTGAGCGCTTCATCGACGGTTTTGAACTGCCGCAGGCGAGCGACATCGCCGATGCGATTGCCTTTGCGATCGCCGCACCCGTCGCGGTCAACATAGGGCACATGGAAATCACGCCGACGCTTCAGGTCATGGGCGGTCTGCAAACGGCCAAGCCACAGACGAAGGAACCACGGTCGTGAAGGGCTTTGAACTCGCCGCGATCGTCGGGAACCCGGAATACGTGGCCATGCTGCTGCATGGCATCGAGATGACCTTCATCATCGCCGCGTGCTCGTGGACTCTGGCGATGACGCTCGCGATCATCCTGCTCGCGATCCGGTTTTCTCCCGGCCGCATCGGCAATGCGGCGGTCGCAGCTTACGTTTCCTACCACCGGAATGTACCGACGCTCGTGCAGCTCATGCTCTGGTATTTCGGCATCTATACGATCCTGCCCTCAGGGCTGGCCGACTGGCTTTCGGCGCATTCGGCGGAAATGATCTTTGCCGTCGTCGGGCTCGGGCTCTGCCAGGCGGCCTACTTCAGTGAGGATCTGCGCTCCGGCCTGCGCTCGGTCAATCCTGGCCAGATGGAGGCGGCGCGTGCCTTGGGTCACGGCTATCTCTCAGCGATGCGTTTCGTGCTGATCCCGCAGGGTGTCCGCAACGCGCTGCCGGCGCTCGTCAATCACAGCGTCTCGCTGTTCAAGAACAGCAGCCTTGCCATCGTGATCGGTGCACCGGAGCTCAGCCACGCGGTCAAGGAAATCGAAAACCTCAGTTTCAGGACCTTCGAAATCTACCTGATCGGCACGGTTCTCTATCTCTTCTTCTCGCTTCTGATCATGGCCGCTGGTGCCTACCTCACATGGCGCGCTGACCCGGCGCATGGAGCAAGATGATGATCCATGACCTGATCACCATCGTCGACGAATACTGGCTGCTGCTCCTGATCGGGCAGTACCCGAACGGTCCGCTCGGTGGCCTTGCCAACACGCTGATCCTTTCGGCGCTCAGCATCGCGATTGCCTTCCCGTTTGCCATCCTTCTCGCTTTCGCCAGGCTCTCCAAATACCGGATGCTGCGTTGGCCGGTGACCGTGCTCGTTTACGTGACCCGCGGCGTGCCGCTGCTGATGCTGGTGCTCTGGAGTTATTTCCTCGTACCGCTTCTGACGGGCGCCGATGTGCCGAGCTTCCTCACCATGCTGACGACCCTGGTCGTCTATCAGGGTGCGTTCCTGAGCGAGATCATCCGCGCCGGCATCGTCGCTTTGGGGCAGGGCCAGATGGATGCGGCTCGCGCGCTCGGTCACAGCTATTTCAGCGCGATGCGCTACGTGATCCTGCCGCAGGCGCTTTACAACATGATCCCGAGCATACTGTCGACCTTCGTCGCAACCATCAAGGATACGACGCTCGGCTACGTTATCAACGTGCCAGACCTCACCTTCGCTGCCAGCCAGGTCAATAACCAGCTCCTCACGCAGCCCTTCCAGGTCTTCCTCATCCTGGCGCTGACCTATTACGTGATCTGCTGGTCGCTCACCTGGCTTACCAGTGTCGTCGAGCGGCGCATTACGCGCCGGCGTGCTGGCCTTGTTGCCCCGAAACGCCGTGGGCAGTTGCCGATTTCCCTGACACCGAACGCCACGGAGCAGCCATGACCGCGTCAACCTCCACCTTTGCAAAGGATCAGGCGATCCGGCTCGCCGATGTCCGCAAGAGCTACGGCGATTATGACGTCTTGAAAGGGATCGACGCGACGGTGGCGCGGGGCGAAGTGGTCGTCATTTGCGGCCCTTCCGGATCGGGCAAGTCAACGTTGATCCGCACGGTGAACCGGCTTGAGGAGATCAACAGCGGTTCTATCTTCTTCGAAGGGCAGGACGTTCATGCGCCGATGAGCGGGCGAGACCTCAACCGCCTGCGCAGCCGCATCGGCTTCGTCTTCCAGAGCTTCAATCTCTTCCCGCACCTTTCCGCGGTCGACAATGTCGCGATGTCCCCGATCCGGGTGAAAGGTGTGGCGCCGGCGGAGGCTCACGAGAAGGCGCTGAAGCTGCTCGAGCGCGTCGGCCTTCGTGAAAAGGCCAACGCCTATCCGGGCCAATTGTCCGGCGGGCAGCAGCAGCGCGTGGCGATCGCGCGCGCGCTCGCCATGGAACCGCCTGTCATGCTGTTCGATGAGCCAACCAGCGCACTGGACCCCGAAATGGTCGGCGAAGTGCTGAATGTCATGAAGTCTCTCGCCGCCGAAGGCATGACCATGATGTGCGTCACTCACGAAATGGGCTTCGCCCGTGATGTCGCTGACCGCATCTGGTTCATCGATGCAGGCCAGATCATCGAGATCGCGACGCCTGAGGAGTTTTTCAAGAACCCCAGGCATCCGCGTGCGCAGCGCTTCCTCGCGGACCTGCGCCACTAGAACCAGAAAAGCCAATAAACGAAGGAGAACAGCAATGAAGTGCAGTCATCTTATTCTCGGAATGAGCGTTGCGGCAGCGGCGCTCGCAGGTCCGGCAAAGGCTGATCAGCTCGAAGACATCATCGCGAATAAGACCTTGCGTTGCGCGACCTTCGCGGACGTGCCGCCCTTCGCTGCTCCGGACGCAAAGACGCGCGAAATGGTCGGGTTCGACGTCGATCTTTGCGGCGCGATTGCCCGCGAACTCGGCGTGAAAGCCGAGATCAAGCCGGTTTCGGTCGAAGCCCGCGTGCCGGAGGTAAAGCTTGGGCGCGTTGACATCACCGTCGCCAACCTCGCTTACACCCAGAGCCGTGCCGAACAGATCCAGTTCAGCGACCCCTATTATCTGGCAAAGGAAATGTTGATCGTGCCGGCGGATGATGCTGGCAAGGCAAAGGCCGACTATGTTGGCCAGCGACTGGCCTCTACCAAGGGCTCGACCTCGGAAATGTCGATCAAGCTCAACAAGTCCGAGCCGCTCACCTTCCAGGACACCGCATCAGCCTACCTCGCCGTGCAGCAGGGCAAGGCGCGCGGCATGGTCGCCAACACGATGACGACCACGAAGCTGGTCAACGAATCGAAAACCCGCGGCAAGGAAATGCGCATGATCCCCGAGCCCATGCTGTTCCAGCCGATCGGCGTCGGCATGGCGAAGGATCAGCCGGCACTGACGGCCAAGATCAACGAAGTGCTGCACAAGCTCGATGATAGCGGCGAGATCAACCAGATCTGGGACAAATGGCTTGGCCCGAACACCGAATACAAGATGGCGCGCACCGACAAGGTTGCACCGCTATCCGAACTGAAATTCGACCCGATCCCCTGATGGGGCCGGGTCTCGCGTAAGCGACCCCCGTTTTCCGAATGTTTTGAACAACGCAAACGGCGGGCGTCTCGCCCGCCGCGACCACCCGTGGGAAAAATCATGACGCATATCAAGAAAATGCCCATTCGTCCGAGTGCCGCCGAAGTGGAAGCGGTCGCCAAGTTTTCGCCGGCAACGATCCATGAGGCGCAGGGACGCCGGGGGGCATTGTCCTCCCGCATCAAACCTGTCGACTACCGCATGAAGCTTTGCGGCCCGGCCTTCACGGTCCGTTGCGCGCCCCGCGACAACATCATGCTGCAGCTTGCAATCAACTACGCTCAGCCGGGCGACATCATCGTCGTTTCGGCGGGCGAATACGAAGAGGCTGGATCGTTCGGCGACGTGCTTGCCAATGCCTGCCTTGCGAAGGGCATTGGCGGCCTCGTGACGGACACCGGCGTGCGCGACACGCTGCAATTGCGCGAGCTCGGATTTCCGGTGTTCTCGCTCAGCGTCTGCATCAAGGGCACGGTCAAGGAAACCCTGACCGCCACCAACGACCCGATCATCATCGGCGGGGAGCTTGTCCATCCCGGCGACATCATTGTCGGCGACGCTGATGGCCTGGTCGTGGTGCGGCGGGAGGAGGCTTTCGAGGTCGCGAGGCTGTCGCAGGCGCGCGAAGATGCCGAAGCTGAGTATATTGCCGCATACAAGGCAGGAAAATCGGTCATCGAAGTCAGCAAGCTCGAGCCGGTGCTGAAGGCAAAAGGGCTCGTAGCCGAAGGCTGACCAAGGTCGGGGCGCATCTCGCGCGAGGCGTCCGGCGGTTAAGGAGAACAGGTTTGTCATTTCCACTTTTCGACCTGAAGGGCCGTCGGGCCTTGGTGACGGGGTCATCGCAGGGCATCGGTTTGGCGCTGGCGCGTGGTCTGGCCGAGCATGGTGCTACACTTGTCTTGAACGGTCGCGACCGTTCGAAGCTGGAGGCGGCGGCTGCCGCCTTGCGGGATGCAGGCCACCTGGTCGATGTCGCGGATTTCGACGTCACGGACGCAGAAGCGGTCAAGGATGGCGTCGATCAGATCGAACGGGAAGTCGGCGCCATCGACATCCTCGTCAACAATGCCGGCATGCAGTTTCGCGCGCCGCTTGAGGATTTTCCCGCCGAACGCTGGGAGCAGCTGCTGAAGACGAATGTCTCCAGTGTCTTTTATGTCGGTCAGGCGGTGGCGCGCCACATGATCGGCCGCGGCGCCGGCAAGATCATCAACATCGCCTCGGTGCAGAGCGAACTCGCGCGCCCGTCGATCGCGCCTTACACGGCGACCAAGGGTGCGGTGAAGAACCTGACGCGCGGCATGTGCACCGACTGGGCAAAGTATGGCTTGCAGGTGAATGCGATCGCCCCCGGTTACTTCAAGACGCCGCTGAACCAGGCGCTGGTCGACAGCGCGGAGTTCTCCTCCTGGCTGGAAAAGCGTACGCCGGCGGCCCGCTGGGGCGAGGTCGAAGAGCTGGTGGGTGCCGCGGTCTTCCTGGCAAGCAACGCTTCCTCCTTTGTCAACGGACACACGCTCTATGTCGATGGCGGCATCACCACCAGCCTCTAAGGTCTGTCGCGGCTTCGGCCCGGTCGTCGTCATGGGCGTATCCGGCTGCGGCAAGTCGGCGGTTGGCGAACGGCTCGCCAGCTATCTCGGTGCGCGCTTCATCGAGGGCGACAGCCTGCATTCGGCCGCCAATGTCGAGAAGATGCGCAGCGGCATCCCGCTTACCGATGCGGACCGCTGGCCCTGGCTGGACGAGATCGGCAGCCGGCTGGCGAGCCCGATTGCCACCGTCGTGTCGTGCTCGGCCTTGAAGCGCGCCTATCGCGAGCGCTTGAGGGACGTCGCCTGGCAGCCGATCACCTTCGTCTTCGTTCAGGGAACGCGGGCGCTGCTGGCAGCGCGGCTCGGAGAGCGCAAGGGCCATTACATGCCGCTGTCGCTGCTCGACAGCCAACTTGCCACCCTCGAACTGCCTTCGGGGGAGGCGGACGTCGTTACCATCGAAATCGACCAGTCGCTGGAGCGCATCGTTGCGCTGGCGATAAACACGCTGGCGATCCGCGCCGAGCGCGCGGCCAGTGAACAAACCACGGGAGGAAACTGATGACGAAACCGGACATCCTGCTGATGGGTCCCTATCCGGAGTGGGACTTGGCGGAGCTCGAGGCGCGTTACGCCGTTCACAAGATCTACGAGGCCGAGGATCGTGACGCTTTCCTGGCAACACACGGCCCGAAGATCCGAGCGATCGCCACCCGAGGCGAACTTGGCGCATCGGCGGATCTGATCGGCAGGCTGCCGCAGGTCAAGATCGTCTCCGTCTATGGCGTCGGTTATGACGCCGTCGATCTCGCCGCCTGCCGCGAGCGCGGCATTCGCGTCACCAACACCCCCGATGTGTTGACCAACGACGTCGCCGATCTCGGCGTCGCCATGATGCTCTGCCAGTCGCGCGGCATGATCGGCGCCGAACGCTGGGTCAAGGACGGCAGCTGGGCAGCCAAGGGCCTCTATCCACTAAAGCGGCGGGTTTGGGGGCAGAAGGCCGGCGTGCTCGGTCTCGGCCGCATCGGCTTCGAGGTCGCCAAGCGCCTTAAGGGCTTCGACATGGACATCGCCTATAGCGACGTCTCGGAAAAACCCTATGCCGACGGTTTGACCTTCATCGCCGATCCCGTCGCTCTGGCAGAACGCTCGGATGTGCTGTTCGTCACACTCGCGGCCTCCGCCGAGACCCGCCACATTGTCTCGAAAGCGGTGATCGAAGCGCTCGGTCCGGAGGGCATGCTGATCAACATCTCGCGCGCCTCCAACATCGATGAGGAAGCGTTGCTCGATGCGCTCGAAAGCGGTGCGCTGGGTTCGGCGGCGCTCGATGTCTTCGAGGACGAGCCGAAGCTCAATCCGCGCTTCCTGAAGCTCGACAATGTCCTGCTACAGCCGCATCACGCCTCCGGCACGATCGAAACCCGCAAGGCGATGGGCAAGCTGGTGCGGGACAACCTCGCTGCGCATTTTGCCGGCGAAGCGCTCATTACCCCCGTCATCTGAGGCGATAAGATGAAAGCCGTTGTCATTCATGCCGCCAAGGATTTGCGGATCGAGGATCGGGAACCGGAGGCGCCGGGAAAGGGCCAGGTCGAGATTGAGATCGAAGCCGGCGGCATCTGCGGATCGGATCTTCACTACTATAACCATGGCGGCTTCGGCACGGTGCGGCTGCGCGAGCCGATGATCCTCGGCCACGAGGTCGCGGGCACGATTAAGGCGCTCGGCGATGGTGTCTCCGGTCTCTCCGTCGGTGACCGGGTAGCGGTGTCGCCGAGCCGCCCCTGCGGGTGCTGCGACTATTGCCAGCGCGGCCAGCAGAACCATTGCCTGAACATGCGCTTCTACGGCAGCGCCATGCCGATGCCGCATATCCAGGGGGCGTTCCGGCAGCGCCTGGTCGCCGAGGCGTGGCAGTGCCACAAGGTCGCTGATGGCGTCTCGATCAACGAGGCGGCGATGGCCGAACCCTTTGCCGTGACGCTTCACGCCGTGGCGCGCGCGGGTTCGCTCACCGGCAAGCGGGTGCTCGTCACCGGCTGCGGGCCGATCGGGGCGCTGGCAATCATCGCCGCGCGTGTTCACGGCGCGCGCGAGATCGTGGCGACCGACGTCATGGACGGCGTGCTCGACAAGGCGCTCACGATCGGCGCCGACCGGGTGATCAATGTTGCCAACGCTCCCGATCATCTCGCAGCCTATGCGGCCAACAAAGGCACCTTCGACGTGCAGTTCGAGGCTTCGGGCAATGCGCAGGCGGTACGTTCCGGCCTTGAGGTCTTGAAACCCCGATCGGTGCTCGTCCAGCTCGGGCTTGGCGGCGATGTTGCCATCCCGCAGAACCTGGTGGTGGCCAAGGAGATCGAGATGCGCGGCACGTTCCGCTTCCACGAGGAGTTCGGGCTGGCCGTTGATCTCATCAATGCGCGACGTGTCGACCTCAAGCCGCTTCTCACCGGCGTCTTCCTGCTGAACGAGGCTGTGACGGCCTTCGAGACGGCTGGCGACCGCAATCGTTCGATGAAGGTGCAGTTGAGCTTTTGAATTGCCAAGACAGTTTGGAGAGCAGCAATGCCACAGGCGGAAATCGGCCTAATCGGTCTCGGCGTCATGGGCTCGAACCTGGCGCTCAACATCGCTGAAAAGGATCGCGGTGTTCAACCGCACCGTCGAGGCGACGCACAAGTTCTACGCCGAAGCCGGCGACCTCAAGAGCCAGATCGTGCCCTGCGACACCATTGAGGCGTTTGTCGCCGCCATCCGCCCGCCGCGGCCGATCATCATCATCATGATCAAGGCCGGCGAACCGGTCGACCAGCAGATGCAGATCCTCAAGCCCTATCTGGCCAAGGGCGACATCATGATCGACGCCGGCAACGCCAACGTCCGCGACACGATGCGCCGCTTCGAGGCGCTGAAAGACACGGGGCTCACCTTCATCGGCATGGGTGTCTCCGGCGGTGAGGAAGGCGCGCGCCACGGCCCGTCGATCATGGTCGGCGGCACCGAAGAGTCGTGGAAGCGGGTCGAGAGCGTGTTGACCTCGATCGCCGCCAAATACGACAACGACCCCTGCGTCGCCTGGCTCGGCGAAAACGGCGCCGGCCACTTCGTCAAGACCATCCACAACGGCATCGAATATGCCGACATGCAGATGATCGCCGAGATCTACGGCATCCTGCGTGACGGCCTGAAGATGTCGGCGACCGAAATCGGCGAGGTCTTCGGCGCCTGGAACAAGGGCCGCCTCAACTCCTACCTGATCGAGATCACCGAGAAGGTGCTGAAGGCCGCCGACCCGCTGACCGGCAAGCCGATCGTCGACATGATCCTCGACAAGGCCGGCCAGAAGGGCACCGGCAAGTGGTCGGTGATCGAGGCGCAGACCATGGGCGTGCCGGCGACCGGCATCGAGGCGGCGGTTGCCGCGCGCAGCATCTCTTCGATGAAGGCCGAGCGCGAAGCGGCCGAAAAAATCCTCGGCCTGCCTCAGGTCGGCGATTTCCAGGTCCACGACCGGGCCGGCTTCATCAAGGATCTCGAAAGCGCACTGCTTGCCGCCAAGATCGGCGCCTATGCGCAAGGCTTCGCGGTGATGTCGGCCGCCTCGAAGGAGTTCGACTGGAACCTGCCGATGCCGACAATTGCCAAGATCTGGCGCGCCGGCTGCATCATCCGTTCGCAGTTCCTCGACGAGATCACCACCGCCTTCACCAAGGCGCCGGATGCCGCCAACCTGATCGTCACCCCGGCCTTTGCCGCTATGGTCAAGGAAACCGACGGGGCACTGCGGCGCGTCGTCTCGGCCGCCGTGCTCGGCGGTCTGCCGGTGCCGGCGCTGGCTTCGGCGCTTGGCTATTTCGACAGCTATCGCCGCAGCCGCGGCACGGCCAACGTCATCCAGGCGCAGCGCGACTTCTTCGGCGCCCACGGCTTCGACCGCGTCGACGGCGCCGACAGCCACCACGGCCCGTGGGGCAGTGGCCGTTAGCTGGCATCCACTTTTTGCGGTTCGAATCCCTTCAAGGCGCGCGACTCGCGCAGCGCGATGTCGCCTAGCTTGGGCATTGTGTTGCCGGTTCCCTTCAGCCGGTCTCATTGCTGTATTGTGGGCGGCTTCCATGCCGACAAGTTTCTCCAGCTGGGCGGAAAGCCCATTGCAGCTTCCAGCCTTCTTATGGTGGGGTGCAAGCCTTTTCTACACCGCCGGTCTCGTTTAAAGCATCTTCCATGCCACGCCCCCTCATATGTGGAACGGCCCCCCTGGCAAGGGGGCTCTTCTGTTTTCTGAATCCGAGGGACGGTGCGGTCATATGTCCGGCCTGTTGTGCGGATAAGACCGCTGGCCATGATGATATCCGCAGCACAAATCGCCTAATCAAACTCACGCGCTGATGCGCAAAGAGGGGGACGGTCTGATTTGCACCGGGATGTCGCTCCTTCGATTCATCAATAGAAGTGCACCTTGTCATGATCCGGCAGAATCGCCGGAATAGTGTGTGACGTTATGGCTTCAGCATCGCTGGAGGCGCACTGTATTGTTCACCCTTCATCATCAAGGCCCAGATGACCCTTGCCATCTTGTTCGCCATCGCCGTGGCGACAACCCTGAACGGACGCCGCTGCAGAAGGGCCGCCACCCACGGCGGCATACCAAAGCCATTTCGTGACAGCTTCAGGATTGCCATTGCACCGACGACCAAGAGCGAGCGGAGCTGAGGGTTCCCGCGTTTCGAGATCGAACCGAGTTTCTCCTTGCCGCCGCTCGAGCTGGACCTTGGTGTCAAGCCGATCTAGGCAGCGAAGTCCCTTCCGCTCCGGAAGCCTGCGGGATCGGGGACTGCTGCCCTTACCGTCGCTGCCGTGATCGGACCGACGCCGGGAATTGCTGTTAGGCGTCTCGCGACTTCATCCTGCCTCACCGCGGCAACGATCTTGCGCTCTAAAGCGGCAATCTTTTCGTCGAGGGTTTCGATCTGGTCCGCGATCTCGGTCAGCGCCTCTCTCGCCATTGGGGGCAATCTGTCGTCGGACTTGTCTCGTACGATCTCGATCAGTTTGGAGCAGCTTTTCGCGCCGGCCGCAGCGAAAACCCCCAGTTCGGCCATGTGACCGCGCAGGGCATTGATTGATTGTGTTCGTTGTCTGGTGAGCAAGTCACGAGTTCTAAGAATGATACCCGCTGCCTGCTCCTGCTGCCCTTTCACCGCAACGTACCGCATCGTTGGGCGGGTCACGGCCTCGCAGATCGCCTCGGCGTCGGCCGCATCCGTCTTATTCCGTTTGACTAATCGTCAGGTGCTCAAAATGCGAAGGAACGCGGAGTGGAGACAGAAAATCCGCGTGTTTTTGGTGCCGACTGACGGCTTTGCTCCGCATTATTTTTTTCCGACGAACCTCTGTGGTCGTTTGA